>Ga0302235_10000684_pt1 | contig 26244 bp, 28 predicted proteins | sample II_Palsa_N3_3_FD_193577 | JGI IMG/M metagenome (GOLD analysis project Ga0302235, IMG submission 193577) | Peat permafrost microbial communities from Stordalen Mire near Abisko, Sweden - II_Palsa_N3_3 | ecosystem: Environmental > Terrestrial > Soil > Palsa > Peat permafrost | place: Sweden...
CCACGCCAGCCACACCGAACAGGCCAGCATGATCCGCCGGTACATCATCTGGCGCAACAACCACGCCTACGACGAACGACTCCGCCGCATCGTCGACAAGGCGAACGTAGCTTGATGCGGCACTAGGTAGCCGAATGCGCTGCCGCGCGGGACGCGCAGCTCGACGTCGTTGACGGCGACGTTGCTGCCGAACCGTTTGGTCAGGCCGTCGGTCTCGACCGCCCATCCGGCGTCCGGGGACGGGACGGCGCGGCGGGGCCGCGGCGGGGCCGACGGGATGATCTCGCCCGGGGCGGGCGGCGGTGCGGGCGAGGCGGGCGGGGCCGACGCGAACAGGGCGGGCGGCGATACGGACGGGACGGGCGGGCCCGACGACGCGAACGGAGCACGTAGGGCGAAAGAGTCGGGTGAGGTGGACGGGTCGGGTGAGGTGAACGGGTCGGGTGAGGTGGACGGGTCGGGAGGCCAGGGCGAATCTGGCTTCGTGCTTCCGGCGCGGCGGCGGGCGGTGAGGCGGACCGCGCCGAAGCCCAGGGCGACGAGGAGCAGGATCGCGAGGAGGAACGACCCGCCGCCGAAGGCGTGGTGCTGCGGCCCCGCGGCGGCGAGCGCGATGGCGTTCATGGCAGCTAAGCGTGGCCCGCCGGCGGGTCGCCGTCATCGGGCGCGCGGGCTATCTGTGCGTCATCCCTGAGGCTGACGTCTGGTCATACTGGCGGACCTGCCGTGGTGACGAGGCCCGATTCGTAGGCGAGGACGACGAGCTGGGTCCGGTCGCGGGCGCCGAGCTTGGTCAGGATCCGGCTCACGTGCGTCTTGACCGTCGGCAGGCTGACGTGCAGCGTCTCGGCGAGTTCGGCGTTCGACCGGCCCCGGGCGACCAGCGCCAGCACCTCCCGCTCGCGTTCGGTGAGCTCCGCCAGGCCCGGGGGCGTTCTGGACGGCGCGGGGGCACGATGGGCGAAATGCGCGATGAGCCGGCGGGTCACGCTCGGCGCCAGCAGCGCCTCACCGGCCGCGACCGTGCGGATCGCGCTCGGCCGACGAACCACGCCGTCACCAGCGGCACGGAGCCTTCCACGGCCTCCAGCCCCGGCGAGGCGGTCCGGACCGCGAGCGCCGCATACAGCAGCGCCGCGCCGAGCCCCGCCGCGGCCACCACGGCGGCCGGGACCGACCACCGTCTGGGCATCCGCGAGGCCACGAAGAAAACCGCGAGCCCGAGCACGAAACCGAACGGCACGGGCACGTTCCCCAAGGCCATGGCCAGTCCGTTCGCCCCGGCCGCGACCGCGAGCACCGGCAGCGGCCAGCGCCGCAGCGCCGCGATCGTGCCGCACAACAGCAAGGCGACGAGCCGCCGCGGTCCCCGCCCGTTCGGGTACGGCACGGCCGCCAGGATCACCATGGCCAGTACGGCGCACGCGGCGAGCACGACGCTGGCCGACCAGCGGCGCTCGTGGAAGGCCCGGCCAGGCGCCCCCGGGACGGCTCCCCCGCCAGGTAATCCCCCGCCAGATGATTCCCAGCCATAGCAATGACCGTAACGCGCGTATCCACGGAGCGCGTCAACCTGGAGAATGACGCGAGGGGATGGATCGGGACGGGGATGCCCGCGGCAACCGTTTCAGGCAATCGGGGGTACGGGCGAGCCGGCCGGGACGAAAATGGCGGTCGGCGGGGAAGAAGTCCGGCGGCTGGTACCGGCGATCGTTTGGGGATCAATATGAAGATTATCGGGGGACGGGTACGGCTGGCGGCCAGCGATGTGGCCAATTTCCTGGCGTGCCGGCGGCTGACGCAGCTGGATTTGCTCCGGGCGCGGGGGGAGCTGCGGCCGCCGCGGGAGTTCGACGTCGGGTTCGCCGAGCTGGTCCGGCGCGGGGAGGTGCACGAGCGGGGGGTGCTCGAGCGGTTCCGGGCGGACGGGCTGGACGTCGTGGAGGTCGTGGACGTCGGTTCGACGGAGGATGCGGCCCGGGCGACGGAGGAGGCCATCCGGGGCGGGGCCGGGGTGATCTATCAGGGGACGCTGACCGGGGGCGGGCCCGGGACGGCGCTGTTCGGGCGGCCGGATTTCCTGGTGCGGGCGGATCTGCTGCCTGCGCCGGACGGGGAGCCGCGTCCTGGCGGATATGAGGTGGTCGACGCCAAGCTGGCCCGGTCGGCGAAGGCCCGGGCGGTGCTGCAGACCTCGTTCTACTCGCACCTGCTGGCCGGCCTGCAAGGGGTGCAGCCGCGGTGGATGCACCTGGCGCTGGGCCACGGGGAGCTCGCCTCGTTCAAGGTGAACGACTACGCGGCCTACGAGCGGCAGACGCGGCGGCTGCTTGAGGGCGCCATCGAGGAGGACCCGGCGGCGCAGATGTACCCGGAGCCGGTCGAGCACTGTGCCATCTGCCGGTGGCGCGACATGTGCCGCGACCGCAGGCGGGCCGATGACGACCTGTCGCTGGTGGCCGGGATGCCGATCGGGCCGCGGCGGGCGCTGAAGGGCGCCGGGACCTCGACCCGGCGTGGGTTCGCCGGGCTGGACGAGCTGCCGCGGCTAGACCGGGTCAGCCCCGGTTCCCTGGAACGCTCCCAGCGGCAGGCCTGGCTGCAGGTGGCGAGTGAGGACGAGGGGGTCATCCGGTACGAGCTCCTGGCTCCAGAACGGGACCCCGGCGGCGCGCTGGTGGCCAACCGCGGGCTGCTCGCCCTGCCCGAACCGGCCGACGGGGACCTGTTCTTCGATATCGAGGGGGCCAGGTACTACTCCGAGGACAGCCGGGAGTTCGGGCTGCAGTACCTGTTCGGGATCGTGGACACGGCCGAGACCGACGAGGCGGGACTCCCCCGGTACACCCAGATCTGGGCCTATGACCGGGCGGGTGAGAAACGCGCGTTCGAGGAGCTGATCGACTTCATCACCGAACGGCGCATGCGTCACCCTGGGCTGCACGTGTACCACTACAACCACTACGAGCCGACGTCGGTTGACCATCTGACCGAGCTGCACGGGACGCGGCAGCAGGCGGTGGGCGCGCTGATGGGGCGTTTCGCTACCCGTGAGGATGAGGTGGACGACCTGTTCCGGCTCGGGGTGTTCGTCGACCTGTACCGGGTGGTGCGGCAGGGGGTGCGGGCCGGGGTGGAGAGCTACTCGATCAAGCGGCTCGAGCCGCTGTGCGGCTATGCGCGGCGGGTGGACCTGGAGGAAGCGACCCGCAACCTGATCGCGTTCGAGGCGGCGCTTGAGGACGGGACCGCGGCCGCCGACGTCGAGCGGCGGCGGGTCGTGGCCGGGTACAACGAGGACGACTGCCGGGCCACGCTGGCGCTGCGGGACTGGCTGGAGGAACGGCGGGCCGAGCTGGCCCGGCGGCTGGGCGAGAACCTGCCGCGGCCGGTCCCCTTCGATAAGCCGGGTACCGCCGAGGACCCTGAGGTGGCCCGGATCAGGTCGGCGTTGACGGCCGGCGTTTGCGCGGAGACGTCCGAGCAGACGGATTCGGAACGGGCACGGGTGCTGCTGGCCGATTTGCTCGACTGGCACCGGCGGGAGGACAAGCCGGCCTGGTGGCGGTACTTCTACGTGCGCACGCTGAGCCCGGCGGAACTGACCGGCGAGCCGGACGCGCTCGGCGGGCTCACCGGCGGCGAGGTGGTGGGCCAGGTCAAGAGGTCGGTGGTGCGGCGGTTCTGCTTTCCGGCGCAGGAACATAAGTTCTCGGACGGGGCGGTGGGCTGTGATCCGGCCACGGACAAGCAGTGGGCGATCTGCGCGGTGGACGATGCGCGCGGGACGATCGACCTGAAGGTCGGCGGCGCCTACGGCGGGCCGTGGCCCGCGGCGCTGGTCGAGCCGGGGCCGCCCGGGACCAGGGAGCAGCGGGATCGGCTGCGGGATCTCGGTGACCGGGTGGTGCGCGACGGGGTCAGCGGCGAGGACGCGGCGACCGCGCTGCTGCTGCGGCGGCGGCCGGATTCCGGTGGTGCGAGCGGGACCGCTGCGGCCCGCGCCGAGGGCGAAACGGCGCGGGACGCAGCGGTCCGGCTCGCGGTCTCGCTCCGCCGTTCTTACTTGCCCATGCAGGGACCGCCGGGGACCGGGAAGACGTACACCGCGGCCGAGCAGATTCTCGAGGTCATTGCGGCAGGCCGCACGGCTGGGATCACCGGGCCTTCGCACGCGGTCATCTGCCACCTGATCGACACCGTGCAGGCGCACGCGAAGTGGCGCGGGGCCGGGTTGGCAGCTCGGATCGGGCAGCGGGCGGACGGCGACAATCCGCACCTGCATCTTGATGCCGACTCGATGAGTAACGAGAGGCTGGAGAAGGCGTTGCGGGACGGCGAGCTGGACGTGGCCGCGGGCACGGCCTGGCTGTGGGCGCGGGCGGGGATGGCGGACAGCGTGGACACCTTGTTCGTGGACGAGGCGGGGCAGCTGTCGTTGGCCAACGTGCTGGCGGTGGCCGGGGCGGCGCGGAACCTGGTGCTGCTGGGTGACCCGCAGCAGCTGGCCCAGCCGAGTCACGCCACCCACCCGCCGGGGGCGGGCGTCTCGGCGCTGAAGCACATCCTGGGCCAGCGGGCGACGATGCCCGAGGGCGCCGGGCTGCTGCTCGACCAGACCTGGCGGATGCACCCGGACCTGTGCGAGTACACCTCGGCGGCCTTCTACGACGGGAAACTGCACGGGGTGGACGGGCTGGGACGACAGGAGATCCTGGGCTATCGCTCGGGCCTGCGCATCGTGGAGGTGGCGCACCAGGGGAACACGAACGCCTCGCCCGAGGAGGCTCGCGAGGTGGCGCGGCTGACGGGGCAGCTGACCGGGCGGACGTGGCGGGACGCCGACGGGGCCGAGCGGCCGGTCGGCCCGGACGACATCCTGATGGTGACGCCTTACAACGCGCAGATCAGGGCCATCCAGAGCGCGCTGGCGGCCAGCGGGCAGGCCGGCTTCAAGGTCGGGACGGTGGACAAGTTCCAGGGGCGCGAGGCGCCGGTGGTCATCTACTCGATGGCGACCTCATCGGCGGACGAGGCGCCGCGCGGCATGGAGTTCCTCTACGACGGGCACCGGCTTAACGTCGCGACCTCTCGCGGCCGGGGCCTGGCGATCATCGTGGCCAGCCCGGACCTGATCCGGGTGTCCTGCCGGACCCCGCAGCAGATGGTCCTGGCGAACGCGCTATGCCGGGCCTGGGAACGCTAGTCAAGGAAGTCGCGCAGGGTAGCGCTGACCAGGTCCGGTGCTTCTTCGGGCAGGAAGTGACCGGTGGGCAGCGGGTGGCCGCGGACGTCGGTGGCGTACTGGCGCCAGACGGCGAGCGGGTCGTAACCGCGGCCGACGAATCCCTGCGTCCCCCACAGCACCAGGAGCGGGCAGCCGATCCTGTGCCCGGCGGCGAAGCTCTCCTCGTCGTGCACCAGGTCGATGCCCGTCGCCGAGCGGTAGTCCGCGCACGAGCCCGCGATCGTTCCCTGGTCACCGAAGCAGCGGATGTAGTCGGCCATCAGCTGCGGGTCGATGCTGGCGCCCTTCCCCAGCAGCGGGCCGGTCAGGGACCGGACCCAGTAGCCCGGGTCGGCGGCGATCATATGCTCGGGCACGCCGTTCCCGGCGGCGAGGAAGAACCAGTGGTAGTACGCCGTGGCCATGGCCAGCGTCACGTTGCCCAGGACATGGCGGGTCGGCACGATGTCCAGCAGGGCGAGCCTGGTCACGGCGTCCGGGTGGTCCAGCACCAGCCGGTGCGCGACCCGGGCACCACGGTCGTGCGCGACCAGCTGGAACGGCCCGAAGCCCAGCTGGCGCATCAGCCCGGCCTGGTCGCGGGCCATGGACCGCTTGGAGTACACCAGCCCGGCGTCATCCGGCGCGGGCTTGCCGGAATCGCCGTAGCCGCGCAGGTCGGCCAGGACGACCGTATGGTCCCGGGCCAGGACCGGAGCCACCTGCCGCCACATCAGATGGTTCTCCGGATAGCCATGCAACAGCAGCACGGGCGAGCCCGACCCCGCCACGGCACAGTTGACGGCAACGCCCTCCACGTCCACGCGCCGGTACTCGAAGTCAGCCGCCAGCAACGGGGAAGCTCCCGCATTGGCACCCGGTACGGTCATAGTCGTCGCTCCTAAGCAGTGCGCCGGGGACCATCTGAACACGTTGGCTCCCGTACCCGGCTCCCGCGGCTCATCCCTCAAGAGAGGGCCTTGGCGCCCGTCGTCATCTGGGTCATGTCCTCATGAATGCTTCGTCGAACTGTTGTCTTGCTCGCGCGACGCGAATGTCGCCACACGCCAGCATTCACGGTCAAGACGCAAATCTTTCTTAATAGCAATATTCTGATGGTCGCCGACTGGTCCTCGTGGTCACCAGGTTCGACCGTGAACTCAAGGGCGGACGGCTCGTGCGTCGCCACCAGGAAGATGGCTGCCAGGCGCTGGGGACCAACCCGTCAGGACCTGACCGCCAGTACGGCACGCTCACCTTGACAGCCCGCCACGGTCGTTATCCCGGCTGCGGGCGGGTTGCGACTGGGGGAGGCAGGGTGGTGGTCAGCCCGGTGAGCAGGATGTCCAGGCCGCGTTCGAGTTCGGCAGCGCCGTCGTAGCCGCCCAGGACCGGGGCCAGGCCGCGGAGCAGTGGGAACTCGCCGATTGGCAGCCGGTGCAGGCCCAGCCGGAGCAGGTCATCGGTCTCGTCGGGGTTCTCGACGAGTTCCTGCAGCTCGTCCAGGACGTGGCCGTGCACGAACCCGAACAGGGCCCGGTAGATGTGCAGGGCGTCGGGTCCGCTGAACCCGGCCCGGGTCAGCAGGGCCAGGATGTCTTCCAGGGGGCGCAGGGTGCCGGCCGGGCGCAGCCCGAGAGGGGTGGCCAGCGGCCGGGTGACGATCAGCGGCACGACGTGCGGGTGGGCCAGTGCCAGCGCGCGGTAGCGGCGGGCGACCTCCCGCAGCTGGCCGGCCCAGTCCGGGTCGGCGCAGTCGACCTGGAGCTGGCCCAGGACGGCCTCGGCGACGCCGTCGAGCAGGGCAGCCTTGCCCGGCGCGTGCCGGTAGATGATCATCGGGTCCCGGCCCAGGGCGCGGGCCAGGCGGCGCATCGACAGAGCGTCGGCGCCGTCGCGGTCGATGATCTCCAGCGCGGCGGCCAGCACCGCCTCGCGGGTGATCTTGCCGTTGCCGTTGCCGTTGCCGGCGCGACGGACGTCCGGGGTCGTCATGGTGGCAGTACCTTCCCTCCTGCGGGCCTGTCAGGTCAACATCGTTAACAACAGTCGTAGATCTACAATGTTGACATTACCATGATTATCGTGTTTTACTGTAGGTCTACAGCGAAAATACACTGTAGGCCTACAGCATCGAAACGGCAGGATCGCGATCCCAGGCGTGACCGGGGTTCCCGGACCGCCGATGTCCCCGCTAGCGCACTCGCGCCTCCGGGATTAGCCCATGAAAGGCAGCCCCTGATGAGTATCGCCAAGAAGATCGCGCACAAGGCCGAAGCAGTCAAAGGCGGCGCTAAGAAAGCCGCCGGCCGCGCCACCGACAGCCCGCGCCTGGAGGCCGAAGGGCGCGGTGACCAGGTTAAGGGCGACACCAAGATGGCCGGGGCCAAGGTCAAGGACGCCTTCAAGCACTGACCACCCGGGCTCGCCATCTTGCCTCGCCCGGCTCCCCCGTCCGCCACCCTGGCTCACCGTTGTGAGACCCGCAGATAACGAGAGGAGTAACCCATGTTTATCAGCTTCGGAGTCATCGTGATCATCGTGATCATCGTGCTTGCCGTCCTGTTCCTGCGCAGGCACTAAACCAGCTCACCGGCATGGCCGTTACCTTTTTCCCCCACGAAAGGTGCCACCCGTGAGTATCTTCAAGAAGCTGGCGCACAAGGCCGAAGCCGTAAAAGGCGGCGCTAAGAAAGCCGCCGGCCGCGCCACCGGCAACTCGCGCCTGAAAGCCAAAGGGCGCGGTGACCAGGTTAAGGGCGACACCAAGATGGCCGGAGCGAAAATTAAGGACGCCTTCAAGAAGTAGCTGCACGCGCCCATCCTCGGCCGCGTCAGCAACGCGGTCCAGAATCCGTCATCCCGTCCCGTCCAGGTCTGGTGTGCCGCCGGGCTGGGCCTAGCCAGCCGGTCAAGCGAGCTCGTCTTCCGAGTGGCTCGTTCGCCTGAGCCGGCCTGACCGGCCTCCCTCCCGCAGCTGCTGAAGGGCTCCCGCCAGGGGACAAGTGCCCCGCCGAAGCAAAACGATCAGCTCATCCGCGACCGCGACGCGCCTGACCGCCGGCGGCGACCGCGCAGCACACCCCGTATGGCCAGGCCGCACCCGTGCGGCCGGCCGCACGGGTGACACCACCCCGCTCATCCCCGAGCTCACGAACCAGCCCCCGAAAGTGGCGACGCGTCATGCGCATTCCAGCCGGTATCACCCTCATCGTCGTCGGAGCGATCTTGACGTTCGCACTAAAGGGCGGACACATAGGCCTCCTTGATCTGCATGCCGTTGGCGTCATCCTGATGCTCGCCGGCATCGTCGGGATGTTGCTGCCCATGCTGATACGCAACCGGTCACGCCTTTCCCGGACGACTATCCGCAGCCGCCATGACATCGTGGACGACGGGACGCTCACCGTCGTAAACCATGCCGACGGATCACAGACCCTCGTGGAACACGATGACGGGGCCCAGACCGTCGCCGAACACTTCGACGCCGACCCTTCGCACGCCGACCCTTCGCCGGCCGACCCTTCGCTCAATGGCGGCCCCAAGAATCACGGCCCTCGCAGGCGTTGGGCAGGATCGGCCCAAAGCTAGACCACTTCGCTGGCGAGCAGGCGCGCGCTTCCGGATCGATAAGCCCGCGGCGGCCCGCAGATAATTATCGCGCGGAAGCGCCCGCCACGAGCGGCGGCAAACCTGATGGCAGCTGAATCAGGCGGGTGCCGAGGCGAGGCGCAGCCGCGCCTGGCGTGCGGCACGGTGGGCCGCTGCCAGCGCGACCGCCATGACGATCACGGCGAGGACGTCGATCGCGCCCGCGTGGAACAGCGGAGTCCCTCCCCCGCCGGCGATCCAGCAGCAGCACCCGGCGAGCAGGGCCGGCATTGCGGCGCACGCGGCAGCGGCAAGCCGGATCTCATAGCGGAGCACGGCCCGCGGCAGGTCCGCGCGGCGGACCGTGGCCGCCGCGCCCGCGACCGCGCACACGACGGCCAGCGGGCTCACCGCCATCCAGGCGAGTTCCCCCGCCGGGAACGCGGCGAGGGCCGACGGGTGCGCCCAGTACGAGGAGACCGACAGGGTCGAGGCCCACGAGAACGCCGCCAGCCCGCCCGGCACGAACCCGCGGTGCGCGCCGGTTCCCGGCCATCCGTTCCCGAAGTGCCGCCCGCCCGCGAACGTGACCGCCGCCCCGGCCAGGACTACGGCAGCCGGGACGAGCAAGTTCCCGCCCTGCCCCCGCACGATACGGCGGCCCACGACCCAGACGACCGGCGCGGCGGCTAGCAGCGCCAGCACGAGGAAGGCCAGCATGGCGGCCGACGTCACGATGGTGGCCGCCGCCGCGGCGCCGCCGCTGGACTCCGACCACTGCCAGCCGATCGTCAGCTGCGACCAGATGGCCGCGCCGAAACCGAGGAAGATGCTCAGGTAGCAGGCCAGCGACACCAGGCTCGCGCGAACCTGCCCGGCGGCGTCCGCCGCGAACCCGCAGAGCCCTGCGCCGGCCAGCCGGGCGACGATACCGCCGCGGATCACGTCCGCCGTGCGGGCGCGGGAACGCGGCCGTTCCTCAATATCGGCGATCAGAAGTTCGGCGTACTCCTCGCCGTAACGATCCCGCCATGACCTCGGGTACCAGCGCACGAGCCGGGCCGCCCGGTCGGCGGGCGTCACGCGGCGCCCCAGCTGACGGCTAGCCGGCGCAGCCCTAGCTCGGCGACGCGGCGCTGGTTGTCGAGATGGGCGCGCAGCGCGGTCGCTCCCGCGGCGGTCAACCGGTACGGGCGGCGCCGGTCATGGCTCTCGACGCCCTCGATCATGCCCTGCGCCTCGAGCCTGGCAAGCGCTTCATACAGCGTGCCTGGCGCGAGCCGGACCCCGGCGAAGGACTCGATGTCCTTGGTGAGGGCGTAGCCATGCTTGGTGCCGTCGGCCAGGCTCGCGAGGATCAGCGTGGCCGGCCCCGCGTACCGGCCGAACCCGGCGAACTCCTCGCTGTCCTTGGCCATGACGTTCATCTTATATCGGCTCCCGATCTAACGGCCGGGGCCGCTCGCATCAGATACGGCACCCGGCGGGCGAGGAACGCCCGGGGGAACGGATCACGCAGCCGCCACAGTCCGGCGTCGACCACGAAGTGCGCCATCACCGCGCCCAGGTATGCGCCGAACACCAGCCGTACCGCCGGACCGCCGCCGTGCAGATGCGAGGTCACCGCGAGAACGGCCCCGCCGATCAGGGCGACATTGCACAGCACCGCCAGGCGCAGCGCCCGGCCGGCCCCGCCCGGGCCGCCGGCCGCGACCAGGCTCACCAGCAGCAGGTACTGCATGCCGTGTGCGATCGTCATCCCGCCGACGGCCGCGTACGGCGACGCGAAGACGAAGACCGGGACCGAGAAGAACAGCCCCATCAGGTACATTACGCAGAAGCCTCGCGGCCGCTGCGCGGGCGCGCGGCGGGCGAGCAGGATCACGCCGACAGCGACGGCCCCCGCCATCGCCGCCGCCGATAGCGGGAACAGCGCGCCCAACCTCGGGTCGACGCGCAGCTGCAGCAGCGCCGGCCGCGCCATCAGCGCGCAGATGCCGGCCAGGCCGGACGCGATCAAAGCGCGGCGTTCGGCGGCTTGCAGCGGCGGCGCGCCAGCCGTCTTAGCCGCCAGTGCCGTCATGCCGAGGTTCTGCTTGGCGAAGTGGAAGAACTGCCAGGCGAAGAACGGGAGCAGCAGCCACGTCATCGCCGCCGGGGTGAGCGTGGCGGCAGCCGCCGCGCCCGCGATCATCAGCAGCACCGGGACCCGGATGAAGCGCCACGGATGGCTTACCGCGTATGAGCGGACGTCGCGCAGCGTGTAGAGCCAGCCCGTGGACGCCACGTGCGCCGAGGAGCCGGCGAACAGCACCCAGGCCAGCCCGCGGTCCGGCGCTGCCGATCCGGAGGGCGCGAATGCCGCCGCCATGACGAACGCCCCAGCGGTGAGGGCGACTGTCGCCCACAGCCAACGGCGGGCCAGCGGCCGGTACCGGTCCGCGGAGCGGCCCCAGGTCAGCGTCAGTTCCGGCTGCATCAGCCTCCCCCGCAGCCGCCGGCCGCACCGATGTCCGGAGCGATGACCAGGGCGAACAGCAGCACACCGCCGAGGAAGGCGGCGATAAACGCGATCGTCAGCACCATCCGGCGCACCTTGTCGCGCCGGCTCAGAGTGGGATCCTCCACGAAGATCGACATGCCGTCAGGCTATTTCGTCTCCCGGTATATCGTCAAACGAGATAGTGCTGGGCCGGCTCACCACCGAATGTTGTCCTCGCTGCCGCTGGCCAGCAGCGTCCCGCCCGGACTGAACGCCACCGCGCTCACCCAGTCGGTATGGCCTTCAAGAGTCCGCACGCACGCACGCGGCCCCCCGTCAGCCCGCGGCCCCTTTCTGTCCTATTCCGGCCGCCCCCGTATCTGGGATACCAGTTGTGCCTCCTCAGCAGCGCCGCGATCCTCGGCATCGGCTAGCGGGATAAGGTCCCAAGCATATTCGTACGACGCCCGGCCGCCGAACGGTTCACTACCCCGCCAAGTTTTTTCAGCCGAATAAATTGCCCGGCCTGTGTGAACCGTCCCGGCGAGAATCGTCGTAAAAGCAGTTAATCCCGCAAGGGACAGGCGACCGGCACGCTTACGGGCAGCTGATCGTTGTGGACCGGGAGAGTCCGGTAAAGGGATCTGAAGGGGGTTCACAATGGAACCGATCACGATGTTCTTCGCAGGAAAGTGGTTCGCTGCGCACGCCGCTGCTGGGCACGCCGCTGCCGGGCACGCCGCTGCCGGGCACGCCGCTGCCGGGCACGCCGCTGCCGGGCACGCCGCTGCCGGGCACGCCGGTCTGACCACCATCCTCGGCACCCCGATTGCAGCGTCAACCATTGGAGGAATCACCTTCCGCGACGTGTATAAGCGCTTGGTCGACGACGTGTACGACGGGGTCAGCAAGGGTTTGAGGTCTGAGCCTTCACCTCAAGAGATGCGTGAGATTAGCTCCCTGGCCTACGAGAAAGCCAGGGAAGCACTTAAAGAGAAGCAGATCCTTCTCACTGCTGCCGATCGGGACGAGATGGACTCGCTAAAGCGGCAGGTAGACTACGCATTCGCTGCCTAACACCCGCCGTGTGGCCGACCTCGCGAACTGCAGACGACCTGGAGCAGTAGCGCAAGAGGAACGATAACAGTCATTATCATTCCGTCTCCGGCCGACCCAACGGGACCAGTAACCTCCAAGCCGCCCGGCACAGCGGAGCGATGACCGGGGTGGCAGCAATTACCCGGCTCTTCTGGACATGCCGGTGGTGAACCTGGATGGGCACCACCTCATACGAGGCGATGCCCATCCAAGGCGTCACGACTGGTCGGGCCTCTCGTTGATTTCCTGATCGAGGAGACCAGTCCGGACAGCCATGAGCTGGCCATGGGCGCGATCACTATTCGCTGGATGAGGGCGGACAGGTCGACGGGAACGGCCATGCCTGCGGCCGTCGGGACGCCGGTGATCCCGTCGGCCAGGTCACGGTAGCTGGACCAGACCATGACGGCACGGACTTCTTGCTCCTGCCTGAAGAGGCGGCGAGTGGAACGCCGGGGCGAACGGTGAAACGCCCCCAGCTCCCGGCCCGGTAATCCAAGTTATGGATCTCCTGCGCCATCAACTCCCGGAAACCGGGACCCGATCGTGCCGTCGTCGCCAGCCTCGTTGACGGTCTGTGCGTCAGCTAGGCGCCGCCGCAGGTATGCGGCTGTGCCGATTGACATCACGGTTAGCACGGCGAGGGCGAAAAGCGTACGCACGGCGACGCTGGCGGGGTTGGTGATCGACAGCCCGGCCACTATCGCGCCGACGCCTTGGAGTATCCCTACTGCCAGCAGAACCACGCCCCACACGGTGGTGATGCGGGACAGGGCCGACCGGATCCGCGGTGACTCCTGATCAAGGGGACCGCCGCTGAGCGAAGGCCAGCGGCGGGCGAGCATCGCCACGAGGGGCCGGCGAATCACGACGGACACGAGGAACGCGGCGCCGAAGACGACGGGCAGGAGGGAGGCAACTATACCCGCGGCCAGGACGGCGACCGTCGTCGATGCAGTGGGGCGGCTGGAGGGGCTCGCGGGGACACTGGTGGTGATCATGCGGTTCTCCTTGGTGGGTGACGCCGGGTGTGCGCGGTCAGAGCTGGGAGCGACGGGCGGAAGCCGTCGCTGGGAAGAGGCCGGTCAGGGGCGGCCGTGGCCGGTGCCCTCTTGGCTCGACGGGTCTTCCCGCGTGCCATGCGGGGAGGTCTCGCCGAGGACAACGAGGCGGGCGACGGCCTGGTCGACCATGTCCTCGAGCGGAGCCGGCCAGGGGAAGCGGGGCACGTTCATCCGTAGCAGCACCATCCCGTGCAGGGCGGCCCAGACCTGGGCGGCCAGGTGCACCGGGTCCTCAGGGGCGTGAGCGACTCCGGCGTCCTGGCAGCGGCGGATGGAGCTGGCCAGGCCCTGGAAGGCGGCCATGCCGGCCAGGGTCTGAGTACCGTCGGCGGGTGTCTCGTGGCTGAACATGAACCGGTACGGGCCGGGGTGGTCAAGGGCGAACTGGCAGTAGGCCCGGCAGCCGGCCAGCAATGCCTCGGCCGGGCTTGTGAGGTGCTGCCTGGCACTGTCCCTGACGTTACCGAAGGAGGTGAAGTTGCGCTCGACCACCGCCATCTTCAGGTGGTCGACGTCAGGGAAGTGCCGGTAGATGGATGGGGCGGCGATGCCGACCCTCTTGGCCACTCCGCGCAGGGTCAGCTGGCTGGCATCGCCGGCGTCGGCGATCATCTCACTGGCCGCGGAGACGAGCTCTTCCCGCAGCCGGCTGCCTTCGCCCCTGGGGTTGCGGCGCCGCCCTCTCGTCCGCGCCTGGCTAGCGGCGGTCATGGCCTCGATCCTCCCGATCGGTTGTGGTCAGCACTCTTCGCTAACGACGTTTGCTTAGATCTAAAGCTTACGTCGTTACCTTAACAAAAAGTCAAGCGAACCCCGGCAATGCAAACGCGGTGGTGTAGCCGAGTCGGATGACCCAGCAGGGCAAGGTCGCGACCGGCCTCGCTGCACCGTCCGTCCGCATTGCTGGGGCGCTCGGGGCGCTGGCTGACTGGCTCGCCCCGCAGCCTGCGTTTGGGCGGCGGGTCGTCATGCGGACGTCCGCGGGCTGTTCGTCGGCTCGTGTCTGCGCGCCGTCGGCGACATTGGCCTGCGCATGGAGACGGTTCGCCTGACCGAATTTCCGATGCCGGTCGAAGGCCTCGTTGTTGGTCAGTCCCCGGCGCCTGGTACCAAGGTGCGCCGCTGGACCTGTCCGTGCGCGAGCTGATCGGCGAGCTCCCGCAAACTCGAGCTAGCCACTAGCAGGTCTCGCTCGGCAGGGGCACGCTCGGCAGGTAGAGCTTGGCGCCGGCCCAGGTCGTCCGGAACGGGAAGGAGGCCCCCGGCGGGCACGAGCACCTGGGTCCCGTCGTCGTGCAGCATGGCCACCATCCGGGCCATGCCCACGATCACTTGACCGTCGGTCAGCCGCGGACTCCCACCGCTTTCTAGACACCGCCCGAAGTGGCACGATGGTCTACGAGGAGAGATGCGGAAGTGGGACAGGGAGTGCGAGCTGACCTTCGGCCGGGACGGGAAGCCGATGTACATCTCCGGGCCGCATGAGACAGCGTCGCCTTGATGCAGCAACTCGGCGCCATCCCGGCCTGACGCTCGGGTCAGCTCCCAGGCGCGCAGCGCGCCAGAAGGCTTCGACTAGCTGGTAGCCGAGCTTGCCCTTGCCGACGACGCGGTCGCGCAACTCGATGATCGCGAGCTGCCAGTACCGCGCCCACTCAGTGCCGCCGTTGGATAGCGCTGTCCGAGCTGGGACTCGCCGTGATTTCGTCGAGTCCCAGCTCGGCAAGCGTCGGACGCGGAGCTGGATCACCCGGCAGGCCAGACCTGCGACAGTGCACGGCCAGTCTTTCGAGCGGCTGTCCCCGTTCGAACGCAAGCATCTGGGGGGTACACGGGACCTATTCGTTTGCCCTGCCCGACTTGGAGCCCGGCGACAGGCGCGAGCTCCGCGACCCTGACGCACCCGATGACGATGAGGAGTGACGTCCTGCCCATGCTGCCGGGAGGCGATACTCGGATAGGCACGGGCGTGGGTCCTTCCCTTCGATGACTTGCCGGTCTTGAAGGGAACCTGCGCCCGTCCTTTCATTTACACCGGATCGTGGACGCGACCCTCCTTGGTCATCGCCGCCGTCATCGCCACGCGAACCAGTCACACGCGAGGAGAACCGGACCAAGACGTCCTGAAACTACAGCCGCAGCCTGAGATACGGGTCGGCGCGCCTGCGTTACGCGCGGCGAGCCGCCGCGCCAGTCTCCGGCTGTAACACCGGAAGACGCCGCGGCGGCCGCCCGCGGCTGGGCCGGCGGATGTGTCCATCTGGCCCTTCACAATTCGTCTCCTAATTAGTGCCGACGCTGAGCTGGCCTATATCGGCGAGTTGACGCTTCTGGACCCAGGTCCTCTGACTCTGGCCTGAGCCTAGGCCAGCTGGTCTCGTCTCAGAGGCACTGAGCGTCGTGGCCTTCCGACTGGATGGCCTGATGACTGGACCTGCAACACAACCTGGAGGAAAGATGGACCGTCCGCAAGTCGTATCACAAGATGAATGGCTGGCCGCACGCAAGGATCTGCTCCTCCGGGAGAAGGTGGCCACCGAGGCGAAAGACGAGGTCGACGCCCGCCGCCGCGCCCTGCCTATGGTCGAGATCGCCAAGGAGTACGCCTTCGCGGGGCCGGGCGGACAGGCGGGTCTGCCCGACCTGTTCGGCGGACGGCGTCAGCTCATCGTCTATCACTTCATGTGGCGCCACGAGGAGTCAGGCTTCCCCGGCCAGGATCAGGGCTGCCCGACCTGCTCGGTCGTGGCGGACAACATCGGCGACCTGTCACATCTGCGGGCCAGCGATACCACCTTGGTCCTGGTCTCCCGCGCACCGCTGGCCAGCATCGAGCGATTCAGGAAGCGGATGGGCTGGCCAGTGCCCTGGTACTCCTCGCTCGGCAGTGACTTCAACTACGACTTCCATGTCAGCCTCGACGAAAACGTCGCTCCCCTGGAGTACAACTACAAGGACAAGACGACGCTTGAACGGGAACTGCCTTATATCCAGTCTGGGCGGGACGCTCATGGGCTCAGCGTCTTCCTGCGCGATGGTGACCGCGTCTTCCACACGTACTCGACGTACGGGCGCGGCGTCGACCAGCTGATCGGCACATATCAGTACCTCGATCTGACCCCGCTGGGCAGGCAGCGACGTGTGAACGAGTTCTCGTATCACGACAAGTACGAGAGTGCCCCGTGACCGTTGCGGCCATGTCACTGAGATGGCTCCTCACAGCCGTCTTCGCCGCAGCCGCGCTGGGAGCACTGCCGGACCGCAAACAGTCCGGCGCACCGCAGCCGGCGAGCGTCGTCCAGGGCCGGCCAGCGACCACGTGCCGTGAGGCCCGTGCGAGCGGCCGGTTCTGGTCATGTCGTCGGCATCCACGTTCAGACCTGAATGCCCCGAACTCTGGGGAGAGCAAGGCGGATCGGGTCTCTGACGGCTTCCATGCGCTGATGTGCGCAGCCCTGATCGTCATGACCTGGCGATCGGGGCCGCTCGTGCCGGAATGGCTTCAGGTGGCCGTGTTCGGGTGCGCCGTGATCTGGTTCTGCGCAACCGCTCTGGGCGGGAGCGCGCGCTCGCGGACGCCTCGCCTGCCTGGCCTGCATCACGCGCTAATGGCCGGCGCCATGATCTGGATGATCACTGCTATTCCCGTGGCCATGCCGATGGAGTCAGCGGGACCTGCGGCTAGCGCCATGTCCGGCATGCCGCCTCCAGCCCTAACCGCGGTACTGGTCGTTACCGGCAGGGCCGCCGCCAGTCACGCCGCCATGAGTGCAGGCATGGCGGCACTCCTGATGGCGATGCTCTGAGCGCCCCCGCCCGCGTGCAGCCGGAAACCCCGGCAAAGGCCAGCGCAGGGCCTTCGCCCTTCCTCGTGCCGGCGGCGTGTGAAAACTGGATTCAGCTGCCTTTACAGCTCGCCGACGTTATCTATTTCTGGCCCTGGAAGCAACGTAACCCCACACTGCGCCGCATGATCGGTAACAGATCGGCGCCCTATGGGATCGTCGATCCAGGAAGGGAACAGCCATGAGCCACAAATCTGTCGCCGGTTGGCGTCCATCGGGGCGGGGACCGTTCGTCTTAAAAACAGACCGGGAGAAAGGAGACGCGATGCGTTACGCGCTGTTGGTCTGCGGCGACGAGAACACCGTGCTGAGTCCCGAAGGGCAACGGGAAAGATCCGCTGCGTTCACCGCGTTCCAGGACGAGATGGAGGCCCGCGGTGTGCTGCTGGGCCGCGAGCGGCTGCGACCCGCTACCAGCGCCACCACCGTGCGGGTCCGTGACGGCGACCTCGTGATCGCAGACGGCCCGTTCGCCGAGACCAAAGAGCAGATCGCCGGCCTCTACCTGGTCGACTGCACGGATCTCGACGAGGCCATCGAGGTGGCAGCCAAGATCCCGGCCGCACAGTACGGCACGATCGAGGTGAGGCCGGTCTGGGAGATGTAGCAAAGGCACAGGCGGCCGTCGGCGAGGCGTTCCGCTCCGACTGGGGGCGGGTCGTCGCCTACCTGATCCACGTCACCGGGGACTGGGACCTGGCCGAGGAGTGCGCCCAGGACGCCTTCACCAAGGCCCTGGAGCGGTGGCCACGCGACGGGATCCCGGCGAGCCCCGCCGCATGGCTGAAGATTACTGCCCGCAACCGGGCCCTCGATCAACTGCGCCGCACTGCCGTCGGGGCGGCCAAGCTGCGGGAGGTGGCGATGCCAGTGCTCGCAGGCGAAAGCGGCGAAGGCAGCGCCCAGGACGACAGCGGGATCGCCGATGACCGGCTGCGGTTGATGTTCACCTGCTGTCACCCGGCCCTTCCCATCGACGCGCAGGTCGCGTTGACGCTGCGCACCCTGGCCGGTCTGACCACGGCCGAGATCGCCCGAGCGTTCCTCGTCCCGGACGAGACCATGGCCAAGCGCCTGGTGCGGGCCAAACACAAGATCCGCGACGCCGCGATCCCCTACCGGGTGCCGCCCGCCCACCAGCTCCCCGAGCGCACGATGGCCGTCCTGGCCGTGCTGTACGCCCTGTTCAACGAGGGTTACAGCGCGAGTGCCGGCGCCAGCCTGGTGCGGCGGGGCCTATGCGACGAGGCCATCCGCCTGGCCCGCCTGCTTACTGATCTGATGCCTGATGAGCCCGAGGCGCTCGGATTGCTCGCCCTCATGGTCCTCCACAACGCGCGCAGCACTGCCCGCGTTGACGCCGTCGGCGACCTGGTGACTCTCGAGGACCAGGACCGCACCCTGTGGGACACCACGGCCATCGGCGAGGCCAGCGCGGTCCTGGACGCCGCTGTCCGCCTCCGCCACCCCGGCCCGTACCAGGTGATGGCCGCCATCGCCGCCAGCCATGCATCCGCCCCGAACGCCGACGCCACCGACTGGGCCGAGATCGCCGTGCTGTATGGGCGGCTGAGCCAGATGATTCCATCCCCGGTCATCGCGCTCAACAGGGCCGTTGCAGTAGCCATGGCCGACGGACCAGCCACCGGGCTCCGGCTCGTAGAACAGCTCGAACGGAACGATGCTCTCTCCGGGTACTACCTCCTCCCGGCCACCCGGGCCGACCTGCTCCGGCGGCTCGGCCGCAGCGACGAAGCCGCCGCCGCCTACCGCCAGGCCCTGGAGCTCGCACCCACCGACGCCGAGCGACGCTACCTCACGAGACGGCTCGGCGAAATCTCGCCTAGCCGATAGCGGACCGGCAGCGGGCCCAGCCGCGCCGCTCGCCCGGGCTGCCAAGCCGGTGCACGAATCCTGCAACGCCCCTCGAGATCGCGTCGGTTGCTGGCGCGACGGTATTCGGGCAGCGGCCTCACCTCCCAGGACCATCCGCTCCCCAGGCCAGCCAGCACTGGAAACAGCGGTACAACATCCGCGCCACGACTACGCCCGCAGACATGAACCGTGACCTACTAGCTAGGCCGCGGGAGGGCAGCGAACCTGGCCGGGGGTCCCGACGCGGCGCCGCCCAGTCATCGCCTGCGAGCGGGAAAGGGGCGCCCACAGCCGTGGGCTGTGCCGTTATCCGCAACAGGTGTTGGCCGGATGCCGGTAGTGCCCGACAGGATGGTCCCAGCCCCGGATCCAGTGATCTGGGTGACCCTGGAAGTTCCCTGGTGAGTGGAGAGGTCATGTGGACGGCACGGCCGACCCTGCCGAGGTGCGGCGGCACGGCGACTGGTAGACGCGGGCCTTGCGGAGGTGTCGCCCATAGCGGTGCCAGTGACGGTGGTGATCGTCGAGGAATCGAGTGTGCTGAAGGACGTGTGCCGGGTGGACGGCGCTCCGCTGGCCAGCATCAAGACCGCGGTGAGCAAGGCGTATGCGGTCACGGCGATCGGAATGCCGCCGGATGAGAATGCCGCCGGATGAGTTGTACGCAGCAGTGGAGACCGATGGCGCGGCGGTTGCATCATTCGCAGCGGCCGCCGCGACCGCAGGGCCGCCGCGGAACCCCGGACTAGGCAAGTGCAACCGCACCGTGCTCTCGCTGCCCCTGTCCCGCCACGCTGGTCACCAGATCGACGAAGCTGCGCACCACCAGCCTGGCGTCGTCGGCGCGCCAGGCTACGCACAGCGCGGTGGGAGGCACGTCCGTGGCCGGGACGAAAACGATGCCCGGCCGCGCGTTATAGGTCTCGGCCGACGCCGGGCACAGGCTGAGGCCGTGGCTGGCCACGATGTGCTCACGCCATTCTTCGATCGTGCGTGCCACCGCCCCGATAAGGGGCGTGTCACCGCCGGGCCGGGGATTGACCAGCCAGTCATCCCGCCACGGCGCAGGGACGCACCCGTCGGTGGCCAGCCCGGCGGCCACCCAGGGCTGCCCGGCCACGTCGGCGAGCGTGAGCGTGCCGTGAGAGGCCAGGGGATGCCCGGCGGGCAGCACGAACACCCGGGATTCTTCGGCGACCCGCCGCAGCTCGATCCCGGCGGCGGCGACCGGCGGGCGCAGCAGGGCAACATCGCTGCTGCGGTCCAGCAGTCCGCAGGCCGGCTGGGTCAGGTCGAAGGTGATCAGCAGCACCTCGACCTGCGGGTAGGCGCGCTCGAATGCGGTCAGCAGCATGGTCCTGGTGTCGCCGCCGGCGGCGAGGCTGATTCCGACGGACAAAGTGCCGGTCACCGCGCGGGCCGCGTTACGCGCCGCTGTGACGCCACGGTCCAGGCTAGCCAGGGTTTCCCTGGCTGCGGCAAGGAAGACCGCCCCGGCCGGGGTGACGGTCACGCCGCGGCTGCCGCGTACGAGCAGCTGGATACCCACCGCATCTTCCAGTTTCCTGATCTGGGTGCTCAGTACCTGCTGGGCGACGTGTACCCGGCGGGCGGCGGCTGTGAAGCTGTTTTCCTCAGCGACCGCGACGAAGTATCTCAGGTGCCGCAACTCGATGTCCACGATAGATCATCTTATGAATGGAGCCTGACGGCATGAGCGATGGCCACGACAGTCCCGGGCGGCCCCGCGGGCGGCTCGCCGAGGTGATCGCCACCCGAGGCGGGCAGGCGCCGCCTGAGGCACCGTTCGTGATCGAGCACCGCGAGGCGCTGATCTACATCCTGTGCCAGGCAGCAGAGCTGGAGCACGGCATCATGACGCAGTACCTGTTCGCGGCGTTCTCGCTGAAGCAGTCCGCGGGCGAGGGGCTGTCGGGCGCCGAGGCCGCCGCCGTGCAGCGCTGGCGGAGGCAGATCATGCACATCGCCGCCCAGGAGATGCTGCACCTGGCCCTGGTGCAGAACCTGCTGTCCGCGATCGGGGCCGCGCCGCACCTGACCCGGCCGAACTTCCCGCAGCCCGCCAGCCACTACCCGGCCGGCGTCCACCTGGCGCTGCTGCCGTTCGGCGAGCAGGCGCTGCGGCACTTCATGTTCCTTGAGCGCCCCGAGGGCATGGCGCTGCACGACGCTGAGGGACTGGCCGCCTTCAATCGGGCGGCGCCCCTGGTGCAGGCCGACGACATCGTCCCGCGCGGCCAGGACTTCGCCACAGTCGGGCACCTATACCGGTCAATCGAGGCAGGCATCGCCCACCTGGCCGGCAAGTACGGCGAAGACTGGCTGTTCGTCGGCCCGCCCCGGGCCCAGGCGACCGCGAAGCACTTCAGCTGGCCCGAACTGGTAGCGGTGACCGACGCAGCCTCCGCGCAGCGCGCCATTGATGAGATCCTTGAACAGGGCGAAGGACCGCGCGGGGCCTGGCAGGACGCCCACTTCGGCCAGTTCGTCACCATCCTGGACGAATTCGAGCAGCTCCGGCAGGCCAACCGGGCCTTCGACCCCGCCCGGCCGGTCATCGCCGCTAACGTCCGGCCGAGCGAGCGCGATCCCGGCTGCCCGCTGGTCACCGACCCGACCGCCAAGCGCGTCATGGACCTTTTCAATGTCTGCTACGAGATCCTGCTGCTGGCCTTCCAGCGGTTCTTCGCGCACACCGAGGAGTCCGACGCCCAGCTCGCTGCCCTCGCCGACGCCACCGTGGCGCTGATGGTCCGGGTGGTCAGGCCGCTTGGCGACCTGATCACCACACTGCCCGCCGGACCGGAATATTCGGGCCGGACCGCTGGGCCCAGCTTCGAGCTGTTCTACGAAAGCGACTACCTGCTCCCGCACCGCGACGCCGCCTGGATCCTGCTCGCCGAGCGCATCGACGAGGCCGCCGTGTTCTGTGCGTCGGCATCCCCGGAGCTGACGGAGCTGGCGCCCGTGCTTGAAGCGCTGCACGACATCGCACGGTCGCTGACCGCGCACATTCCGGGACGAAAGACCATAACTTCCGCGGCGCCGGCCGCCGACATCGGCTCGCTGCTGGCTGAGGCTTCCCATTTGTACAGAACGGCGCGGGTTACGCCATCGTCCGACGACCCCGTCGCTGCTGGCATGGCCGAAGCGTTCGCCAAGGCTTACCGGATACTTGCACCACGAGACCGTTCGGCATCCTCTTCTGTTCCGGCGGCTACGGCAGCACGCGTCGTCAACAGCGTTCTGCGGCCGTTGGCTGTGGCGCTCGGCCAGGGCGAAGGCGGGACACCCGTCGCCGAAGCGGAAACGGCGCCGGCCAGTCCCGCCGAGGCCGCGTGGGACGCGGCGCGGTTCGCGACCGGGCTACGGGCCCAGCTGGCCGACGCGGCACCGCCAGGGCTGCTTGAGGCGACCGCAGCGCTTCAGCACCTCGCCTGCCAGCTCACCCCCGCCGGCCAGCGGGCAAGCCGAATCGGCGAGCTGGCCGGAATCCAGGCGGCCCTGCCCGCCGGGATCATGGTGGCGGAGAACGGGCCGTACCTGGCCACCAACGTTCCCGCGGTGCACACCTATCTTGGCGAGCAGCTCGCGGTGCCGCCGCAGCTCGCGCTGTGCCGCTGCGGCCAGTCGGCGATGAAGCCGTTCTGCGACGGGACGCACGCGCGATCCGGGTTCAGTGGCGAGAAGGACCCCAAGCGGGTGCCCGACCGGCGGGACTCCTACCCCGGCCAGCAGGTGACGATCTTCGACAATCGCGGCGTCTGCCAGCACTCCGGCTTGTGCACCGACCGGCTGCCGGCAGTGTTCCGCACCGATGCCGAGTCGTTCGTCGCCCCGAGCGGCGGCCGTTTCGACGAGATCATCCGGGCCGTACGGGATTGCCCGTCCGGCGCGCTGAGCCTGGCACTGGGCCAGCAGGAAGCCCGGCTGTTCGTCGACTGGGACGCCGGACGCGAGGCGGCAATCGAGGTGTCGCAGGACGGGCCGTACCGGGTGACCGGCGGCATCCCGCTGGTCGATACGACGGGCGCCGACGTTGCCCGGGCCGCGGGATCATCCCGTGAGCACTACGCCCTGTGCCGCTGCGGCCACTCGCGAAACAAGCCGTTCTGCAGCGGCATGCACTGGTACGCCGGGTTCCGTGACCCGGTGCGCAGCGGCGAGCCGACGCTGTTCCAGTGGGCGGGCGGGCTGCCCGCGCTGACCCGGATGACCCGGCTGCTGTATGAGAAGCACGTGCCAGCCGACGACCTGCTCGCGCCCGCGTTTGCGGACATGCCGCCCGGGCACCCGCAGCGCGAGGCCATGTGGCTCGCCGAGGTATTCGGCGGCCCCGCGTGGTACAGCCAGCGATCCGGCGACGCGACCGGGCCGCGGCAGGCGCACGCAGGCCGCGGGTTCACCGACCGGCAGCGGGCACGCTGGGCGGAGCTCGCCATGCGCGCCGCCGATGAGGCTCGGCTGCCCGCCGACCCCGAATTTCGCGCCGCGCTGGCCGGGTACCTGGAGTGGGGCTCACGACTAGCCCGCGCCGAGTCCGCGGGCGCCGCAGCCGGGGCGCAGGCCGAGGCGGCCGGAGGCGTAACCGCGAAGGAGCCCGTGCCGAGCTGGGACTGGACCCCGGTCGGGCCGCCCGGCGCGGCCGGCGCGGAAGCGGCCGCGCCGGACCAGCCGACCGTCGCGTTGCCCGGGCCGGGCGCGACGGTGAGCTTCGAGGCACATGTCAAGCCGCTGTTCCGCTCCCGCGACCGGGAATCTATGATCTTCGCATTCGACCTATGGTCACTGGCCGACGTCCAGGCACACGCCGCGGACATCGGCGACCGGCTCCGCAACGGCACGATGCCGTGCGACGGCGCCTGGGCGCCGGAGAAGACAGACTTGTTCGAGCGCTGGGCCGAATCCGGCTTCCAGCCCTAGTGAGACGGAACAGCATGCTGATCTTGGTGATATGCCGTCCGGCCGAGGGCGCCGACCAAGCGGAGTTCCGGCGCCTGGTTCCGGCTGAGACGGCCGCATTGCGCGACCTGAAGGGCAGCCGAGTGCTGACCGGCGCATGGAGCCCCGGGCGCCCAGGCGCCGTGCTCATGCTCGACGCCCCGGGCGAGGCCGAAGCCGCCCGGCTCATGGCTGGCCTCCCCTTGGTGCAGGCCGGCTTGATCAGCACCGAAATCATCCCTCTGCATCCCATGGACCTATGACCGCGTCGTCGGTGAGGTGGCAGCCAGAGCAGCGCCCACCGCCGTGGATCTCTCCTCCCGGCCGCCAGCCCGGGTCGGGTGGCGAACGGGCATCTCCGCTGCCCTGGCTAGGGCCGCGGAGATCATCGTGTACGCCCACACGGCGGAAATCGTGGGCCTCATTGTCGCTGTGGTCGGCTTGTCAGCCATGGGATCCTCGCTTTCTGTCCTTGGTAGATCATCGCGAGCGGCGCGGCGGGCCGTCTAACACCTACGGCGGATCCCGTTACATGCCAGGGCTGTGGGACAGAGCGCCCTCGCTGGTCCACTCACTTCAGCTCGTGTATCACCTGTGCGGGGTTGGTCAGGTCATGTCGACAGGAGCATTGTGACAGTGGTAACTTGCGAAAGCCATGACTAACGCAAGGTCGATGATCGAGGTGCTCGGCGAGCCGATGCGCGTCACGATCCTCGAGCGACTCCTCGAGACACCGGCCACCGCGACAGAACTTGCGCAGCACCTTCCCGTGACCCGGTCAGCGGTCTCTCAGCACCTGCAAATGATGAAGTCCGTCGGGCTGGTCGACGACACGCCCGCCGGTACTCGCCGGGTGTACACGGTAGATCCGGATGCTCTCGCGCTGCTGCGCAGTTACTTCGACGCGTTCTGGAACCGTTCGCTCAAGGGTTTCCGCCGCGCCGCCGAGATGACCACCCGAACCCCCGCCGCCCCCCCAGGCACCGGCCAGGACCTCAATTACCCGCAGCCCGATCCCCCAGGAGGAGCGCAGTGACAACGCAGACCAGTCCCACCTCGGTCAGCACCGAAGTCGAAGTCGATGCCAGCGCGGAGCATGCGTTCCGCGTCTTCACCGAAGGGATCGGCACCTGGTGGGACGACGACAAGCACATCCTGCAAGCCCCGTTGGCCGAGATGGTCTTCGAGCCCTATGTCGGCGGCCACATCATCGACCGCGGCACCGATGGCACTGAATGCCAGTGGGCCACCGTTCTCGCCTACGAACCGCCCGTCCGGGTCTGTTTCAGCTGGGACATCAACCTCAGATGGCAGATCGAGCCCGACCCGGAGCGCGCCAGCGAGGTCGAGATCACCTTCACCGAGCTCACGCCCGGCCGCACCCGGGTCGTGCTGACCCACCGGAACCTCGACCGGCATGGCGACGGGTGGGAAGGCATGCGCGACGCGGTCGGCTCGGGCTGGAGCCTGAGCGGCTTCGCCAAGGCGGCCCAGCAGCCTTTCAGTGGCGTTGCGCTCGCCAAGGCGCTCCCGGCCGTCACTGATGACACGATGCGGTCCAGGATCGCCCAGGCCAAGCCCTACACCGTCATGGTGCTGCATACCACCACAGCCTTCGCCCGTCCTGCCTGCGACGCCGTCGTCTGGGAACACGGACGACGCAACATGGCACTCGTCGAAGCGGGCCTGCTCCCGGTCGTCCTTCCCGCCGCCGACGACAGCGGCATCGCCGGCTACGGCATCTTCAACGCCGACCTCGACACGAGCCGCCGCCTCATGGACAACGACCCCGGCGTGCGCGCCGGTATCTTCAGCATCGAACTGCACCCCGTGCGCGGCTTTCCCGGATCCTGCCTCCCATAAGCCGGAACGGTGGTTGATCATCACCTCCCCCCCTGGCCCGGCATGGCAGGTGGATGGAACGACGACTGACGCCGGGCAGACCAGGTAAGCACGGGGTCTGTCAAGTTAACGGCTCTGTCGCACTTTCGGGGGTAGCGGGTTGTGCTGATGTGTCACGATCGGTCATGATTGACGTGACAGAGCTTGTGAGGACTGTGTTTTCCGGATTGTCTGCCCTGGTCCTCGAGGATGTCGAGG
>Ga0302235_10000692_pt1 | contig 26088 bp, 21 predicted proteins | sample II_Palsa_N3_3_FD_193577 | JGI IMG/M metagenome (GOLD analysis project Ga0302235, IMG submission 193577) | Peat permafrost microbial communities from Stordalen Mire near Abisko, Sweden - II_Palsa_N3_3 | ecosystem: Environmental > Terrestrial > Soil > Palsa > Peat permafrost | place: Sweden...
CCGGCCAGCACTGCGGGGCCCCAGGCGAAGGTCGCCCGTAGGGCGAACAAGCAGCATTCGCCGCCGCGTGGGGTTACGTGGACTTGAACCACGGGCCTCGTCCTTATCAGGGACGCGCTCTAACCGACTGAGCTATAACCCCATTGACCTGCGGAAACAGGAGCAGCAATTATCCTATCGTACCGGCGGAGCGGGTTGCGCCGCGACGCTTGAAGCGTTACTCCGTCTCGCGGAGGGTCACTTCCACGCCGCCGATCAGCCGCGAAGTCAGGTTGTAGACTACCGCGCCGATGGTCGACATGGCGGTGATCAGCACGATGTTGAGCGCACCGAGCAGGGCCGTGTAGCCGAGGATCCGGGACTCGGTCCACCACTTGGCCGCGTTCACCCCGCTGGAGTCCGTACTCGACGTGACGCTCTGCACCACGTGCTGGAGCGAGGTGAACACCCCGAGCGCGGACAGCGTGCTGTAGACCACGCTGACCGCGACGAACAAGATCACGAAGGCGACCAGGGACACCACGAAGCTGAACTTCATCACCGACCAGGGCTCGACCCGGGCGAGGGTCAGGTGAGCCTGCCGCGACGAGCGCTTCGACGATGCCTTGGGCCGCGCACCCGGGGCCGGCGACGAACCCGCCGCACCAGCCCTGGCCGGGCCGACGCTGACCGGCGGGGTCCGCGGCGGAGCCGAAGTCTTGGCGTTCGTGTTCGAGCGCAGGAAGTTCCGGGCCGGAGACGACGGCGAGGTGGGCACCGGATCGGGCACATCCCACACGAAGCTGGCCGCGGAAACGGTCGGCACGACGGGCTCCGGCGATGCGGCCGGCGCCAGGCCGGAGCCCTCGGGGCCGGCTTCGGTGCCGAACAGGGTGCTGCCTTCCGGCCATCCGGTCCCGCTCTGGATCGGCGCTGGCTCTTCCTCAGCCGGGACGGGCGCAACCGCAGGCGAGGCAACCGCAGGCGAGGCAACCGACGACGACAAGCCGTGGTCAGCCAGCGCCCAGTCATCGTCGGCTTCGGGCGCGACAGGTGCCGCGACCGGCCGGCTGAGGCTGGCGGAGTCCCGGGGCATTCCGATGCTGTCGGCGGGCAGTGCCGGGACCTCTTGGGTCACGGCCGTCTTCTCATCCATCGCCGAACTGCCGTTGGCCAAGACCTCCTTGGCCGCGGCGGCGGCCCTCGCCACCTTCGCCCGGGCACTCCGCGTGACCGAGGCCGTCATGGTCTTGGTGTCTTTGCCGGTGTCAGCCATCAGGTCATCGTCGTCGTCATCATGCGGTGCGGTCACGACCGTGGGCGAGGCTCCACCCGCGCCGTCTGACGTATTCGTGCGCCTATCCAAGCCGTCCTCCTATGATCAGACCCTCATGAGGGTATCTCTGAGCAGGACGCCCAAAGGACACTCACGCCAAGAAGACGGCTTACTGCCGGGACTCTGCGACGACGTGACACTGATTAGGACGCTTGAGACCCGGCAACCGTTGCCGTCAACTTAGGTCCGCTTCGCCAGCTGAAGTTTCCGGGCCACTCTCCTCATCCGGATCAGACGGTTCCTGGTCGCCCTCGGCGAGCGACTCTGCGTTACGGGCCAGCGCTACTACGCTATCTCCCGCCGCCAGGTTCATCAGACGCACCCCCATGGTCTGGCGCCCGGACTGCTTGACCTCGGCGGCCCGGGTCCTGATCACCCCGCCCCCGGAGGTGATGGCGAAGATCTCGTCGTCGGCCGTTACCATCAGCGCGCCGACCAGCTCGCCGCGGGCTTCGACGATCTTGGCCGTGACTACCCCGCGGCCGCCGCGGCCCTGCACCGGGTAGGCATCCACCGGGGTGCGCTTGGCGTAGCCGCCGCCGGTGGCGACCAGCACGTCGCCGCCGTCCCGGACCACGTACATGCCAAGCAGCTGGTCGCCGTCGATGAAGCGCATCCCGATCACGCCCGAGGTGTCCCGGCCCATCGGGCGCAGCGACTCGTCGTCGGCGTGGAATCTGATGGCCTGCGCGCCCCTGCTGACCAGCAGCAGATCCTCCTCGGGCGCGACCAGCCGGGCCGCGATCACCTCGTCGTCCTCGCGCAGGTTGATGGCGATGATGCCGCCGGAGCGGGGCGAGTCGAACGCGGTCAGCTTGGACTTCTTCACCAGTCCGCTGCGGGTGGCCAGCACCAGGTACGGAGCCACCTGGTAGTCACGCAGCGTCATGACCTCGGCGATCCGCTCGTCGGGCTGGAAGGCGAGCAGGTTGGCCACGTGCTGGCCGCGGGCGTCGCGGCCGGCGTCGGGCAGCTCGTAGGCCTTGGCCCGGTAGACCCGGCCCTTGTTGGTGAAGAACAAGATCCAGTGGTGCGTGGTGGTGACGAAGAAGTGGTCCACGATGTCATCGGTGCGAAGTTGCGCACCGCGCACGCCCTTGCCGCCGCGCCGCTGCGCCCGGTACAGGTCGGTCTTGGTCCGCTTGGCGTAGCCGCCGTAGGTGATGGTGACCGCGACGTCCTCTTCGGCGATCAGGTCCTCGTCGGCCACCTCGCCGTCGTAGGCGATGATCTCGGTGCGGCGCTCGTCGCCGTACTTGGCGACGATCTCGGCCAGCTCCGAGCCGACTATCTCCCGCTGCCGCTCCGGCGAGGCCAGGATGCTCTCGTACTCGGCGATCTTGGCCTCGAGCTCGTCGCGCTCGTTGATCAGCTCCTGGCGCTCCAGGGCGGCCAGCTTGCGCAGCTGCATGTCCAGGATCGCGCGGCCCTGGATCTCGTCGATCTCCAGCAGCCCCATCAGGCCCTGCAGGGCCTCGGCGGCCGACGCGCTGGCCCGGATCAGCGCGATGACCTCGTCGATCCGGTCGATGGCCTTGACCAGCGCGGCCACGATGTGCAGCCGCTCGGTGGCCTTGCGCAGCCGGAACCGCGTCCGCCGGACGATGACCTCGATCTGGTGCGCCACCCAGTACCGGATCATCTGGTCCAGGCGCAGCGTGCGCGGCACCCCGTCGACCAGGGCCAGCATGTTGGCCCCGAAGGTGTCTTGCAGCTGGGTGTGCTTGTAGAGATTGTTCAGAACGACCTTGGCTACCGCGTCCCGCTTCAGCACGATCACGAGCCGCTGGCCGGTGCGCCCGCTGCTCTCGTCGGTCATGTCGGCGATCCCGCTGATCCGGCCCTCCCTGATCAGCTCGGCGATCTTCACGGCCAGGTTGTCCGGGTTGACCTGGAACGGCAGCTGCTTGACCACCAGGAGGGTGCGGCCGCGGGCGTCCTCCTCGACCTCCACCACGCCCCGCATGAGGATCGAGCCGCGCCCGGTCCGGTAGGCATCCCTGATGCCGCGCCGTCCCACGATCAGGCCGCGCGTCGGGAAGTCCGGCCCCGAGATCCGCTCCATCAGCCCGTCGAGCAACTCTTCGTCGGAGGCGTCGAAGTGGTCCAGGTACCACTGCACGCCGGCCGCGACCTCGCGCAGGTTGTGCGGCGGGATCTTGGTCGCCATGCCGACCGCGATCCCCTCGGATCCGTTGATGAGCAGGTTGGGGAACCGGCTGGGCAGCACGACCGGCTCGGAGGAGCGGCCGTCGTAGTTCTCCCGGAAGTCGACGGTGTCCTCGTTGATGTCCCGCAGCATCTCCATCGCCAGCGGGGCCAGGCGGCACTCGGTGTACCGCATCGCCGCGGGCGGGTCGTTGCCGGGCGAGCCGAAGTTCCCCTGGCTGTCGATCAGCGGCATCCGCATCGACCAGGGCTGCGCCATCCGGACCAGCGCGTCGTAGATCGCGCTGTCGCCGTGCGGATGGTAGTTGCCCATCACCTCGGCGACCGGCCGGGCGCACTTGACGTAGCCCCGCTCCGGCCGGAATCCCTGGTCGTACATCGCGTACAGGATGCGGGCATGCACCGGCTTGAGCCCGTCCCGCACGTCGGGCAGCGCCCGGCCGATGATGACCGACATCGCGTAGTCGATGTAGCTGCGCTGCATCTCGTACTGGATGTCGACCGGCTCGGTACGGTCGTACTCGCCCTCAATAACTTCCGTCACTTTTAACAATCCTTAATTACGACCGCGGGGATCCGCATGGCGTCCCGCGGGTCAGATGTCCAGGAACCTGACGTCCTTGGCGTTACGGGTGATGAACGAGCGGCGCGCCTCGACGTCCTCGCCCATCAGCACGCTGAACAGCTCGTCGGCCTGCGCGGCGTCGTCGAGCGTGACCTGGAACAGGACCCGGTGCGCCGGGTCCATCGTGGTCTCCCACAGTTCCTCGGCGTTCATCTCGCCCAGGCCCTTGAAGCGCTGCACGGCGTCCCGCGGCCGCGGGTCCTTACGGCCCTCGGCGATCCCGGCCTCGACCAGCCGGTCGCGCTCGGCGTCGCTGTAGGCGTAGCCGGGCTTGACGCCGCGGCCCTCCCACTTGATCTTGTACAGCGGGGGGTTCGCCAGGTACACGTGGCCCGCTTCCACCAGCGGCTTCATGAACCGGAACAGCAGGGTCAGCAGCAGCGTGCGGATGTGCTGCCCGTCCACGTCGGCGTCCGCCATCAGGATGATCTTGTGGTAGCGGAGCTTGCTGATGTCGAACTCGTCGTGGATGCCGGTGCCCAGCGCGGTGATCATCGACTGGACCTCGGTGTTCTTCAGCACCCGGTCGATCCGTGACTTCTCCACGTTGATGATCTTGCCGCGGATGGGCAGGATGGCCTGGAACTTCGGGTCCCGGCCGCCCTTGGCCGAGCCGCCCGCCGAGTCACCTTCCACCACGTAGATCTCCGACCGCGCCGGGTCGGTGGACTGGCAGTCGGCCAGCTTGCCCGGCAGCGACGTGCCGCCCAGCAGCGACTTGCGGGTCAGGTCCCGCGCCTGGCGCGCGGCGATCCGGGCCCGGGCCGCCTGGCTGGCCTTGTTGATGATCTCCTTGGCCTCGCCGGGGTTGCGGTCGAACCAGTCCCGCAGGTGGTCGTTGGCCGCCTTCTGCACGAACGACTTGGCCTCGGTGTTGCCGAGCTTGGTCTTGGTCTGGCCCTCGAACTGCGGCTCGGCCAGCTTGACCGACACGATGGCGGTCAGGCCCTCGCGCACGTCGTCGCCGGTCAGGTTATCTTCCTTCTCGCGCAGCAGCTTCTGGTCGCGCGCGTACCGGTTGACGATCGTGGTCAGCGCGGCCCGGAACCCCTCTTCGTGCGTGCCGCCCTCGGTGGTGTTGATCGTGTTCGCGAACGTGTGCACCGATTCGGTGTAGGACCCGGTCCACTGCATCGCGATCTCGACCGCGATCCCGTCCCCGTCCTCACCGAAGTCGATGATCGACCCGTGCACCGGCTCCTTGGAGGCATTTATGTAGCGAACGAAGTCGGCGATTCCGCCCTCGTACTGGTACCGTGCCGCGCGTGGCTGGCCGGCCTCGTCGAGGGTCCGCAGGTCGGTCAGCGAGATGGCCAGGTTCTTGTTCAGGAACGCCATCTCCTGCATCCGCCGGGCCAGCGTCTCGAACGACCAGTCGGTGGTCTCGAAGATCTGCCCGTCGGGCCAGAACGTGATCGTGGTCCCGGTCTCCTCGGAGGGCGCTCCGCGCTCCAGCGGGCCCATCGGGGCGCCGCGCTCGTAGAGCTGGTTCCACGTGTAGCCGTCCCGGCGCACCTCGACCTCGAGCAGCGACGACAGCGCGTTCACCACCGACACGCCGACGCCGTGCAGCCCGCCGGAGACCGCGTAGGACTTGCCGTCGAACTTGCCGCCCGCGTGCAGCGTGGTCATCACGACCTCGACCCCGGGGCGGTGCTCCACCGGGTGGTCATCGACCGGGATGCCGCGACCGTTGTCGATGACGCGCACCCCGCCGTCGGCGAGGATCGTCACCTCGATGTCGTCGGCGTGCCCGGCCAGCGCCTCGTCCACGGAGTTGTCCACGACCTCGTAGACCAGGTGATGCAAACCTCGCTCACCGGTCGAGCCGATGTACATTCCGGGCCGCCTACGGACAGCCTCCAAGCCCTCCAGAACCGTAATCGAACCTGCATCGTAGGACAAACCGAACTCCATCCTGCCTCAGAAGCGCACAGCCCAGCCCCCCAAGATGTGGCCACCTCGCGCTCAATACATTTTACCTTCGGGTACCGACAGTCAGGGCCGTCTTGGCCCCTAGCCGTACGTGTCGCGGGGACCGCGGCCGCCGGGCACCCGCCAGCCGCCGCGCTGCCGGGGCGGCGCCGGGCCGCGGACCTTGACCCGGCGGACGGTCCCGTCGCCGAGCTCGGCGTTGAGCCGCCGGACCAGCTGCGGAGCGAGCAGCCGGACCTGGGTGGCCCAGGCCGTCGATTCGGCGGTCACCGCGAGCTCGCCGTCGGCGAACGCCTCCGGCTGGGTGTGCGCGGCCAGGTCCCGGCCGACGATCTCGGCCCACCGGCCGAACACCGACCCGATCGCGGCCCGCTGCTGCCAGCCCTGCTGGTCGAGCAGGCCGCCGATGGCCTGGCCCAGGAGCTGCGGGTCATCCCGGCGGGTCCGGCGCGTGCCCACGGCGGGCGCGCCGGCGGACCCGGCCGCGAGTAGCCCGGGCCGTTCGGACTTCTGGGTGTCATCCGGCCCCAGCTGACCGCGGGGGCCGGCCGGAAGATCACCCCGAGCCCGCGCGTCCGCCTTGGCCTCAGCCAGCGCCTCGGCCGCCCGCCGGACGCGGTCCGCCTGCCCCGGGCCGTCAGCGCGGGCCGGAGCGCGCGCGTCGGACAAGCCGCCGCGCGGCCGCTCAGCCGGCACGGCTGATCACGCCGTCCTGGATCTCGAACCGCGCGCCGGCCAGCAGGTCCGGGATGTCGGCGGGCACCGCGGCGGTGATCAGCACCTGCTCGGCGCCGGCCACCAAGCCGGCCAGCCGGTCCCGGCGACCCTCGTCCAGCTCGGCGAACACGTCGTCCAGGATCAGCACCGGATCCTCGTGACCCTGCCGCAGCAGCGTGAAACTGGCCAGGCGCAGTGCCAGCGCGAGCGACCAGGACTCGCCGTGGCTGGCGTAGCCGCGGGCGGGCAGCCCGCCGATGGACAGCTCGAGCTCGTCGCGGTGCGGGCCGACCAGGCAGACGCCACGGTCCAGCTCGCTCGCCCGGACCCCGGCCAGGGCCTTCAGCAATACCTTCTCCAACGGGGCCGTCTCGAACGCCGGCGCGTCCTCGAACCTTTCCTCATTATTAAACGCTGAGCTGCGGTAAGACATTCCGGACGCCTCGCCCGGCCGCCCGCCGGAGACGGCCTCGTACGCGGCCTGCACGTGCGGCCGGAGCGCGGCCACCAGGCGGATCCGCCCGGCCAGCAGCGGCGCGCCGGTCCGGGCCAGCTGCGCGTCCCAGGTGTCCAGGGTGGCGGTCATCGACTCGCGGGCCGGGCCGCGCAGGCGCGTCTTGCCCCCGGCCGACTTGAGCAGCGCCGTGCGCTGTCGCAGCACCCGTTCGTAGTCGGCGCGGACGCCCGCGTACCGCGGCGCGGTGGCCACCAGCAGCTCGTCGAGAAACCGCCGGCGCTCACCGGGGTCGCCCTTGACCAGCGCCAGGTCCTCCGGGGCGAACAGCACCGTGCGTACCGAGCCCAGGATGTCGCGCGGCCGCGGCAGCGGCGCGCGGTTGAGCCGGACCCGGTTGGCGCGGCCCGGGTTGAGCTCGACCTCGACCAGCGCGTTGCCGGTCGCCCCGGTCACCGCCGCCCGCAGCACGGCGCGCTCGGCGCCCTGCCGGATCAGTGGCGCGTCCGTGGCCACCCGGTGGCTCCCCAGGGTGGCCAGGTACCCGATCGCCTCGACCAGGTTGGTCTTGCCCTCCCCGTTCGGCCCGCTGAACATGGTCACCCCCGGCTCCAGCTCAATACTGAGCTCCCGGTAGGACCGGAAGTCAGTCAGCGCGAGCCGGGTCAGGTGCACGAATTGAGACTACGGGCTCGGCTAACCGGCGGAGCGGATCGGCATCAGCACGTAGCGGTAGTCGGACTCGCGCTCGGTCTTGCCGGTGATGACGGCGGGCTTGGTCGGTGAGGTGAACGAGATCCGGGCCGTGTCGGAGTCGATGGCCCCGATGCCGTCCAGCAGGTACTGCGGGTTGAACGCGATCTGCAGGTCCTCGCCGTCGAACGCCGCCTCGACGATCTCTACCGCCTGCGCCTCCTCCGACGCGCCGGCCTCGAGCACGAGCTGGCCCGGGCTGAAGGCCAGCCGGACCGGGGTGTTCCGCTCGGCGACGAGGGCGACCCGCTTGACCGCCTCGGCGAACGGGCCGGCCACCAGCTCCGCGGTGGCGCTGAACTCGCTCGGCAGCAGCGCAGCGTACTTGGGGTACTCACCGGACAGCAGCCGGGTGGTGGTCCGCCGCCCGGCCCCGGCGAAGCCGATCAGGCTGTCGCCGCCCAGCGAGATGGACACCTCGGCGCCCGAGGTGAGCGCGCGCGCCGTGTCGCCGAGCACCCGCGCCGGGACCAGCAGCGCCGTGGACAGGTCCGGCTGGGCCGGGTTCCAGCGCAGCTCGCGGACGGCCAGCCGGTACCGGTCGGTGGCCACCAGGGTCAGCGTGTCGCCCTCGATCTCGATCCGGATGCCGGTCAGCGCGGGCAGGGTGTCATCGCGGCCCGCGGCGATGGCCACCTGGCTGATCGCGGTGGCCAGCGCGTCACTGCCCACCGTGCCGGCCAGCGGCGGCATCTCGGGCAGCGTCGGGTATTCCTCTTCGGGCAGCAGGACCAGGGTGAAGGTGGCGGTGCCGCACTTGAGGGTGGCGCGGGCGCCGTCGGTGACCAGCTGGACGGGGCGGGCGGGCAGCGACCGGACGATCTCGGCCAGCAGCTTGCCCGAGACCAGGATCGTGCCCTCCTCGTCGGTGATCACCGGGACCGTGGCCTGGGCGGAGACCTCGTAGTCGAAGGTCGAGAGGGTGAGGTCGGCCCCCGCGTGCAGGCGCATCCCGGCTAGCACGGGAGCAGTCGGGCGAGCCGGCAGGGCCCGCGCGGTCCAGGCCACGGCTTCCGCCAACTGATCACGCTCGACTTGGAGCTTCACGGACCTGCCTCCTACTTGCGGTTGTTCTTTACCTCTTGATTAAGAATCGTCGTAGTCATAGGTGCGGTGGATACTGGGGAGAACCTATGTTTCCGCAGTCCAGCGAGCCTTTTGCTACCCACAGGGTGGTTCGGGGCCGGGGGACGGCGCAGGGTCCGCTGTGGCGGACGGCGGCGGCGCATCCGCTTGCCACTGGTTGTCCCCTGGTTATCCGAAACTCTTCCACAACGTTGTCCACAAACTGTGTGCATATCAGTACGGCCGCGAATCAGCCCGCCCGGGCCTGCTGCTTGATGCGGTTGGTGAGCTCGGTGACCTGGGTGTAGATCGACCGGCGTTCGGCCATCAGCGAGCGGATCTTGCGGTCGGCGTTGATCACGGTGGTGTGGTCGCGGCCGCCGAACTGCTGGCCGATCTTGGGCAGCGACAGGTCGGTGAGCTCGCGGCACAGGTACATGGCGATGTGCCGGGCGGTGACCAGCACCCGGGACCGGGACGTGCCGCACAGGTCCTCGATCGACAGGCCGAAGTAGGACGCGGTCTGGCCCATGATCGTGGCCGTCGTGATCTGCGGGCCCTGGGCCTCGGGGATGAGGTCCTTGAGCACGATCTCGGCCAGTTGCAGGTCGACCGACTGGCGGTTCAGGCTGGCGAACGCGGTGACCCGGATCAGCGCCCCCTCCAGCTCGCGGATGTTGGTCGAGATCCGGCTGGCGATGTACTCCAGCACCTCGGGTGGCGCGTTCAGCGTGTCCTGGATCGCCTTGCGGCGCAGGATCGCGATGCGGGTCTCGAGCTCGGGCGGCTGGACGTCGGTGAGCAGGCCCCACTCGAACCGGCTGCGCAGCCGGTCTTCCAGCGTGACCAGGCGCTTGGGCGCGCGGTCGCTGGAGATGACGATCTGCTTACTCGCGTTGTGCAAGGTGTTGAAGGTGTGGAAAAACTCCTCCTGGGTCCCTTCCTTGTTCTCCAGGAACTGGATGTCGTCGACCAGGAGCACGTCCACGTCGCGGTACCGCCGGCGGAACCCGTCCTGCTTGCCGTCCCGGATCATGTTGATGAAGTCGTTGGTGAACTCCTCCGAGCTCACGTACCTGACCTTCAGCCCGGAGTACAGCGTCTGGGCGTAGTGCCCGATCGCGTGCAGCAGGTGGGTCTTGCCCAGGCCGGAGTCGCCGTAGACGAACAGCGGGTTGTAGGCCTTGGCCGGCGCCTCGGCCACCGCGACCGCCGCTGCGTGCGCGAACCGGTTGCTCGACCCGATGACGAACGTCTCGAACGTGTACTTGGAGTTGAGCCGGGTGCCGCCCAGCCGCGGACCGCCCTGACCCAGGTGGACTACGGCGCCGTGCGGGCCCTGGTCCGGGCGGGGCGGCTCGCTGTCCTCGGCTTGAGGTACGTGCCGCGGGCCGTGGTCCGGATCGGGGTGCCCCGCCCGGCGCGGCGCGGCGGTCTCGGCGTCGAGGTCGCTGACCGTCTCGGCCGGAGTCACGCTCAGCTGCGGCGCCGGGTCGACGGTGACGGCCAGCTGGATGTCCCGGCCGAGCTGCTGAGACAGGGCCTGGGTGACCAGCGGGCGCAGCCGGGTCTCCAGCTGCTCCTTGACGAATTCGTTGGGGGTGGCGATCAGCGCCGTGTTCTCGACCAGCCCGAGCGGTCGGGTCAGCTTCAACCAGGCCCGCTGATGGGGCTGAATCTGCAGGTCAGCGAGTCCGTCGAGGGATCGTGCCCATACCTCTGCCAGGTCTGAATTAGCCACCTGTGCGCTCCCCTCGCATCCCCGTGCCGCGAGCAGGCGCTCACGATCCACAGAACTTTCCACATGTTGTGCACGTGGCTTCCCGGCTGCACGCGGTGATCGTGGCAGTTCGGGGAGAATAGCTGTCCACAGCCTAAGCCGCGATGGCTGAACACGGGTGGCAAACGGCGGGGTTCTAGATGGTAGCCTGGGGTGAACCCGAGGGCGGCACGCGTGTCGGTCGAGCGTGCCCATCAGCGAAAACCCCATCTGGAGTCTCCAGTGAGTAAGCGCACGTTCCAGCCGAACAATCGGCGCCGCGCGAAGACGCATGGTTTCCGGCTGCGCATGCGCACCCGGGCCGGCCGGGCGGTCCTCGCAGCCCGTCGGCACAAGGGCCGCGAAAAGCTGAGTGCCTGATCCTGCCGTCCCAGTCCCGGATGCGCCGCGGCGCGGAGTTCACGCTGGCCGTGCGCACCGGGGCTCGTGCGGGCCGGCCGCTCGTGGTCGGTCACCTGCTGGTGCGGGCCGACGGGATTCATGACCGGGAGCCGGCCAGGGTAGGCTTCGTGGTCAGCCGGGCGGTTGGTTCCGCGGTGACCAGGAACCGGGTCAAGCGGCGCCTTCGCGAGCTTATGCGCGGGTACCTTCACTCGCTTCCTGGCGGTAGCCTTCTTGTGGTGCGCGCAAACGCTGCAGCCGCGCACGCCCGCCAGCCGGATCTCGCCGCGGATCTGGACCTGGTGATCAGCAGGTTGTTGCGGCGCCAGGTTGGGACACACGTCGGTAATGCCACAGACAGCCAGACAGAACGGTACGAGCCGCACCGCCACGGTGCCGGCGCGGCTGCTCATGGTCCCCATCGCGGGTTACCGGCGGTTCGTGAGCCCGCTGCTCCCCGCGCGCTGCCGGTTCGCGCCCTCATGCAGTGAGTACGCGCTCACCGCGGTGGCCGAGCACGGCGCGGCGCGCGGGCTGTGGCTCGCGATCAAGCGCATCGCCCGGTGCCATCCGTTTAATCCCGGCGGTTACGACCCAGTCCCGGGTCGGGTCCATCCCGCCAAGCCAGCGAGGAGCTGACCGGTGAGCATTCTCAACCCGCTGGCTGACCTGGTGGCATGGGCGATCATGCACCTGCACGCCTGGCTGGGCACGCTATTCGGGCCGAACACCGGGCTGGCCTGGGGTCTGTCCATCGTGATTCTGGTCGTCCTGATCAGGATCTGCCTGATCCCGCTGTTCGTGAAGCAGGTGCACGCCCAGCGGAAGATGGCCAAGCACGCGCCGCAGCTTCAGGAGCTGCGCAAGAAGTACAAGAACGACAAGACGCGTCTCAACGAAGAGACGATGAAGTTCTACAAGGAAAACGGGGTCAACCCGCTGGCGGGCTGCCTGCCGATGATCCCGCAGATGATCATCTTCTTCTCGCTGTTCTACGTGCTGCGCGCCATCGCGGAATGGAAGCCGGGCCAAGCATCCAAGTACGGGCTGACGACTCCGATCCTGCAGAGCGCCCAGAAGGCGACGATCTTCGGCGTCCACCTGGGCGACAAGCTGCTCTTCTCGCACACGTCGGTACCGACGCACGTGGCGATCGTGATCGTGCTGACCGTCATCGTCAGCGCCTCGACCACGTTCATGACCGTCCGGCAGAGCGCCAAGCGTGGTCTCATGCAGACCAACACGGACCCGGACAACCCGATGGCCGGCATGCAGAAGTACATGATGTACATCGTCCCGTTCTTCTCGCTGACGGGCTTGTACTGGCAGTACGGGCTGGTGCTGTACTGGGTGACGACCAACCTGTGGACGCTCGGCCAGCAGTTCTTCATGTTCCGGGGCTGGACCGCCGAGGACGCCGCGGCCGCGAGCGCCACTGCCGCCGCAGCAGCGGCTGGCGGCTCGGCCCGGGCCACCCAGAGCTCGGCGCGTCCGGGGTCCGGCACCGCGAAGCCCGCGGCCGGTTCCAGCTCCGGTGTTAAGAGCGCTACCGGTGCGGCCAAGACCACCGCCGGGGTGGCCAAGACCACCGCGGCCAAGACCGCGACGAACGGGACCCGGAGCGCCAGCGCCGGTGCCGCCAAGCCTGCCACGGCCGCCACGGCGGCCCGCCCGCCGAGCGGAGCCAACGGACGATCGAGCACGTCGCGGCCCGCGGCCGCCCCAGCCGCGCACCGGTTCGGCGCGCGGCGATGCCGCCGCGGCCAGCGCGTCCGCCACGCCGAACGGGCAAAATGGTGGTGGTGCCATGCGCGGGCTGCTGCGCCTGGGACGGGCGAAACCGGAGCCCGTACCCGAGCCGGAGGTGCCCGCCGCTAGGGTGGTCCGGCAGCAGCCGGTCCGGCAGAACAGAAACAAGCGGTCGGGTAAGCGCTAACCAGGCGCAGCCCGAACGGTAAATCCCGAACTTTCAGCAGGGACTCAGCACGGTGGGAGGTCCGGTCTTGAGCCAGGACGTGGAGGTCACGGACGAGGAGGAAGCCCTCGACGAGACCGAGGGCACTCCGCAGCTCAGCGATCTCGAACTCGAGGGCGATATCGCCGCCGACTACGTCGAGGGGCTGCTCGACATCGCCGACCTGGACGGTGACATCGACATGGACGTCGAGGGCGACCGGGCCATCGTCTCGGTGGTCGGTGCGACCCTTGACGAGCTGATCGGCGACGACGGTGAGGTCCTGGAGGCGCTGCAGGAGCTCACCCGGCTGGCGGTACACCGGCAGACCGGCGCCCGGGCCCGGCTGATGCTCGACATCGGCGGCTACCGGGCCCGCCGGCGGGCCGAGCTGGCCGACTACGGCCGCACCGTGGCCGAGGAGGTGGCCCGCACCGGCCAGCCGAAGGCGCTGGAGGCCATGTCGCCGTTCGAGCGGAAGATCGTGCACGACGCGGTGGCCGACGCCGGCCTGCGCAGCGAGTCGGAGGGCGAGGAGCCGAACCGGCGGGTCGTGGTCTTCCCGGCCCAGTAGTGCCGGTACCCGCAGCCCCGTGCGAGCCGGTTCCTGGTAGCGCGGCGACCGTGTTCGGTGCGGCGCTGCCCGCTGCCGTGACGTACGCGGGACTGCTGGCCGACCGCGGGGTGGCGCAGGGCCTGCTCGGGCCGCGCGAGGTGCCCCGGCTCTGGGACCGGCACCTGCTCAACTGCGCGGTGGTGGCCGAGCTGGTCGAGCCGCGCCACGGAACGCTCCTGGATCTCGGTTCGGGGGCCGGACTGCCCGGCGTGGTCCTGGCCATGGTGCTCCCCGATACGGAGGTCACCTTGCTCGAGCCGATGGAACGACGCTGCCGGTTCCTCACCGACTGCGTGACCGAACTGGGGCTGGCCAACGTGACCGTGCTGCGGGGGCGCGCCGAAGATGTCACTATACGAACGGACGTGGTTACAGCTCGTGCGGTTGCCCCGCTGCCTCGCCTGGCTGAACTAGCCATGGGCGTGGTACGGCCGGGAGGCATGGTTCTGGCGATAAAGGGGCACACGGCAGCGGAAGAACTGAAGGCGGCCGGACCGGTGCTGCGCCGAATTGGTGCCCGCGACGCCCAGGTTGTGCGGGCGGGGCACGGTAAGGTCAATCCTGCGACTACGGTCGTTCGGTTCTTCGCTAGATGAGGCAGGGCATAGGTGGGGCCTAGCTATTACCGGCAGGGCGCAGCGGGATTGGGCTGGCCGGACGGGTTGCGGGTGCCCGAGGCGGAAGGCATCGCGCTGACCGGCGAGGCCGGCCCCGGTTTCGGCGGCCTGGGCTGGCCGGACACGGATCCGGGCTCGAGCGCGGGTCACGGATCGAGAGGCGTTGAGGTGAAGGGTGAGAGGTCGGGAATCGTGACCGTCGAGGGCGCGGTGGACGGCGGGCGGCCGGACGCGCCCGCTCCGCCGGTCGTCATCCCGGAGATCCCCCGCAGTGAGGCGGACACGCCGATCGGCCGGGCGGCCCAGGTCGCGGTGGGCGTGCGAGGGCTGGCCGACCGGGAGGCCTGGCCGCGACCGCCCCGCTGCCGGATCATGACGATCGCGAACCAGAAGGGCGGGGTCGGCAAGACGACCACCGCGGTCAACCTGGCCGCCAGCCTGGCCCAGCACGGCTTGCGGGTCCTGGTGATCGACCTCGACCCGCAGGGCAACGCGTCGACGGCACTGGACACGGACCACCGCGTGGGAGTTCCGTCGGTCTACGACGTGCTGGTCGATGGCCGCCCGCTGGCCGAGGTGATCAGGCCGGCCGGCGAGATGCCGGGCCTGTTCTGCGCTCCGGCCACGATCGACCTGGCCGGCGCCGAGATCGAGCTGGTGCCAGTGGTGGCCAGGGAGCTGCGGCTGGCCCGGGCGCTGCGGGCGTTCGACACCTCGCACCTGGACTACGTGTTCGTGGACTGCCCGCCCTCACTGGGCCTGCTGACCGTCAACGCGCTGGTCGCGGCGGAAGAGGTGCTGCTGCCGATCCAGTGCGAGTACTACGCGCTGGAGGGGGTCCAGCAGCTGCTGAACACCGCCGAGCTGGTCCGGGTCAACTTCAACCCGGGACTGCACGTCTCGACCGTCCTGCTGACCATGTACGACGGGCGCACCCGGCTGGCCTCCGACGTGGCCGACGACGTACGTGCCCACTTCGGCCCGTCGGTGCTGCGGTCGATCATCCCGCGCAGCGTCCGGGTGTCGGAGGCGCCGAGCCGGGGCCAGTCGGTCATCAGCTACGACCCCGGGTCGAGCGGCGCGATCGCCTACACCGAGGCGGCCAAGGAACTGGCCATGAAGTCGGCCGACAGAGCACGGTGAGATCGGGAGCGGCAGTGGCGCAGCAGAGGCGCGGTCTAGGCCGAGGGCTCGGGGCCCTGATCCCGGAGCCTGGCCGGATAGCCGAGGGTGAGGCAGCGCGGGGCGCGGTCGCCGCCCAGGCGCCGGCCGGAGAAACCGCCGAGGCGTCGCTCGGCGAGGTGGCCGGGGCCCGCTACGAGGAGGTTGCGGTCACCGCGATCACCCCGAACCCGAGGCAGCCCCGGCGGACGTTCGACGAGGACGCGCTCGACGAGCTGGCCGAGTCGATCAAGCAGGTCGGCCTGCTGCAGCCGGTGGTCGTCCGCGCGATCGGGCCCGGCCGGTACGAGCTGGTCATGGGCGAGCGCCGCTGGCGCGCCGTGCAGCGAGCCGGGCTGACCGAGATCGGTGCCATCGTCAAGCAGACCCAGGACGATGACCTGCTTCGCGACGCGCTGATCGAGAACCTGCACCGCCAGCAGCTCGACCCGCTGGAAGAGGCCGCGGCCTACCAGCAGCTGCTGGACGACTTCGGCGCCACCCACGAGGAGCTCGCGCGCAAGGTCGGCCGGTCCCGCCCGCACATCAGCAACACGCTGCGGCTGCTGAACCTGCCGCTTGGCGTGCAGAAGCGCGTGGCGGCGGGCGTACTCAGCGCGGGTCACGCCCGGGCCCTGCTGGGCCTGGAGGATCACGATGCGCAGGACCGGCTGGCTACCCGGATCGTGGCTGAAGGCCTGTCGGTCCGCGCCGTCGAGGAGATCGTCGCGGTCGGTTCCGACGAGGCGGCGCCGCGGCGTTCGGCGCGTACCGTGGCCAAGCCGCCCACCGCTCCCGGCCTCAACCGCCTGGCCGACCGGCTCTCCGATCTGTTCGAGACCCGGGTCAAGGTCGAGCTCGGGCGGCGCAAGGGCAGGATCATTGTCGAGTTCGCGTCGACCGACGATCTGGAGCGCATCGTGAAGGCGATGAGCCCGCAGGAGCAGACGCTGTCGGAGCAGGTGCCGCAGGAGCAGGTGCCGTCGGAGTAGCTCCGGTCGGGTCGGGCTGCCCTGGGGCCCGTGCGTCCGGTCCGGTTCCTTCGGTCCGGCGTCGCCTTAGCTGGGCCAGGCCTCGCGAAGTTCGGCAAACAGGTCGGTGAGATCGGCGGGGCCATGGGCCGCCGGTCGCGGCTCGGCCTTCGTCGCCTCGTTCCGGGTGGGTCGCCGCGACGAGACCCGGCGCGACCGGTCGGGCGGCAGCGCCGGAGCGTCAGGGCCGGCGGTGAGCTGCGGGTAGCGGGCCTTCATCACCTGGTACCGGTCGAAGCTGTGCTGGTCGAGGCCCGGCGAGAGGAACCGGTCGAGCACGGGCGCTAGTTCGTCGCGCAGGAAGGCTCCGCGCGCCATCCACTGGAGATAGTCCCGCCCGCCGTGGTGATAAGGGCCGTAGACACGCCCGCCGGGAAACGTCCGCTGCAGCCAGTCGAAGATGGCTTCGTGCCGGACGTGCATGCGCAAGGTCACGTGCGGCTGGCGCCCGTCCCCGCCGAAGTGGCCCTCGCCGACTAGGAGGCCGACCAGGAACCCGAAGTCGAACTGCGTTGGCATGTCGCGCTCCCGAGTTGTTTCACCGTCATGTTACACGGGAAACGTTGCCGAGTTGGGGCTCACGGGACGGGGTAGTTCGCCGGAAGGAGGCCGGAGGCGGGCTGGTAGCGGTTCGGGGCGGCTGTAACGCCCAGCGATATGAGTAGTTCGTCGAAGTTGAGCCCGATCGTGGTCGGGAACGGCCCGGCGCCGCCGATCGCCCCGGCCTCGGGCGCCTGTGACTCCGCGTTCAGGCCGCTGGCCTGCGCCCATCCGGTCTCGATGCCGCCGCCGCCCTCGAACATGTCGCCGATCACGGTCGAAGAGGTTACGTGCTGGCCGATCTGAACGGTGGGCGTGACGTCTTCCGCCAGGTAAACCACCAGCCCCGCGTCCGTGCCGTCGGTGAGCTGGTAGGTGACCCACCCTCCCTCCCACCCGGGGTAGTCCGCGCTCGCGTCGATAACGACACCGTCGCCGAGAGCGTAGACCGGACCCGAGCCGCTGAAGTCGACACCCTGGTCGATACGCTCGGGTACCAGGTCGCTGACGCTGCGGAGCGGATCGAGGTAGATGGGCGCGACGGCCACGCCCGAGCTGACGACTTCGGGCTGCAGCCGGACCTGGATGCCCAGGGCGCCTCCCGCCCGCAAGCCGAGCACGTCCGCTTGGTCTGCCCACGCCGAGTTGGGGGCGCGTGCCATCAAGTGGGCTGCGGTCGGCCAGACGCAAACTAGCAGGGCCACGCCGACCGCGGCCGCCACGGCGGACAGGACGGACTTGCTCCGCAACGCCGAAGCGACCGCGGGCAGGCGCCGCAGCCGGGATGGACGGGCGGGCCGGGACTCCGAAGGCCCGAACTGCTGCACAGGCTGAGACGGCCTCGACGGCCGGGGTGGCGCCGAAGACCGGGACGGGTGCGATGGCCGGGTTGGCTCCGCAGGGCGGGATGGCTCTGAAGGCTGGGACTGCCGGGTCGCCGCGCGTCGCCGGGTCGGCGAGCTGGGCGGCGGCTTACGGTGCCGAGCCATCGTGCTGGACAGAATCGAGCCTTCGGTCGGGCGCGGCGAGCGCGCATATGACGCACGGTAGGTGAGGTTAATCAACCAGGCTGCACCACACGTGGTTGTCCCCGGGCTGGAACTACGTAAGAGACATATATGACTACATCACGTAGGCATCGAATAGTTTCGTCCTGCGGGCTATGCGCTAGCGGTAGTACGGATGTCGGCCAGAAACGTGTCGATATCGGCGGCCGAGGTGTCGAAGGCGGTCATCCAGCGGACGACCGAATCGCGCTCATCCCAGATGTGGAACGTCCACTCGCGCTGCAGGGCGGCGACATGCCGGGGCCGGAGCCGGGCGAAGACCGCGTTGGCCTGCACCGGGTGCACGATCTCTACGCCGTCCACGTCGCGCACTCCGTCAGCGAGCCTGCGCGCCATGGCGTTGGCGTGCACGGCGTTATTCCGCCAGAGGTCCTCCGCGAGCAGCGCGCCGAACTGGGCGGCCACGAACCGCATCTTGGAGGTCAGCTGGGTCTGCTGCTTACGCAGGTACGGCACGTCAGCGGCCAGGTCCGCGCGCATCACGACGAGCGCCTCCGCGCCCACCGCGCCGTTCTTCGTGCCGCCGAAGGTGAGCACGTCCGCGCATTCCGCCAGCTCGGCGAGCGGGCAGTCCAGGTAGGCGGCCGCGTTGGCCAGCCGCGCCCCGTCCACGAACACCCGCAGGTCGCTGGCCCGGCAGAAGTCGGCGATCTTCCGCAGCTCGGCCAGCGTGTAGCAGGTGCCGAGCTCGGTCGACTGGGTGACGGCCACCACGCCCGGCTGGGCGAAATGCTCGTCACCCTGCCCGCCCAGCTGCCCGGCGATCAGCTCCGGGGTCAGCTTGCCGTCCGGGGCCGGCACGGTGAGCAGCTTGGTACCGACCAGGCGCTCAGGGGCACCGCACTCGTCGGTGTTGATGTGCGCGGACGCCGCGCAAATGACCGCCTCATGCCGGCGCAGCAGGACGCTGAGACCGAGAACGTTGGCCCCGCTCCCGTTCAGCACCAGAAAGGCGCCGCCCGCGGCCTGGAACGTCTCACTCAGGGCGGCCGTGACCCGCTCGGTCCACTCATCGGCGCCGTACGCCACCGCGTCGCCGGAGTTGGCCGCCACGATCGCGCGGATCACCGCCGGATGCGCACCGGTGTGGTTGTCGCTGCCGAAGCTCTTGCGTCCCGTCATGGAGACGAGCCTAGGGGACGGCCGTCCGGGAGGTATGGCCCGCCGGAACGGAGTCCGGGCCGGGACCACGGCCGGCCGCCTGGCGGACGGTGAGCCGGGTCCGCCCGGTCGCCGCGGCGACGGTGACGGCCAGCGCCGCGGCACATGCGGCCTCGGTCAGCCCGAAGGCTGCCCGGCTGCCGAGATGCTCGGCGGCGAGCCCGGCGCCCAGCGGACCGAGTACCGCCGTCGCCGCCCAGACGCCGTTGAGCAGCCCGACCGCGGCACCCAGGCCGATGCCGCGCCGCTCGGCCGCGGTGGCGGCCAGCGGATAGCTGACCGTCCACAGCACGGACCGGGCCGCGGTGCTGACGCACAGCATTACGATCAGGGCCAGCGACGCGGTGCTGAGCACGCCGATCCAGAGCCCGGCCGCCAGGACCGCCATGCCGCCGCAGATCACCGGCAGGTTCACCGCCCGCCCGCCCGCGGCGGTGGTCAGCGCGCTGCCGGCCGCGAACAAGATCCCCGCCGCGGCGAAGGCCAGGCCGATCTGCCCGGAGGAGGCCCCGGCCAGGTGCAGCTGAGCCGGGACGAGCAGGGCGCAGGCCCCGGTGCTCAGGCCCGCGGTCACCACCGCGGCGGCGGCGCCGATGATGCAGCGATCCCGGCCGACCGCCCGCAGCCCGGCGGCGGTGGCCGCCGGGCGCGAGCCCGCGACGAAAGCCGGTACCCGGAGCGCGGCGAGCCCGGCGGTGATCACGGCGAAGCCCGCGGCCGCGGCGAGCAGTGGGACGGCCAGCCCGAGGTGCTCGGTGAGCGCGCCGGAAATGGCGGGCCCGGCCACGCCGCCCACGCCGGCGCTGGCCACCGACCCGCCCAGGGCCCGCGGGCCGCCCGCCGTCGCGGCCAGCCAGCACAGCCCGGCGGTCCACAGCACGCCGTAGCCGACCCCGAAGGCGAGCCGGGCCGCGAGCAGGGCCGGGAAGCTGCCGGCCAAGGCTTGCCCGAGCGTCGCCGTCGCCATCAGCAGGCCCGCAGCCAGCGTGATCCGCCGGGCGCCGAACCGGTCGGACAGCGTGCCCGCGGGCACGGACACGGCCAGCGTGGCGAGCCCGGTGGCCCCGAGTACCAGCCCCTGCTGGAAGCCGGACAGGCCGAGCCGGTGAGCGTAGTCGGGCATGACCGGCACCAGCGCGAACTGGGCGGCCGCACTGGCCAGGATAAGCCCGTACATCAGCACGCGGAACGCCCGCGTTCCGGTGGTCGGCGTCCCGGTGGCCCGCGTCCCGGTGGCCCGCGTCATGATGTCCTCCTCGTTCAACGGTCAGCGGCGCAGCTGGCTCCGGTCAGTTTAATATGAGAGAAACTACGACTAAAGTGAAGGAATGTCGCAGCTACGATCGATCCAGCCGATCAAAAGCGGGCTGGGGCTGCGGGAGCTGCAAGCGGTTCTCGCGGTCGCCGAGCTCGGCTCCTTCCGGCGGGCGGCCGCGGCGCTCGGCTACACCCAGTCCGCACTGTCGCACCAGGTGTCGGCGCTGGAAGCAGCGCTCGGGCAGCAGCTGTTCCACCGCCCGGGCGGCCGCGCGCCGGTGCGGCTGACGCCCGCGGGCGAGGCGGTCTGCCGCCGGGCCCGGCGAGCGCTCAGCGAGGTCGAGGCGGTGGCGGCCGACGCCGAGCAGGCGGCGCGCGGCGAGATCGTCCGGGTCCGGGTAGGTGTCACCCAGACTGCGGCGGCCGAGATCATGCCCGCGGCTCTGCGTGCCTTCCGCGACGACCATCCAGGCGTCGAGGTCGTGCTCGTCGCGGCAGACGACCCGGACAGCTCCCGGGCCGCGCTGCGCCGCGGCGACCTGGATCTCGCGTTCTCCTACGACACCGAGGCCGACGAGTACGTCGAGGCCGTCGCGGTGCTGGAGGATTCCTGGGTCATCCTCACCCGCCGGGACAGCCCGATCGCCGGCCTGGAGCACGCCGGGTTCGCGGTGCTCGACCAGCTGGACCTGGTCGCCTGGACCCGCCGGTGGCGGGCCCAGGCCGAGCTGGAGGACACCTGGGCCCGGCGCGGCCTGGCACCCAAGATCGTCTACCGCACCGACGACAACCTGGCCCTGCAGCGACTGGTCGCGGCGGGGCTCGGTCACGCCTGCATCGGACGGGTCGCCGCCCGCCGCGCCGTCGACCCCGCGCTGACCTGGCTGGAGCCGCACGACGCGGCCGCCTCGCGGACGATCGTCCTGTGCTATCCGCGGGACCGCCCGGTAACCGCCACCGCCCGCTCGCTGATCACCGCCATCCGCGCCCAAGCCTCCTGACCCGCGCCCAGGCCGCCCGATCCGCGCCCAAGCGGGGGTCGGGGCGGGGCGGGGCGCTAGGCTCCGCGGGTGGCGGCTAGTTTTAGGAGGTCGACGCAGGTGGGGCCGAAGGCGTGGCCTGAGGCCTCCAGGGCCATCGGCAGGGTGCTGGTCTCGGTCATCCCCGGCGACACGTTGACCTCGAGGAAGTGTGCTACGCCGGCCTCGTCCACGATCAGGTCGGTCCGGGACAGGTCGCGCAGCCGGAGCACCGAGTGGGCCGCGATCGCGATCCGCGCCACCTGGGCCGCGACCTCACCGGGTAGCCGGGCCGGGACGTAGAACTCGGTCTTGCCTGCGGTGTACCGGGCCGCGTAGTCGTAGCCGCCGTCGCCCGGGACGATCTCGACGGCTGGCAGCGCCTGCGGGCCGGCGCCGAGGTCGATCACTCCGACGGTGACCTCGGTGCCCGAGATGAACCGCTCGATCAGCGCGATGTCGCCGTAGGCGAAGCAGCTCAGCAGCGCGGCCGGCAGCTCTGCTGCCTCGTGGACCGGTCCCGCGCCCAGCGCGGAGCCGCCGCGGGACGGCTTGACGTACAGCGGGAGCCCGAGCCTGGCGACGATGAGGTCGATCACCGCGGCCGCCCCGAGGTCGTGGAAGGTTTCCCGGGGCAGCGTCACGGATGGCGGCGTGCTCACTCCGGCCGCCGCGACCAGGGCCTTGGCCGTCGGCTTGTCGAACGCCATCTGGCAGGCGCTGGCTACCGAGCCGACGTACGGCGTGCCGAGCAGTCCCAGGACCTCCCGGATCGCGCCGTCTTCGCCGGAGGCGCCGTGGATCACCGGGAACACCGCGCTGGGCGGGTCGGCGCGCAGCCGGGCCAGCAGTTCGGAGTCGGCGTCGGCCACCACGGCGTCGATGCCCGCCTCGGCCAGGGCGTCCTGGACCCGGTGGCCCGAGCGCAGCGACACCTCTCGCTCGGCGGACAGCCCGCCGGCGAGCACCACGACACGATCAAGTTCGTACATGTTTGCGGGTCACCCTAACGGACGCCGGGTGCGGGGCCGAAGTCGTCCCGCAGCTCGATTTCGGTCTCGATCACCGAGGTCAGCCGGCGGATCCCCTCGCGGATCCGGTCCGGGTCGGGCAGCGAGTAGCACAGCCGCGCGTACTGGCCGCCCGAGCCGTCCGCGTAGAAACCGGTGCCGGGCACATAGGCCACCCGCGACGAGATCGCCCGCGGCAGCATGGCCTTGGCGTTGACGCCGTCGGGCAGCCCGAGCCACACGTAGAACCCGCCGGCCGGCCGGGTCCAGTGGCAGCCCGGCGGCATCATCGTCTCCAGGGCGCTGAGCGTGGCGTCCCGCCGCTCACGGTAGAGCTCGCGGAAGGTCTTGACCTGCTCCTGCCATGGCTGGGTAGCCAGGTACTCGCGCACGGTCAGCTGCGCGAAGCTGGAGTGGCAGAGCACCGCCGACTCGGCGGCCAGGATCAGCTTGTCCCGGATGGGGGCCGGCGCCGCCGCCCAGCCGACCCGCACGCCCGCGGCGAAGGTCTTGGAGAACGTGCCGAGGTACACCACTCCCTCGCTGTCGTCCGCCCGCAGCGCCCGCATCGGGTCGCCGTCGAAACCGAGCAGGCCGTAGGGGTTGTCCTCGACCACGAGCAGGCCGGCGCGCTGGCAGATGCCGAGGATCCGGTGCCGGCGCGCGGCGGCCAGCGTGACCCCGGCCGGATTGTGGAAGTTCGGCACGGTGTACAGGAACTTGGCCCGGCGCCCGGCCGCGGCCGTGCGTACGATGGCTTCCTCGAGCGCCTCGGGAATCAGCCCGTCGTCGTCCATGGCGACGTGGACCACGCTGGCCTGGTAGGCGGCGAAGGCGCCCAGAGCGCCCACGTAGGACGGCGCCTCGGCCAAGATCACGTCGCCGGGGTCGATGAAGATCCTGGTCAGCAGGTCAAGCGCCTGCTGGGAGCCGACGGTGACCACAATCTCGTCCGGGTGCGCCCGGATCTCCTCCAGCGCCATGACGTCGCAGATCCGCTCGCGCAGCCCGGCGTCACCCTGCGCGGTGCAGTACTGCAGGGCGACCTCGCCGTGAGCGGCGATCAGCTGGCCGATCATCTCGCCGACGGCGTCGAGCGGGAGCGCGGACACGTAGGGCGACCCGCCGGCCAGCGAGACGATCTCGGGCCGGGCGGCTACGGCGAACAGGGCCCGGATCTCGGAGGCGACCATGCCGACGGCACGTTGGGCGTACTGACCGACATAGGGGTCAATTCGCTGTCGCTGCGATGCGGGCTGCTGGTCGCCGGTCACGGCTTCTCCTGAGTGGCTCCTGAAGTGGTCCAGTATCATGCCAGGATAAGGGGTATCTCCTGGGCACGTGTATGGATATTCTGCCGGGGGATCGGCTACCGGGGAACAGGATGTCGCGCCGTATCGTCAATATCACGCTGGACAATCTCGGCGATTTGCCGCCGAAGTGCCGCAGATGTGTGTTCTGGGAGCTGGGGCCGGTCAGCCGGGCCCGGGCCGAGGAAAGCGGAGACCCCGAACTCGAGAAAGAGTCGTGGGTGTCTTCGGTGCTGCTGGAATGGGGGAGCTGCGGGAAGATCGCGTACGTCGACGGCGTCCCCGCCGGGTACATGCTGTTCGCGCCCCCGCAGTACGTCCCCCGCTCGATGGCCTTTCCCACCAGCCCGGTAAGCGCCGACGCGGTGCTGTTCATGACCGCGTACCTGCTCAGCGAGTTCACCGGCGGAGGGATCGGCCGGATGCTCGTGCAGGCCATGGCCAAGGACCTGACCCGGCGCGGGGTGAAGGCGATCGAGGCCTTCGGCGACCGGCGATGGGAGTCGCCGTCCTGCATGCTGCCGGTGGATTACCTGCTCGCGGTGGGGTTCAAGACGATCCGCCCGCATCACCACTACCCGCGGCTGCGGATGGAACTGCGGACCATCTTGACCTGGCGGGAGGACGTCGAGGTGGCGCTGGAGCGCCTGCTCGGCTCGATGACGCCGTCGGCCCCCCAGGGCGCACTGCGGCCCGTATGAGGGCCGGGCGCCGCTAAGGGGCCGTTCTTCGCGAAGGCTCAGATGAAGTCGGCGAGCTCGCGGAGCAGGGCCGACTTGGCCTTGGCCCCCACGATCTGCTTGACTACCTCGCCGCCCGAGAACACGTTCATGGTCGGGATGGCCATGATCCCGTACCGCTGCGAAACGGCCGGGTTCTCGTCGATGTTGAGCTTGACCACATCGATCTTGTCCGCGTACTCGGTGGCGATCTCCTCGAGAACCGGGGCGACCATGCGGCACGGGCCGCACCATTCGGCCCAGTAATCGACGATGACCGGCTTCTCGCTCTTGAGGACCTCGGTCTCGAAGGTCTCGTCCGTCACGACCTTGGTCGCGCCCACTTGCGATCACATCCCTTAACTTGCGGGTGAATATTTTCAGGCTTCTTCGCGGCTGGCCAGCCAGCGCTCGGCGTCCAGGGCGGCCGCGCAGCCGCTCCCGGCGGCGGTCACCGCCTGCCGGTAGGTGTGGTCCACCACGTCGCCGCAGGCGAACACGCCCTCGATGGCGGTGCGCGTCGACGGCTCGTCGACCAGGAGGTATCCATCCGGATCGGTGGCCAGCTGCTCGGTGAACAGTTCGGATCGCGGGTCGTGCCCGATGGCGACGAAGACTCCGGTCACCGGCAGCACGTGCTCGGTGCCGTCCTTGGTGCTCTTGATCCGCAGGCCCGACACCTTGTCCGAGCCGAGGACCTCGGCCACCTCGCTGTCCCACAGGAACTTGACCTTGGGATTGGCCATCGCGCGGTCCTGCATGATCTTCGACGCCCGGAGCGTGTCCCGGCGGTGGATGATCGTCACCGACTTGCCGAACCTGGTCAGGAACGTGGCTTCTTCCATGGCCGAGTCGCCGCCGCCGATGACCGCGATGTCGTGACCGCGGAAGAAGAACCCGTCACAGGTGGCGCACCAGGAGACGCCGTGGCCGCCGAGCTTCTTCTCGCCCGGCACGCCAAGCTCCTTGTACCGGGAACCGGTGGCGATGATGACCGCCTGGGCCAGGTACGTCTCGCTGTCGGTCTTGATCACCTTGGGGGTCGCGGCAAGGTCGACCTCGATCACGTCGTCGGACAGCAGCTCGGCGCCGAACCGCTCGGCCTGCTTGCGCATCGAGTCCATCAGCTCCGGGCCCATGATGGCGTCCGGGAACCCGGGGAAGTTCTCCACCTCGGTGGTCTGCATCAGCGCGCCGCCCGCGGTCACCGATCCCTCGAAGACCAAGGGCTTCAGCTCCGCACGAGCCGCGTACAGGGCCGCCGTATAACCGGCTGGGCCGGAACCTATGACGATGACGTTCCGGACTTCGGGCACTTGTGACAACCCGTTTCGACCCCCTATCTCACTAGCTCTGGTGAGAACCGATCCTAGGGCGTAGATGTTCCCGGCAGGCTCGCCGTGGCGAGGACGTGATCGCTGCTGGCCGAGCA
>Ga0302235_10000694_pt1 | contig 26030 bp, 16 predicted proteins | sample II_Palsa_N3_3_FD_193577 | JGI IMG/M metagenome (GOLD analysis project Ga0302235, IMG submission 193577) | Peat permafrost microbial communities from Stordalen Mire near Abisko, Sweden - II_Palsa_N3_3 | ecosystem: Environmental > Terrestrial > Soil > Palsa > Peat permafrost | place: Sweden...
ATCAGCCGCTGTACCTCCGCTGGATAGAGCCGGGCGTAGGCGTAGCCGATGTTCACCCCCAGGTCATGGGCGAGGATTGAAATGTCCCCGAAGCCCAGCGCGGCGACCGCCTCGTGGATCCGGACCGCGGTGTCGGCCGTGGTATATCCACCACTGGTGGGAACGGCCGAATTGCCCAGCCCCGGCAGGTCGAACGCGATCACCGTGTGGCTCTTGGCCAGGGTCGGCATCACCAGGTGCCACTCCCACCAGGTCATGGGCCAGCCGTGCAGGAGCACGAGGACCGGTCCTGACCCGCCGATGACGTAATGAAGGGAATCGCCGGGGATGGCGACCATTCCCTGCTGGAACCCGGCCAGCGTGGGACTCGGGGGCGGCACGCAGACGCCGGAGTTGCTTGACGTCGTCTGGGCCGGTAGCCCGTGCGCTGCCTGCGCCGGTTGGGCACCCACCGCCGCGAGCGTGACGGATACTCCCAGCGCGACCACCAGGCCGCCGATGGCGTAGCGTCGCCATCCGCGCGCGAGATTGGCCTTGCGCAGCAGCCCCGCTACGGCTGCTGCGGACCGTTTTATTGCATGTGACATGCCAACTCCTCCGATTCGGGCAGTGATACGGGCTTGCGTACGGACCAGCGTCCACCGCACCACCTAGTAGGCCTGTCTCCCGATGCGCACGCACCTCCTGGATTGCCAAGCTGATCAGGCGTTTCCTAAACAACGCAGAAATTCAGATTTCGTAGATTCGCCGCGGTAGCCGCTTATCCGCAACCCGCAGTATGCGGGAGTGGGTCAGCAGCTGCGATCGTCGACAGTAAGTCTCGTTAGCGGTGTAGCTATGGGAGGATATGGTGCAGAAGACCGATATTCCGGCGCGAGAGCAGCTTGTTCAGCGCGCGTCCGGACTTGTGCCGGTGCTGCAGAAGCACGCGGCCTGGTCGGAAGAGAATCGGCGTCTTCATGAGGAGTCGATCGAAGCCCTCGCCGACGCCGGCGTCTTCCGTATGCGGGTACCCGCGCGTTACGGCGGATACGAGTCCGACACGCGAACCCTGGTCGACGTGGCCGCCGAGCTCGGCCGGGGCGACGGCTCCGCCGCGTGGACCGCCTCGGTGTACTGGATTCCGGGCTGGATGGCGTGCATGTTCCCCGACCAGGTTCAGGATGAGGTGTTCTCGACCCCGGACGTCCGGGTGTGCGGGACGCTGAGCCCGAGCGCGCTGGCCATCCCGACCGACGGAGGCATCGTCGTCAACGGCAAGTGGGGATTCGTCAGCGGGGCGCTGCACAGCCAGTGGCAGGAGATCATCGCGATCCTGGTCGGCGGCGAGGGCCCGCCGAGCCCGGTCGTCGCGCTGGTGCCGATATCGGACCTGCAGATCATCGACGACTGGTACACCTCGGGGATGAAGGGCAGCGGCAGCGTCAGCACCGCCGCGACGAATGTGTTCGTCCCGCAGGAGCGCGTCCTGCCGATCGGCGCGATCCTGCAGGGTATGTCCGCCTCGCCGGAGAACGCGGCTGCGGAGATCTACCGGGCGCCCCTGCTCCCGGTGGCTTCCGCATCTTCCCTGGGCTGCGTCCTCGGCATGGCGAAGGCCGCGAAGGAAGCGTTCTTCGCGCGGCTGCCCGAACGCAAGATCACCTACACGGGTTACAGCAAGCAAGCCCAGGCACCGCTGACCCATCTCCAGGTCGCCGACGCGGTCAGGAGGATCGACGAGGCGGACTTCCATGCCCACCGCGTGGCGACCCTGGTTGACACCAAGGGCGCCGAGAACGCCCCGTGGACCATCGAGGAGCGCGTCCGGGCGCGCGCTGACCTCGGCGCGGTGTGCCGGCTCAGCAAGGAAGCCGTCGACATCCTGGCCACGGCCAGCGGCGGCTCGTCCATCTACAGTAACCAGCCGATCCAGCGGATCGCCCGCGACGTCAACGCGGTCACCATGCACGCGCTGATGCACCCGGACACCAACGACGAGCTGTATGGCCGGGTCCTGTGCGGGATCGAGCCCGACACGCTCTACATCTGACCAGCCGAACGAGCGGGCGGCCTGCGTGCAGGCCGCCCGCTTTGCGTTTTCCTAAGGCAGCACCACATGCGCGGAGCCCGGTACCTGTCTGGGGTACCGGGCTCCGTGGAGAGCGGGTCGGACGGTCACTCGTGCAGGGAGCGAGCGAACGCCCGTATGTCCCCTACGAAGAGTTCCGGCTGCTCCATGGCGGCGAAGTGACCGCCGCGGTCGAACTCGGTCCAGCGGGTCAGCGTGGGCAGGATGTTCTCCGCCCAACTGCGGATCGGCCGCGACGCGTCCTTGGGGAAGACCGCCACGGCGACCGGCATGGCTAGCGGCCACGGCCCGGCCCACGTGCGGCCGAAGTCAGCGTCGAGGTGCTCAGATTCGTAGTACAGCTGCGCGCTCGACCCCGCGGTCGCGGTCAGCCAGTAGAGCGACACGTTGGTCAGCATCTGGTCGCGGCTTACCGCGTCCTCGGGCCGGTCCGTCGAGTCCGTCCACTCCTTGAATTTCTCCGCGATCCAGGCGAGCTGCCCGACGGGTGAGTCGGTCAGGCCGTAGGCGAGCGTCTGCGGGCGGGTGGCCTGGATCTTCATCCAGCCGAAGCCGTCCTGGAAGAAGTAACCGCCGAATTGCAGCCGCTCCATATCCGACTCGGACAGCTGAGATATGAGCTGAGCCATGACGGCGGGGTCGGGTGGCGGGAGCGTCACGCACATGTTGATGTGCACGCCCGCGACGTGTTCAGGATCGGCGAGGCCGACCCGCAGCGAGATGGGCGAGCCCCAGTCGCCGCCCTGCGCGATGTAGCGGGTGTACCCGAGGCGCCGCATCAACTCCTTCCAAGTTAGCGCCACCCGCTCGGTGTCCCAGCCGAGCTTGTGAGTCGGGCCGGAGAAGCCGTAGCCGGGGATCGACGGGATGATCACATGGAACGCGTCGGCCGGGTCGCCGCCGTGCGCGGTCGGGTTGATCAGTGGATCGATGACATCGAGGAACTCAACGAAGGATCCGGGCCAGCCGTGGGTGAAGATCACCGGCATGGCGTTCGGTTCGGGCGAGCGAGCGTGCAGGAAATGCACCTGCACGCCGTCGATCTCCGTGAGGAAGTGAGGGAACTGGTTCATCCGCGCCTCGGCGGCGCGCCAGTCGAAGCTGGTGCGCCAGTACTCGGCCAGCTCCCTGATATAGCTCAGCGGAGCGCCGCGGCTCCAGCCGACACCGGGCATCTCATCGGGCCAGCGGGTGGCCGCGAGTCTTTGCTTCAGGTCATCGAGCTGCGACTGCGGGACGTCGATCTTGAACTCACGCATCGTGCACCTCTGTTGAAGGGTCTAAGGCCGTTGTTGATCTGCGTCGCGGGTCGGTCTCAGGCGGGGGTGGCAGCCGACGGGCGCCCGGCACGTTGCAGCACCCGCCCCACCCGGATTGCGATGTCCGGGCTCATCAGCGACATGGGGTCCGCGACCAGCCCGGCCACTCGCAAGAAGGCGTCGGTGACGACCGGGTCGTACGCCGCGGCGCCTAGGACCGCCGGGATGTACTGGTTGATCAGGCGGATCTCGTCAGTCCGCTCGCCCTCGACGCCCGGGTAGCCGAGGTCGGCGATGGCGGAGAACTGCCACGGCCCGGCGATCTGGCCTGCCATCTCGCCGAAGAACGCGGCCGCGTTCAGCGGTCCGGGGATCTGCAGGTGCTTGCGCAGCGTCAGCGCCTCCATCCCGGCGACGGTCATGCCCTGGGCGTAGACCGGGTTGAAGCTGCACACGGCGTCGCCCATCACCAGCAGGCCGCCGGGGAAGCGGGTCAGCTGCTCGTAGTGGCGCCAGACACTGGCGGGGAACTTGAACTGCACCGGCTCGTCGACCGGTTCCGCGTCGTGGACGTACTCGTAATGGTCGGGGAGCGGCAGCGACTTGATGTAGGCGAGGAAGCCCTCGGGGTCCGTTGGCGCGTGGTCGCCGAGGACCCCGGTGAGGGACAGCTCGACGGTCTCGCCGTCAGGCAAGAGGTAGCAGAACACGCCGCGCGGAAACGCGGGCGTCCCGGCCTGGTTGATCGCGATGTCGGTGGTGAACGGGTTGCGCTTGAAGCGGTAATGCCGCGTGGTGTAGGCCAGGTTGACCTTGATCCTGTCCTCCGGCGGCGCCTCGTAGCCGAGCTCACGCAGCCAGGCCGGCATCCGCGAGCCGCGGCCGGTGACGTCGACCACCAGGTCGGCGGACAGCACCTCGGGTTCGCTACCCTGCTCGCGACGCTGGATCCGCGCCCCGGTGACCCGCATCTTGTCCGGCGTTGTCTCCAGGCCCACGATGTCGTACTGCTCGAGGAAGCGCACGTTGGGAATGGCCTGGACGTGCCTTCGGACGTGCTCCTCGAGTATCGGCCGGCCGGACGACACGCACACCAGGTCCGAGTCCGACGCCGCTAGCCGGTGGCCGTTGAAGTTCCACTGGATCTGGCCGTTGAAGTCGCCGAGCGTGACCCCGGCCTCTTTCATTCCCGCAGTGAGCCCAGGGAGCAGCTCCTCAAAGATCTCCTGGCCCCTGGCGACCAGGCAGTGCGCGTGGCGACCATGCGGTACGCCGTTGCGGAAGCCGGTCACGCCGGTCAGCTCGTCGCGATCCACGACGACGACGTCGGCGTACTTATCGGCGAGGACACGGGCGGCCAACAGGCCAGCCATGCCACCGCCGAGCACCACTGCGCGTTCTCCATGCTGGTCCTGCATCACGGTTGCCTCCTTGCCTGGCCCGCTGCACTACAAGCGGCGCTGGCGTCCTGGATCACCGGTTCACGCCAGGGCCAGCTGCTAGCTGTCGTGCAGCCAATCCGGCGGCGCCCGGTGGGCACGGCCTTTCCTGCCGGCTATCGCCGTCCTGCATTCCCGACGGTGACATCTGACCTTAGGTGGCGCATCTCTCGGATTGCGCTGCACAAATGCCGAGCGCAATCCGGGAGATGCAGGTGACAGCGGGCCGCTGTCATCGTCGCCTTAGACGTGCGCGGTGCGAGTTGGATCGGATCCGCGCAGCTTGGGCTGCGCGGCGGCTGTCACGAATAGTCGGATCGGGGCAACATGGTGGATTCCAATTCCGTTCAGGAGCGCTTTGCCTGGGTAATGGCGCGGACGCCGGACGCGATCGCGGTGTCGTCGCCCGCGCAGGCGCTTACCTACGCCGAGCTCGACGAGCGGGCCAATCGCATTGCGCACCGGCTGCTCGGCCTGGGCGTCAGGCCAGAAGACCCGGTCATGGTGCTTCAGGAGCGGTCCGTCGAGATGGTTGCCTCGATCTTGGGCATCGTGAAAGCCGGCGCCCTGTACCTGCCCCTACACAGTGCATATCCGTTGCCGCGCCTGCAGTGGATCGCCGACAGCGTGGACCGGCCCGTGCTGCTAGCGGACGCGATCATGCGCGAGCGCGGCTTGCCCGAGGTTCCCACGGTTGTTTTCGTGGACTCGGACGCAGAACAGCGCTCGCTGCCCGGCACCGACCCCGACGTGCGGACCGGGCTTGATCATCTGGTGCACGTGATCTACACCTCGGGCTCGACCGGCGACCCGATGGGAGTCGCCGTCACCCACCGCGGCGTTCTCGGGCTGGCCCTCGATTCCTGCTGGGACGGCGGGGGCCAGGAGCGGATCTTGATGCTGGCGCCGTATGCGTTCGCCGTGTCCACCTACGAGCTGTGGGTGCCGCTGCTGCGCGGTGGCCGCCTAGTCCTCGCACCGCCAGGCCACCTCGACGTCGGCACCTTGCGGAGGCTGATCACCGAGCACCAGATCTCCGCCGTGCACGTGACGGCTGGCCTGTTCCGGGTCGTCGCCGACGAGGCGCCGGAGTGCTTCGCTGGCGTGCGTGAGGTGCTGACCGGCGGCGACGTGATCTCGGCCAAGGCGGTGCAGCAGGTGCTCCAGGCGTGCCCTGACACCGTGGTCCGCGCGACCTACGGCGCGAGCGAGCTGGCGGCGTTTATCACCAATTCGCCGATGCGGGCCCCCTACTCCATGGGCCTGACCGTGCCGGTCGGACGCGGCATGGACAACACCCGGCTGCACGTGCTCGACGAGGACCTCAGGGCGCTGCCGACGGGTGAGGTCGGTGACCTCTACGTCGCCGGTGACCGCCTCGCCCGCGGCTACTACCGGCGGCCCGACGTCACGGCCGAGCGTTTCGTCGCCGATCCGTTCGACGGGGCTGGTCAGCGCATGTACCGCACGGGGGACCAAGTGCGGATGCGGCAGGACGGGCTGATCGAATTCGTCGGACGCTCTGGCGACCAGGTCAAGATCCGTGGCTACCGGGTCGAACTGGCCGAGGTCGAGAGCGTGCTCGCGAGATACCACGGGCTGGCGCACACGGTGGTGGTCGCACGCGAGGTCGAGGACGGCGAGAAGCGCCTGATCGCTTACGCTGTCGCCGAGGCGGGCCCGGTCGACACTGTGCCGTTCGACATTGGCGGGCTGCGGGCGCACGCGACGGAGCTGCTGCCCGAGTACATGGTGCCGTCGGCGTTCGTCACGCTTGATTCGCTGCCGCTGACCCCGAACGGCAAGGTGGATCGCAAGGCACTACCCGAGCCTGTCGTGGAAGTCTCGTCGATCTACCGCGCCCCCCAGACCGCGCGGCAGGAGGTCCTTTGCTCGCTGTTCGCCGAGGTCCTCGGGGTGCCCAGGGTCGGACTCGACGACAGCTTCTTCGAGCTGCACGGAGAGTCGCTCATGGCCATGCGGCTGATCAGCTCGATCCAGGACCGTTTGAGTATCGAGCTGCTGGTCTCTGACATCTTCGACGCGCCCACGGTTGCCGAGCTTGACCAGCAGGTTGAGAAGGCCCTGCAGCAGTCGCGGGCCTGAGTCCAGTTCGAGCTGGAATGACGCCGGCCATGGCGAAGCTCGCGACGACGGTGGGACAGGCTCTTGCCGCCGAAGGGGTCAGGGTTGCGTTTGGCGTCGTCGGCAACGCGAACTTCCTCGCCGTGGCCGGGCTCATGGCGGGTGGCGCCAGGTACGTCGCCGCCCGGCATGAGGGCGGGGCCGTCGCGATGGCGGACGCATATTACCGGGCGACGGGGGAGGTCGCGGTCGCCGCGACCACGTACGGGCCGGGCCTGACCAACACCGCGACCGGGCTGGTCGAGGCGGTCAAGCACCGCAGTGGCGTACTGCTGCTCAGCGGCGACCAACCGGCGGGCAGGCCGCGGCCGATCGACATCGACCAGGGCGCGTTCGCCGCGGTACTGGGGGCTAGGACCGTTCGTGTCACCGACCCGGCGACGGCCCGTGGGGCTGTCGCCCGCGCGCTCGAGCTAGCGCGCGGTGGCCCGCGCCCGGTTGTGCTCAGCCTGCCCGCCGACCTGCTCGGCGTCGGTGTGCCTGACCAGCCCGCCTGTCATGAGCTGCCCCGCACATGCTCTGGGTCTGACCTTCGCCCGGTGTCGGCTGCCCGCCAGCTCGACGCGGCGCTTGACGTCCTGGCCAGCGCGCGGCGCCCGCTGCTGCTCGCCGGGCTCGCAGCGTACCGTTCCGGCGCCGCGCTGCCAATCGCCGTGCTCGCTGACCGGATCGGCGCGCTGCTTACGACCACGGTGATGGCCGGCGGCCTGTTCCGCAACAGCCCGTGGTCGCTCGGGATCTGCGGTGGCTTCGCCTCGCCGCGGGCCGCCCGGCTCATGGGCGAGGCCGATGTGGTCGTCGCGTTCGGGGCGAGCCTGAACGAGTTCACGCTGCACGGCGGCATAGTGCTCAATCCAGGCGCCACGCTCGTGCAGGTCGATCTGGGCGCCGCCCCGACTGTGAGCCGGGTTGACCTGTGCGTCACGGGCGACGCGGCGCGGGTCGCCAGCGCTCTGCTGGACGGCGTGCGCGCCCGCGGCCTGGTGGCAGCTAGCTGGCGAGACGAGGTGGCAGCTGACATCGGGCCGGCCGACTGGGAGCACGAGGCGTACGACGACGCGAGCACGGTCAGCCGGATCGACCCGAGGACCTTGTCGCTGGCCCTGGCCGGCCTGCTGCCGGCGGAAAGGACGCTGGTCATGGACGGCGGCCACTTCGTCGGGTGGCCGGCTATGTACTGGCCGTCCGCCGACCCGTCCGCGCTCGTATTCACCGGCGCGGCGCTGCAGACCATCGGTCTCGGCTTCGCGGGCGCGGTCGGTGCTGCGGTCGGCAGAACGGACCGGACGACGGTCGTGGCCCTTGGCGACGGCGGCGCGCTGATGGGGCTGCCTGAGCTCGAGACCCTCATCCGCGTCGCGCACTCCGCGCTCGTGGTGATATTCAACGACTCCGGCTACGGCGCGGAGGTCCACATGTACCGCCCGCTGGTCGCCGACACCAGCCCCGCAACCTTCGGCGATGCCGACTTCGCCGCCGTGGCTCGCTCATTCGGCGCCAAGTCGGCCACGGTGCGCACCCTCGCCGACCTGGCTGGGCTGCGCGCCTGGAACGAGACGGGCGGCCACGGCACCTACCTGCTCGACTGCAAGGTCGTGCCCGACGTAGTTGCCGAATACCCCGGCAGGCATCAGCTGGCCCACAACACGGATATCCGCGAGAAGGAGCGTGAACCATGAGCACCACCAGTGCCGGACAGCCAGCGGTGACGGAGACCGAGCGAGCCCCGTTGTCGCTGAACCAGGAATTCGTCTGCCTCTTCGACTCCGGCGGTCAGGACGGGCCGTTCGGTCCGCATTACCACATCGTCGAGGCCTGGCGCGTCACCGGGCACGTCGATGCCGTCGCGATGCGGCGCGCGCTGCGCAATGTAGTGGAACGGCACGAGGCGCTGCGCACCGTGATCGTGCGCGACGGCGACGACAAGTACCAGGAAATATTTCCTGCTTCGACGCCTGAGCTCTCGGTGCGTGACCTACCCGCCGAGCCGGGGAAGTCACGTGATCAGCAGGCAGAGGAACTGATCAGGGAGCTCGAGAACGGCGAGATCGACGCGAATCAGCCGCCGCTGATCAAGGCAGTGCTCGCCAGGTTCGACGACCAGGACTCGGTGCTCGCCCTGATCACGCACCACATCGCCACCGACGGCTGGTCGGTACGGCTGATCATCCGCGATCTGGTCAACCGCTACGCGGCCCATCAGGGCTTCGACGTGCCCGAGTTGCCGAAGGCGCCGCAGTACCGGGAATTTGCCGCCTGGAGCCGCGAGGCGTCCGACGCTCAGCCGGCCGGCGCCATCGATTACTGGCGCAAAGCATTGTCGGGCGCCCTGATCAGCGCGCTGCCCACCGACTTCGCCCGGTCGGCCGGCGTGCCGCATACAACCGGCGCGTACCGCTTCTCGATCCCCGCCGACCTGGCCTCCGCCGCTACGAAGCTGGCCGCCGCGAGCCGCAGCACGACCGCCATCGTGCTGCTCGCCGCGTATCAGATCGTCGTCCAGCGAAAGCTCGAGTCCAAGGACGTCATCGTGGCGACCTTTACCCCGGGCCGCGGCGGTCGGCGGTTCGAGGACACCGTCGGGTCGTTCTTTAACTTCATCCCGCTGCGCACCGAACTCACCGGATGCGCGACGTTCCGCGAAGTACTGGAGCGGACCCGCCGGACCTGCCTGGACGCCTACTCTCGTGACATCCCGAGCATCCACATCTTCGGCCTGGCGCCAGAACTGATGGGGCCCGCCATGTCCGATAACGCGGCCGCCGCTGTGTTCCAGGTGTTCCCCGACCCGGTCATGCTCGCCGATAACACCCCTGGCGACCTGAAGTTCGTCGAGATATCGCGGGAGCCGCGGGGCCAGGAGCGGACCTCGGCCATGCCGGACGGGGTCCTGTGGACGCTGAGCGCCGCCCCGTCGGGCGACATGATCGCGGCGATCACGTTCAAGCGCAACATCTTCGGCGAGGCGACCATCGCCGCGATGGCGGAGGAGTTCTCGCAGGTGCTACGCCAGGTCCTGGCGTCGCCCGACGCGCCGCTCCGGCTCGGCTGAGCGAGAAGGGCCCGGGCTGGCGTTGGCGAGCCAGCCCGGGCCCGGCGCGTGGGCCCGGCCAGGTTCAGTCATCAATGGCCTGATAGGCCAGGGTCCAGAAGTCTCGGTAGATATTCGGCGGAGTGAAGACGAACTTCGCGCAGCCGGTCATCAGGATCATGTCCAAGTCCTCGCTGGGGTCGGCGTACCAGACCGAGCCGAGCCCGCCATTCCAGCCGAACCGCCCGGCCGGCTCGCCGAAGCCGTCCCGCTTGGTGACAACCGACATGCCCAGCCCCCAGCCGTGGTTAGCGAAATACGGGGCGAACAGCCCGGCTTCCTGCTTCTGTTCGGGCGTGAGCTGGTCGGTGGTCATCATCTCGATCGACGTCCTGGACAACAGTCGACCGCCGTCATACGTGCCCTGGCGCAGCATCATCTCCCCGAAGGCCAGGTAGTCCTGCACCGTCGAGACCAGGCCGCCCGCGCCGGAGGGGAACGCCGGCGGCTGGCGCCACTTGCTGTCAGCGGCGGCGTCGTAAACATCGACCCCGTTGTCGTGGTAGCCGGTGGCGAGCCGAGTCAGGCTCGCCGCCGGCACGCTGAAGCCGGTGTCAGCCATCTTCAGCGGCTCGAATATCCGCTCGCGGAGGAATTCGTCGAACGGCTGGCCTGCGGCGCGCGCGACTAGTACGCCAAGCACGTCCGAGCCGGTGTTGTACATCCAGCCGGCACCGGGTTGATGCATCAGCGGCAGCGTGCCGAGGCGGCGGATCCACTCATCGGGCGCAGGCGACACCGCCGGGTCTGGCGGACCCTGGCCCAGTTGCAGGTCGTCCATCGCCTGCTGGATGGGATAGGTGCCAGGCGGTGCGATAACCATGCCGAGGCCCCAGACGAACGTCAGCAGGTCACGCACGGTTACCGGCCGGCTGGCCGGAACGGTGTCGTCGAGCGGGCCATCCGGGTGCCGCATGACCACGCGGTCGGCCAGTTCGGGCAGCAGTCCGTCCACCGGATCCTCGAGCCGCAGCTTGCACTCCTCCACGCAGATCATCGTTGCGGCGGCCGTGATCGGCTTGGTCATCGAGGAGATACGGAAGATCGTGTCATTGTGGATGGGCGTGCCAGCCAGGTCGGCCGCGCCGATCGGCTCGATCAACGCGTCGCCTCGCCGGCTCACCGCCAGCACGAGCCCGGGTACCTCGCCGCGCTCGACGTAGCCCGCCATGACGTCGCGCATGCGGGCCAGCCGCGATTTCGACAATCCGCCGCCGCTCATGTCCTGTTTCCTCCATTAACGTAGTTAATTCCCGACGTTGGCATCCGGCCCCTGGCCGCGCATCTCCTTCCTTGCGTCGCGACGATCCGGCGGCCGGTCGGTGCCGCGGGGCTCAATGGCGGCCGTGGGCGGGGGCAATCTCGAAGATGTGCGGCTATGCGGCATCGCCGCAAGGTGAGGGAGTTAGGGTGCCGCAGACTTCTCGCGCAAAAGCGAGCTGCCCCTCTGACCGGCGTTGCCGTGCAGTAGCAGATTTCGCCGGATTACACCGGTGATCGGGTTACCAGGGAGAAGTCTGTGGAAGCAGTGAAGAGCCCGTCGCGAGCCGAGCTTGTTCAGCGTGTCGCGGACATCGCGCCCGTGCTACGAGCGAATGCGCTGTGGGGTGAGCAGAACCGGCGCCTGGCCGACGAGGTGGTTGACGCGATGATCGGCGCCGGGGTGTTGCGCATGCTGGTTCCCAAGCAATACGGCGGCTACGAAAGCGACATGCAGACGGTCGTCGACGTGGGCATCCAGCTCGGCCGGGGAGACGGGTCGCCGGCCTTCTGCGCGACCGCCTGGTGGGCGCAGTGCTGGGCGGTCGCGCACTTTCCCGACCCGGTCCAGGATGAGATCTTCGGAGACAGCCCGGACGTGCGGATCTGCGGCACCCTGGTGCCGAACGGCAAGGGTGAGATCACCAAGGACGGCGTCCTGGTGTCCGGCGAGTGGGGGTTCAACAGCGGCGCCTGGCACAGCCAGTGGAAGTTTTTCTCCACGCTGGCGCTCAACCCGGCCGGCGAGATCGAGCCGATCGCGTGCGTCGTGCCGATGAGCGACCTGGAGATCGTTGACGACTGGGATGTCGCGGGCCTGCGCGGCACCGGCAGCATCACGCTGGTCGCCAGGGACGTGTTCGTCCCGCGGGAGCGCTACCAGTGGATGAGCCAGGTCGCCCGGCAGGAATACGACTCCGAGCGGAACGCCGACTCGCCCTGTTACCGCGGCCCGATCATCGGGGTGCTCTCGAACATCAACACCGGCAAGCAGGTCGGACTGGCGCAGGCCGCCAGGGATGCGTTCCTCGAGCGGATCCACCGCCGTACCATCCAGCACACCAACTACGCGACGCAGGCCGAGTGGCCGGTCACCCACCTTCAGGTGGCCGAGGCCGACCTGAAGATCGACGAGGCCGAGTACCACGCCCGCAGGCTCGCGGCCCTGGTGGACCTCAAGAACTTCAGCAACGAGCCGTACACGTTGCGCGAGCGGGCGTACTGCCGGGTCGCGGTCGGCCGGGTGTCACAGCTCTGCTGCGACGCGGCCAATATCTACAACATGGCCGCCGGTGCGGGCGGCATTTACACCTCGATGCCCATCCAGCGCATTCAGCGCGACCTCCAGGCGATCAGCCTGCACGCCGTCAACATGCCGGTCAAGAACTATGAGCTCTACGGCAGGGTCCTATGCGGCCTAGAGCCGAACACGTTCTTTATCTAGCGCCCCATCAAGCTTTATCTAGCGCCCCATCAAGTTCCTTTTGCCTCTGCAATAACCGCCGGGCCAGCGAGCCAACCGGCACGATGGAACATTGAGCCGGTCCTAAGCGGCCCAATGCGGCGTCGTGGCGGATCCGGTGCTGGTTAGACGGTCTGCTGCGACTCGGCGAGGAGGCCTACGTAGCCGATGTCCACGATCCGCTGAGCGCGGGAGGCGTAGACCTCCTGATCGTCCGGGGCGAACGTGCCCAGCCCGTCGACGTAGCGGTTGAACATGCAGAACGCGGCGGCGATCAGCACGCAGTCATGGATCTCGGCATCGGTAGCTCCCTCGGCACGTGCAGCGTGCACCAGGTCCTGGGTCACCGACAGCCCGCCTTTCTGCACCGCGGCCGCGATGTCCAGCAGCGCCCTGAGCTTCGGTGACACCGGCGCGTTCGAAACATCGGTACAGACCTGCCGCACGAGCGGCATCCCTTCGGGCAGCTGCGCCGCCGCGTAGGCCGAATGCGACGAGCAGCAGTACTTGCACTCGTTCAGCGACGACACATAGGACGCGATCAGCTCCCGCTCACCCCTGGTCAAGGTGTTCGGCTCCCGCAGCAGGACTTCCACCAGCTCATTCAGCGGCTGCGCGGTCTCCGGCCTGAACCGGAACAGGCCGCGGATGCCTGGTTCATCTGAGTTAAGAGTGATGTGCGCCATGACGGGTTCCTTTGAGTCGGCCGGTACGGATGCTCACCGTGCAGCATCGGATACCCGCGCAGACCTGTCAACCCTGCCGGATAACTCACCGAAGCTCGCGGCCGCGGCCTCGTAGAGCCAGCCGATATCTTCGGGCAGATCCTCCTGGTCACGGCCCAGCTCTAGTAGCACGAGGCCGCAGAGCGTGGCCCAGCCGAGTATGGATGCCGGAGGAACGGACAGGCGCGGTAGCCGCGTTATCAAGCTCTGGCCTGCGGTGCGGTGGCCACCCAGTCCCAGTGCCAACCTGAAGCTGGCCGGGTGATCCAGGGCCCAGCCGCGGAACTCCCGGGCCATGCCGGACTGATCGCGAGCGGATTCAACCGCGGCGCACAATTCGCTGATCACGGACTCGCTCAAGGCGCTCATAAGCGCATCCAGGCTCGGGTAATAACGGTAGATCGCGGGAGCGGTCACACCCACCTGACGCGCGATAGCCCGCAACGAGATTGCGCTGGGGCCGTCCTTTTCCAGCAGCAGCCGCGCGGTGCCGATGATCTCATCGGTCATTTCTCTGCGAAGTCGTTCACGGCGGAGCTGTTCGGCCATGCCATGCACTCTCCTTCACCGACGTTATACGACGCGATACGGTTCCGGGCTTCTCGTGAATTGCTCTCATGGCCAGGGATTCTCATGCAATGAGCAAGGTCCGAGATGGGAGCGGGACGGCGGCTGCCGCAGATTTGAGGCGTATGCACATCGACATGCCGCCATGTCCCAGGCAACGCTACTTGTCAGCTGTGAGGTAGAAACATGTCAACTACGCGCACCAGGCTCCGCCGCCTCGTGCCCGCATTCGTGGCTATCCCGCTACTGTTGGGCCTTTTGGTCGGCGCGAACATGGCAGTTGCGTCACCCGTAAATGCGAACCAGGTCGCGACGGCGTACAAGTTCCAGGGCATGCCGATCGCGATGCCGCCCGGTTACCACCCGACTCAGACGATCCGCCAGGTGAACGGCGCCTATCAGCACCTGGTGTCGTGGATCTCGTCGGTGGGCGCCAGCATCGCGATGACCGACGTAACCGGTCATGGCCTGGCCGACGGCATGTGCATCGTCGACACGCGGACCAACGACGTGATCATCACGTACGCGCCGACGGCGCCGGCCGCAGACCGGTTCACGCCGTTCGTGCTCAACCCGGCGCCACTGCCCTACAACTCGACCATGGCTCCGATGGGCTGCGTGCCCGGCGACTACAACGGCGACGGCCGGATGGACTTCCTCGTCTACTACTGGGGCCGCACTCCGATCATCTACCTGGCGCGGTCGAACGCGACCACTCCTTCGGCCAAGGCCTACAAGCCGGTGGAGCTGCTGCCCGAGGACGTGAACGGGCAGTACAACGGGCCGGACTGGAACACCAACGCGGTCGCCGTCGCCGACTTCGAGGGCAACGGTCATCCCGATCTGTTCCTGGGGAACTACTTCCCGGACTCCGCGGTGCTCGACCCCAACGGCATCGACAACGTGCAGATGCCCTCGTCGCTGTCCGACGCGCAGAACGGCGGCGGTGACTACATGTTCCAGTGGCTCGGCGGCACCTCGGGACCGAATCCGACCGTGCGCTACCAGATAGTCGACAACGCGATCCCGTATGCCGACTCGACCGGGTGGACGCTGGGCGCGGCCACCGCGGACCTGACCGGTGACGGGCTGCCCGACCTGTACATCGCGAACGACTTCGGGCCCGGCCACCTGCTGTACAACGAGTCCACCCCCGGGCATCTGAAGTTTGGCCTCGCGTGGGGACAGCGCGGGGCGCTCACGCCCAAGTCGTTCGTGCTCGGCCGGGGATCGTTCAAGGGCATGGGCGCCGACTTCGGCGACCTGGCCGACAACGGCCGGTACGACCTGATGATCAGCGACATCACCACCCCCTGGGGCCTGCAGGAAAGCAACCTCGTCTTCATGAACCAGGCCACCAGCGGCCAGCAGATGCAGCAGGACCTGGCGCGGAGCGTCGCGCCCTTTAACCAGGAAGCCGAACAGATGGGCATGGCCTGGACCGGCTGGACCTGGGATGTCAAATTCGGCGACTTCCTGAACAACGGGAACCTTGATGTCGTCCAGACGGACGGTTTCATCAAGGGGACGATCGACCGCTGGAACTGGCTGCAGGAAATGGCCATGACCAACGACGATCTGCTCAGCAATCCGGCGAACTGGCCGCTGGTCGAGCCGGGCGACGACATCGCGGGCCACCAGTGCCCCGCGTTCTACGCCGACGGCGGCAACGACAAGTACGTGAACATCAGCAAGCAGCTCGGCATGTGCACTACCGCCGACCAGACTCCGACCAGGGGCGTCGCGACGGCCGATGTTCAAGGCAACGGCGTGCTGGACTTCGCGCTAGCTCGTCAGTGGGGACCGCCCGTCTTCTACGCGAACGAGTCGCCGAACCTCGGGCACTACCTCGGCCTGAACCTTTACCGGCCAGCTGTGGACGGCGGTACGCCGGGCCAGGGCCTTGAAGGCCTCGGCGCCCCCGCGTATGGGACGACGGTCACGATCGACACCCCTGGACACACCCAGATCTCTCAGCTCGACGGTGGCAGCGGCAGCGCGGGCAAGCGCAGCTTCGAGGTCTCCTTCGGGCTCGGCTCCTACGACGGTCCGGTCACGGTGCACCTGCAATGGGTCGACAACAGCGGCCAGCAGCACCAGCAGACCATCGCGCTCACCCCCGGAACCCACAACCTGATGCTCACCAGCACTGCTGCGGAGGTTGCTAGCTCATGACCGCCACGATCCAAGCCCAGGACGGCGCGCTTGCCACGCCGCCGCCCGCGAAGGCGAAAAAGCCGGCTGACCCCCGCTATCTCGCGCTCCGCAACTTCGCGATCTCGATCAGCGCGTTCAACGTCTTCGGCTACACCCTGCTGGGTTTCGAGCAGCCCTGGCTGTTTGCCCTGTTCGCGGTCATCACCGCATACACCACGGAGATCACCTTCGAGACGATCAGCGCCTGGGCCTACAAGCGCCGGCCGGAATACCGCGGCAAGGGGCCACGCGGCGTGTACGAGTTCCTGCTGCCCGCGCACATCACGGCGCTCGCCGTCAACATGCTGCTGTACGCCAACAACCAGTTCTGGCCGATCATGTTCGGCGTGATCCTGGCGGTCAGCGCGAAGTACGTGCTGCGGGCGCCGATCAACGGCAGGATGCGCCACTTCATGAATCCGTCCAACTTCGGCATCAGTGTCTGCCTGCTGCTGTTCGCCCGCTGGCTCAGTATCTCGCCGCCGTACATGTTCTCCGAGTGGGCGAGCTCCTACTTCCGCCTGTTCATCCCGATCGTCATCCTGGTCTCCGGGACCGTGCTCAACACCATGCTGACCAAGCGGGTCGCGCTGATCGTGGGCTGGATGGGCGGCTTCTTCATCCAGGCGTTCGTCCGGCACTGGCTGTGGGGCGTCCAGCTGAACACCGCGCTCAGCGTCATGACCGGTATCGCGTTCATCCTGTTCACCAACTACATGATCACCGACCCCGGCACCTCCCCGACGCGGCCGCGTGCTCAGTTCATGTTCGGCAGCAGCGTGGCCTTCGTCTACGCGGTGCTGATGCAGTTCAACATCGTCTACACGCTGTTCTTCGCGACCTCGATCGTCTGCGCCTTCCGTGGTCTGGGCTGGTGGGGCGCGTACTGGCTCAAGAGGCGCCGGTCCGCGGACGCCGGACCCACGGGCGCGACCATGGTCGACCCAGGCGCAGTGAAGGAGGTTCCCGCCAGCAACGGCGCTGGCGGGAAGGTAGCGGCGGGAGAAACGGTTACCGCATGAACACGCCCATCGCCATCGTCGGCATCGCCTGCCGGTATCCCGACGCCAGTTCTCCCGGGGACCTGTGGGAGAACGTGCTCGCCGGGCGCCGGGCGTTCCGCCAGATCCCGGACGAGCGGCTCAGGCTCGAGGACTACTGGTCACCGGATCCGGCCGCGCCGGACAGGTTCTACACCCGCAAGGCCGCGGTCATCGAGGGCTTCGAGTTCGACCGGGTGAAGTACAAGGTCGCCGGCAGCACGTTCCGCACTACCGACATGACGCACTGGCTGGCGCTGGACACCGCGGCCCGGGCGCTGGACGACGCGGGCTTCGCCGACGGCGACGGGCTGCCCAGGGCCAGCACGATCGTGATCGTCGGGAACAGCCTGGCCGGGGAGTTCACCCGGGCCAACCTGATGCGGCTGCGCTGGCCCTACGTCCGGCGCACGCTGAGCTCGGCGCTCACCGAGATCGGCTGGGATGACGACCAGCTGGCCGGCTTCCTGCCCGGCCTCGAGCAGCGCTACAAGAGCGCGTTCCCGCCGATCGACGAGGATACGCTGGCGGGCGGCCTGTCTAACACGATCGCGGGCCGGATCTGCAATCACTTCGACCTCGGCGGCGGCGGGTTTACCGTGGACGGTGCCTGCTCGTCGTCGCTGCTGTCGGTGGTGACCGCGTGCGCCGCGCTCAACGACGTGGCAGCAGACGCGGCGGTGGCCGGCGGCGTCGACCTGAGCATCGACCCGTTTGAGATCATCGGGTTCGCCAAGACGGGCGCGCTCGCCACCGGCGAGATGCGGGTCTACGACCGGCACTCCAACGGCTTCTGGCCGGGGGAGGGCTGCGGCATGCTCGTGCTGATGCGGCAGGGCGACGCGGAAGCGCGCGGACTGCGGATCTACGCGACGATCGCCGGGTGGGGGTACTCCTCCGACGGCAAGGGCGGCATCACGCGGCCGGAGGCGGCCGGGCACAAGCTGGCGCTCAACCGAGCCTACGGGCTGGCGGGATTCGACATCGGCACCGTCGGCTACCTGGAGGGGCACGGCACCGGGACCGCCGTCGGTGACGCCACCGAGCTGCAGGCGTTCAGCGAGGCCCGCCGCGCCGCCAGTCCCGCCGCGCCGACCGCTGCCATCAGCACCATCAAGGGCAACATCGGGCACACCAAGGCGGCCGCGGGCGTCGCCGGGCTGATCAAGGCCACCATGGCCGTGCATCACCAGATCATCCCGCCGGCTACCGGTCATGCCGATCCTCATCCAATCCTGACCGGGGACTCGCCAGCCCTGCGGGTGCCGCTGACCGCAGAGTTGTGGCCGCAGGAGCAGCCCATCCGCGCGGGCATATCGTCCATGGGCTTCGGCGGGATCAACGCGCATGTGGTCCTCGCCGCGCACAGCGACGCACAGGCGATGCGTCGTACCAACCTCGACTCACGCACGATCCGGCTGGTCGCCTCCCGCCAGGACAGCGAGCTGCTGCTGCTGGACGCCGCGAGTACCGCCGACCTGAGCGGTCGCGTGGCCAGCCTGGCGTCCCTGTGCAGCCGTCTGGCCTTCGCCGAGCTAGGTGATCTGGCCGCGACGCTCGCTCGGGAACTCGGCGGCGGCCCCGTGCGCGCGGCCGTCGTCGCCGCGACACCGGACCAGGCCGCGGACCGCCTCGCCATGCTGGTCCAACTGCTCGATAGCGGCGCCAGCGAAGCGATCGACGTTGCGGGCGGGCTGTTCCTCAGCCGTGCGGTCGACGCCCCCCGGATCCGGTACCTCTTCCCCGGCCAGGGCTCCGGTAAGGGAACCGAGGGCGCGCTGCGGCGGCGGTTCGCGGTGGTCCGTGACCTCGGCCAGACGTTCAGCGTTCCCGAGGACGGCGACCTGGTCGCCACCGCGGTCGCGCAGCCCCGCATCGTGAGCTCCTCCATCGAGGGCCTGCGGGTGCTCGCCCTGCTCGGCATCGAGGCCGAGGCCGCCGTCGGGCACAGCCTCGGGGAGCTGACCGCGCTGCACTGGGCGGGCGCGATGGACGAAGCGGAGCTGATGGCCCTGGCCACCGAACGGGGCCGGGTCATGGCGCAGGCCAGCGAAGGCGGCGGCGCCATGGCCAGCATCGCGGCCAGCCCGGACCAGGTCGAGCCGCTGCTGCCCGGCGCTAACGGCACAGGCGGTAAAGGCGGTGCGGGCGGTAAGGGCGGTTCGGGCGCTAAAGATGGCGCGGAGGTCGTCATCGCCGGCTACAACGGTCCCGCTCAGACCGTCATCTCCGGACCGGCCGAGGCGGTCGAGCGGGTGTGCCGCGTGGCCGCGGCGGCCGACCTGGTCACGAGCCGGATCCCGGTCTCGCATGCCTTCCACTCACCGATGGTGGCGCCCGCCGCGGAGGGGCTTGCGCGCTACCTGACCGGCCGCGAGTTCAAGCCGATGACCCGGCAAGTCCTGTCCACCGTTACCGGTGGCGCGCTGGCCATCGACGCGGACTTGGCGGAACTGCTGGTGCGGCAGGTGCGCGAACCGGTCCGCTTCAGCGCGGCGGCCGGCCAGATGGCCGCGACCGCGGACCTGCTTATCGAGGTCGGGCCCGGCCGGGTGCTGTCCGGCCTGGCCGCTGGGATCGCGCCGGACGTTCCGGTGATCCCGCTGGATACCGACGGCGCGTCGCTGGCCGGTGTGCTGTCCGCAGCGGCGGCTGCTTACGTGCTCGGCGCCCCGGTCAGGACCGATGTCCTGTTCGCCGACCGCTTTACCAGGCCGCTGCCACTGGACAAGCAGTTCCGGTTCTTCGCCAGCCCATGCGAATCCGCGCCCGTGGACTCGGCGACCGCGGCCTCGGTGACCGTCGGCTCGGTGACCGCGGGCTCGGTAGTCGCAGGCTCGGTGGTCGGGGCGCTGCCCACGGAACCGCACGCAGATTCCGGAACTCCGAACCACGGCCCGTTCGGCGAGAATGACGGCGAACAACCACGCGACAGCCTGCAGATCCTGCGCCGCCTGGCCGCCGAGCGGGCTGAACTGCCGATCGATTCGGTGCAGCCCGACAGCCATCCGCTAGATGAGCTGCACATGTCCTCGATAACCGTGGGGCAGATCATGAACCAGGCGGCGCGCGAGCTCGGCGTATCCGCGCCGATGGTGACGTCCGCCTTCGCCACCGCGACGCTGGTCGACCTGGCGCAGGCTCTGGACGAGCTCGCGGACACCGCACTGCCAGGTGACGCCGATGCGGACCTGCCGCCCGAAGGCATCGGGCCCTGGGTCCGGTCGTTCTCGGTGGAGCTCATCGAGCACGACCGGCCGGCCCGCGTGGCCGCCCAGGCCGACGGGACCTGGGAGATTTTCTCCCCGCCCCGTCACCCGCTGAGCAGGGCACTGAGCCACGCGCTTGGTGCGGCCAAACTCGGCGACGGCGTCGCGCTCCTGCTGCCGCGGGAGTGCGGTGCCGAACACGCCGGCCTCATGCTCGCCGCGGCCCGGGCCGCGCTGTCGCACACCGGACCGTGCCGTTTCGTGGCCGTTCAGGACCGGCGCGGTGCGGCCGGACTGGCCAAGACGCTGCACCTGGAAGCGCCCGCCGTGCCAGTGACCGTCATCACCCTCCCGCTGGCCGCTCCGATTCCGGCGACGCGGGCCGCGGAACTCGCGGACGCGATCGTGGCCGACGTCGCCGCGACCGAGAGCTTCAGCGAGGTGCATTATGACGCGGCGGGCAGCCGCCGGGTGCCCCTGCTGAGGCCCGTCACGGACCTGGCCGACCACACCGCCGAACTCCCGCTCGGGCCCGGTGACGTGCTGCTGGTCAGCGGCGGGGGGAAGGGCATTACCGCCGAATGCGCGCTGACGCTGGCTCGCGATACCGGCGCGGCTATCGCCCTGCTCGGGCGATCCGATCCGGCGGCGGACGCGGAACTCGCCGCCAACCTGGGCCGGATGGACGCGGCCGGCGCGAGGTATGCCTACGTCAGAGCCGACGTAACCGATGCTGGTGAGGTCGCGGCGGCAGTGGCGCAGGTCAGCGCCGACCTGGGGCCCGTCACGGCGATCCTGCACGGTGCTGGGCGCAACGCGCCAGTCCCGCTCGCCCTCCTGGACGAGACCTCCTTCCACGCGACGCTGGCACCCAAGATCGGCGGGCTGGAGGCACTGCTGGCCGCGGTGGACCCGGCCTCGCTCAAGCTGGTGATCACGTTCGGCAGCATCATCGGGCGAGCCGGGCTGCGCGGCCAGGCGGACTATGCCACCGCCAACGACTGGCTTACCGATATGACCAAGCAGTTGCAGGCCCAGTCGATTGAGCAGGGCAGCCCGCAGTGCCGGTACGTGGCACTGGAGTGGTCAGTGTGGTCCGGCGCCGGGATGGGCGAGAAACTCGGCGTTTTGGAGTCGCTGATCCGGGAGGGCATCAGCCCCATCTCCCTCGATGTCGGCATCGAGATGCTGCGCAGGGTGCTCGCCACCCCGGCGGCGCCGTCCAGCCTGGTGGTGATGAGCCGTTCGGGCGACCTGCCGACCATCACGCTCGAACCGAGCGAGCTGCCGCTCACCCGGTTCATCGACCGGCCGCGGGTCCACTACCCCAGCATCGAGCTGATCGCGGACGCTGAGCTGTCCGCGGACCGCGACCCGTACCTCGTCGATCACCTGCTCGACGGCGACCTGCTGTTTCCCGCGGTGCTCGGTATGGAGGCCATGGCCCAGGCAGCGGCGGTGCTGGCCGGCCCTGCCGGTCCGGTCGTGCTGGAGAACGTGGAGTTCCTGCGCCCGATCGTGGTACCGCCGGACGGCACGGTGACGATCCGGATAGCGGCGCTCAACCGCGGCGACGGAGTCGACGTGGCCATCCGCAGCAGCGATACCGGTTTCCAGTCCGATCATTTCCGTGCCACGCTCCGGCACACCGGCACCCGTCCCTTCGACGCTCATCGGCCGGTGCCGACGGCGGGTACCTCACGGGTTCCGCTCGACGCGGCGGCCGACCTGTACGGCGGCGTCTTCTTCCAGGGCAAGCGCTTCCAGCGTGTCCTCGGTTACCGGCGGCTGGCCGCCACGTCGTGCGTCGTCGATATCTCGGCCGGATCCGGTGACGAGTGGTTCGGTTCCTACTTCTCCCGGGCCATGATCCTCGGCGATCCGGGTGCTCGCGACGCGTTCATGCACGGCATCCAATGCTGCGTTCCAAACGCGACACTGCTTCCGGCGGGCGTCGAGCGGATCTACCCGGCGCACCCGGAGGAGCTCACCGGGCAGGTCATCTTGCACGCGGCGGAACGGAACAGGGACGGTGACACGTACACCTACGACCTGGACGTCTGCGCCGAAGACGGGCGGATCCTGGAGCGCTGGGAGGGGCTGCGCCTGCAGGCCGTGCGCAAGACCGATGGCCGCGGGCCGTGGATTCCCGCGCTACTCGGGCCGTTCCTGGAACGGCAGGCGGCGGAGCTCACTGCGAGCGCAGTGCGGTGCGTCGTAGAACCGGACCCCCCGGCGGGCGCGGACGGCCGTGACGCCAGGCGCAGGCAGACGAAGGTCGCCGTGGGCCGGATGCTGGACCGGCCGACGGTGGTCACCTACCGCGGTGACGGGAAGCCCCAGATCGCTGACGAAGGCATCGCCATCTCGGCCTCGCATGGGGCCGGCGTGACGCTGGCCGTGGCGGGCAGCGAGCGCGTGGGCTGTGACGTCGAGCGAATCGAGGAACGGACGGCGCAGGACTGGCAGGCGCTGCTGACCGCCGAGCAGTTCGCGCTGGCCGAGCTGGTCCGCCGCGAGCGGGGGGAGACGCCGGCCGCCGCCGCGACCAGGGTGTGGAGCGCCGTGGAATGCCTCCGCAAGGCGGGCCGGCCGCTCAGCGGACCTATCACGCTCGCTGCTGGCGGCCAACCCGGCTGGGTGCTGCTCGAATCCGGGGCAGCAAAGATCGCCACATTCGTCACGTCTGTGCTGGATCAGCCGGACCCCGTGGTCTTCACGATTCTGACAGAAGAGGACGGAAATGGAACAGTATTACGAGCACCGGCACGTGGTTAGCTTCGAAGAGACGAACCTCGTCGGCAATGTGTATTACGTCAACTACGTGCGCTGGCAGGGACGATGTCGCGAGATGTTCCTGCTCGAGCACGCGCCTAGCGTGCTCGACGAGCTCCGCGATGGCCTGAAGCTCTTCACCATCAGCGCGGAGTGCGAGTACCTGGCCGAGGCCACGGCCTTCGACGAGGTGGCGATCAGGATGCGCCTGGAGGAACTGACCCAGACTCAGATCGTTTTCGCCTTCGACTACGTACGCATCCGCGACGGCCGGGAGGAACTCGTCGCCAGAGGCCGGCAGCGGGTCGCGTGCATGCGCGATGCCAACGGAGCCAACGGCCCGGCCCGGGTGCCTGAGCAGCTGCGGCGCGCACTGGAGGGCTACGCGATCAGGGCGCCGCGACGCGCGTCCACCGCCGGTACCGGGGGCAGGGCGTGAGCGTGCCGACCATGAGCAGACCAGCCTCGGCCAGGACCGCGCTGCGATCGGTCCTGGGACGGTTCCCGACCGGCGTGACGGTCGTCGCCGCCGGCCGGGGGACCCCGTGCGGCATGACCGCGAACGCGTTCACTTCGGTATCACTCGACCCGCCGCTCATCTTGGTGTGCGTGGACCGTAGTGCCGCCGTCTACCAGACCGTGCTCGCCGCCGGCAGCTTCAGCGTTTCGATGCTCTCCGCGGGCCAGGAGCACGTGGCCCGGTACTTCGCCGATCACTCCAGACCGCGGGGTGCCGACGAGTTCGCCGCGATTGAGTGGTCGCCCGGGCCGAGCACCGGAGCGCCGATCCTGCACGGAGCAGTGGCCTGGCTCGACTGCACCCTGGTGAACTCCTATGACGGCGGAGACCACGAGATCTTCATCGGCTCCGTACAGGCCAGTGGTTTCGGGTCGGCGGATGACGCACTGGTCTTCTTCCGCGGTGACTTCCATCAGCCGCGGCTCAGTAAGTCCCAGACCATCGAGGAGTCCGCGTGACGGTCACCGAGCCTGCGTCGACGAAGTCGTCAGACCCCGGCCGACGCGACTACCCCGGGCCGTCGCCGCTCGCGGTGCCGGGCTTGTTGCGCAAGCTCTGGTTTGACCGGCTGGCCATGCTCACCGACGCGGCCAGCGAGTTCGGCGATGTGGTCAAGTTCGCCATGGGCCCGAAGACGCTCTACTTCTTCAACCACCCCGATCACGCCAAGCACGTCCTGGCGGACAACGCGGCCAACTATCACAAGGGTATAGGCCTGGCCGAAGCCCGCCGTCTGATCCTCGGTGATGGCCTGCTCACCAGCGAGGATGAGGTGTGGAAGCACCAACGCCGGATTATCCAGCCGGCGTTCCGTCGCGAGCGCCTCGCCGGGTTCGCCAGCGTGGTCACCGACGCGGGCCATGCGCTGACCGCCAGGCTCAGCGCGCGGGTGGGCGAGACCGTCGACCTGTCCGAGGAGATGACTCGGCTGACGATGAGTGTCCTGGGCAAGTCACTGCTCGACACCGATCTGTCACCGCTGCGCATGCTGGGCCCGGCGTTCGAGGTCGCGCAGGACCGGGCCATGTTCGAGATGGTGTCGCTCGGAGCGGTTCCGCTGTGGCTGCCGCTGCCCCGCAATCACCGGTTCCGGCGAGCCAAGGCCCAGCTCGAGGACGCGGTCGAGGTGCTGGTGTCGGGCCGTGCGCACGCCCGCGGAGGAGACGGGACCGACCTGCTCACGATGCTGGCCGACGCCTACTCCGGCGAGCGGGATGCGCGCAAGCGGTGGCGTGTGATGCGGGACGAACTCATCACGATCCTGCTGGCCGGGCACGAGACGACGGCGAGCACGCTGTCGTGGACCTGGTATCTGACCAGCCGCCATCCGGAGGCAGCGGCGGCCCTGCACGCCGAGGCGGTCGAGGTGCTCGGCGACCGGACGCCCGGCCACGAAGACCTGGCCCGCCTGCCGTATACAACGACGGTGATCCAGGAGGCCATGCGGCTGTACCCGCCGGTCTGGGGGCTGACGCGCAAGTCGCTCGCCGCCGACGTGGTCGGCGGCTACCGGGTCCCGGCGGGCGCCGACCTCATGATCAGCCCGTATACCTTGCACCGGCACCCGGGTTTCTGGTCTGATCCCAACGAGTTCCGGCCGGAGCGATTCGCGACCTCGGCCGCGGTGGTCACGCACAGGTATGCCTACATCCCCTTCGGTGCCGGTCCGCGGGTCTGCGTCGGGAGCCATCTCGGCATGATGGAGGCGACGCTGATCGCGGCCATGGTGGCGCATGACTTCCGGTTCGAGCTCGCCGCCGACGCCCGCCCGGAGCCCGAAGCCATGTTGTCGCTCCGGGTTCGCGGCGGACTCCCGCTTCGAGTGTGCCGCGCGTGACCGCCGAGGTGACTCCGCGACCCGCCGAGGACGTCGCGGACGAGCTTCTGCGCGGCATCAAGCAGGAGCGCGAGGCGGTGATGCGCGGCGACGAACTCGCGACCGCGCGACAACACGCCAAGGGGAAGGCGACTGCGAGGGAACGGCTGGAGAGGCTGCTCGACGAGGGTTCCTTCGTCGAGCTTGATCTGTTCCGGCGCGGCGAAGGCACGGCGCGAACGGACGGGGTCGTGACGGGGAGCGGCACCGTGTGCGGACGCCGGGTATTCGTCTACGCTCAGGATTTCGGTATCCTCGGCGGCTCCCTGGGTAAGGCCCATGCCGAGAAGATCCACAAGGTCATGGACCTTGCGCTCGCGGCTGGCGCGCCGCTGATCGCGCTCAATGACAGCGGTGGTGCGCGGATCCAGGAAGGGGTCACGGCGCTCGCCGGG
>Ga0302235_10000698_pt1 | contig 25897 bp, 27 predicted proteins | sample II_Palsa_N3_3_FD_193577 | JGI IMG/M metagenome (GOLD analysis project Ga0302235, IMG submission 193577) | Peat permafrost microbial communities from Stordalen Mire near Abisko, Sweden - II_Palsa_N3_3 | ecosystem: Environmental > Terrestrial > Soil > Palsa > Peat permafrost | place: Sweden...
AGCGGTGAGGATCAGGATCGGGACGTCGTCATCGGCGCGCAACGAGCGCGCCACGTCGAGACCGTCGAGCCCGGGCAGGCCGAGGTCGAGGATCACGAGATCGGGCATGAACGAGCGTCCGTGCTCGAGCGCCGCGGGTCCATCTGCGGCCGCTCGCACCTCGTAGCCCTCCATGCGCAGCGAGCGCTGGAGCGCCTGGGCGATGTCTTCATCGTCCTCGACAACGAGAACACGGGGTGCACGAGAGAAGTCGTTCATCGTCTTTATGTACCTGCCGGCACTAAAGCGATGGTAAGGCCCCGGGGCAGGTTCCGCGGTGCCGGCGTCGAAGTTGCGAGGGGATGGCTGCTACACGCAAGCGTGCTACTGCACGCGCTCGGAGCGCGAAACCGAAGGCGCGCACGCGCCCACAGGCGCGTCGGCGAGCCCGCGGGCGCGGGTTGGCCGGGGTCAGGTTCTCGGGCTCCCCCCGAATGCCGCGGCTGCCCGTGTTCGATCAGCGCGCGCGCGACGTGCTCGGCCTCGCACTCGTCGCGCTTGGAGTGTTCATGGGCTTCGTGCTTTACGCGGGCTGGAATGGCGGCCGCGCCGGACATGGTCTGGCTGTGGCGCTCGGCTGGATTCTCGGGCGCGCTCGTGTGCTGGCGCCGATCACGCTGATCGTGGGCGGCGCGGTCCTGCTGCTGCGTCCGGTGCTGCCCGCGCTGAGGCCGCTGCGCGCCGGCGCGATCTGCCTGTTCGCGTCGATCACGCTCGCGTTGGCCGCCGGCACGCTCGGAGTGAGCTCCGGTCCGGGCGGCAAAGAAGCCGGCTGGGGCTCGGCGTTTCTGCAGGCCCATGGGGGAGTGGTCGGCGAGGCGCTCTATCAGTCCACCCACAGGTTTGTGCAGGGCTTGGGCGTCAGCATCCTCGTGATCTTCCTGCTGCTCGTCGGCGTGGTCCTGCTGACGGGAGCATCGCTCGCGAGCGCGCTGCGCGCGACCGGCAGCGGCATGATCGACACGACGCGCAGGGTGCGCACGCTCGCCGACGGCCGCTCGGGAGCTCGTCGCGGACAGGGGCCGCGTTCGGTTCGTCTGCAGGATGTGGGAGATCTCGACATCGATCGCATGCCCGTTGCAGTGCCAGAGCCGTCGGCGGAAGAGCTGATAGTGCGCGCCACACACGTCGAGGGACCATCGCAGGAGGATCGGGCAGAACGGGGCCAGGATGAGACGGGCGCCGTCGCAGGCGGGCGAGCGCATTCGGAAGCGGCGGATGAGGACGAGGTCGCGGATGGAGGCCCTGAGGAGATCGAGCACGAGGAGATCTCCGGGGTCGCCCAGGTCGATCCTTCAGCGCTGACGCCGCAGGGCAGACTGCGCGACGCCGTGACCGAGGATCCGGAGTTCGTGTGGGAGATGCCCAATGCGGCAAAGCTCCTGACCCGCTCGACAGGCGAGCAATCGCGACCGGACACCGCCGGGCAGGAGCGGATCGCGACGAGCCTCGTGGAGGCGCTCGGCCATTTCGGCGTCGAGGCAAAGGTGATCGGGACTGTCGCCGGGCCACACATCACGCGCTATGAACTGCGGCTCGCGCCCGGGATCAAGGTCGCCAAGGTGGCCCAGCTGAAGGACGATCTCGCATACGCGCTGGCGGCAACCGATATCCGCATCCTCGCGCCGATCCCGGGCAAGCAGGCCGTGGGAGTGGAGGTGCCGAACGCACATCGACGGATGGTCAGGCTCGGAGATGTCTTCCAGGAGCCGCCCAAGGACTGGTCGCCGCTGACGGTGTGGCTCGGCAAGGACGTTGCCGGCAAGGCCATCGGGGCCGACCTTGCGAAGATGCCGCATCTGCTCGTCGCCGGCACGACCGGTGCCGGCAAGTCCGGTGCGATCAACGCGATGCTCTCAAGCGTGCTTCTGCGCGCCAGCCCGCACGAGGTGCGGCTCGTGCTCGTCGACCCCAAGCAGGTGGAGCTCAACCATTACGAGTCCATTCCCCACCTGCTGACACCCGTGATTACGAGCCCGCGGATGGCGGCTAATGCCCTGCAGAACCTGGTCAAGGAGATGGAGCAGCGTTACGGCATCATGTCGATGGCCCGTACGCGCAGCCTCGTCGAGCTGAACCGGGCGCGAGCCAAGCGCGGCGAAGCACCGCTTCCCTACATCCTCTGCGTCATCGACGAGCTCGCGGACCTGATGATGGTCGCACCAGCCGACGTCGAGGATTCGATCATCCGCCTGGCCCAGAAGGCGCGCGCGGTCGGGATCCACCTGGTGCTTGCGACGCAGAGCCCGCGGGTGGACGTGATCACCGGGATGATCAAGGCGAACGTGCCCTCACGCATCGCATTTTCGGTCTCCTCGCAGACCGATTCGCGAGTAATCCTTGACCAGAACGGGGCCGAGTCGCTGCTGGGGCAGGGGGACATGCTGTTCAACCCCGTGGGCAGCTCGCGGCTGCAGCGCATACAGGGCGCCTACATCGACGAGGCGCAGATTGCGAAGCTGACCGACCTGTGGCGCCGTCAGGGCGAGCCGGAACTGCGCGAGGAGCTGCTCGAGGAGGTCGAGTCCGAGACCCCCGAGGGCGGCCCTGACGGCTTTGACCCCGACGAGGATCCGATGCTCGCGGATGCGATAACGCTCGTGGCCGAGATGCAGACCGCCTCGACCTCGATGCTGCAACGCCGCCTGCGCCTGGGTTACACCCGCGCTGGCCGCGTGATCGACATGCTCGAGCGACGCGGAGTGATCTCCGGCTATGAGGGTTCAAAGCCCAGGCAGGTGCTGATAACCGAGGCAGATCTGCCGCGCTTGCTGGCCGCGCTGGGTGAGCCCACGGTGTCCGCGAGCGACTAGCCTAAGGCGCATATGGCAGAGATCGGTGAAACGCTGCGCGAGGCGCGTATGCGCGCCCGGATCGATGTGTCGGAGATCGAGGCCAAGACGAAGATCCGGGCCAAGTACCTGCGAGCCCTCGAGAACGAGGAGTGGGGCCTGCTGCCGGGTCCCACGTTCGTGAAGAGCTTCCTGCGAACCTACGCGCAGGCGCTGGGGCTGGACGGCAAGGCGCTGGTCGAGGAGTATCGCCTCAGCCATGAGCGTCCCTCTGAAGCGGCGCTCGAGCCGATCGTGTCAAGCCCTCAGCACGGGCGATCGCGCGCACCCGGCGGCGGACGCGCCCCGAGCGGGCCCTCACGCGGCTACCTGGCCATAGTCGGGGTCGTCGGGCTGGTGATCGTGCTGCTGATCGTCGGACTGCTCGCAGGGGGCGGAGGCGGCTCCTCTACCACGAAAACCACCGTCTCGGTCAGCCACGACCACGCTGCCCAGCTTCACCGCGGCGCGACGCGAGGTTCGGCATCCGCCGCCGCCGGCTCGCAGGAGGTCGCGCTCTCGTTGCGGGCCACAGCGGCGGTGTACGTTTGCCTGATCGGGGACCATGGGCGCAGGCTGATCCCAGGAAGCGAACTGCAGGCCGGGGACAGCACGGCGACCTATCACGCCAGGCGATTTGAAATCACGCTCGGCAACAACTCGGTGACGATGTTCGTCGATGGCAAGGCGAAGACGGTACCCGCGTCGAGCCAGGCGATCGGATACTCGATCACAAAGAGCACCGGTCGCCATTCGCTGCAGCCGGGCCAGCTGCCGACCTGCAAATGAGCGTGCGCGCGGGCATCGTCGTGACGGGCACCGAGGTGCTCAACGGCAGGGTGAGCGACCGCAACGGGCCGTGGCTCGCCGAGCGGCTGCGGGAGGTTGGCGTGGACCATGCGTACACGGTGATCGTGGGCGACCGTCCCGAGGACATGCGCGACGCGCTGCGCTTCCTGGCCGAGCGCGAGATGAACATCGTGCTCACGAGCGGCGGGCTGGGACCGACCGCCGATGACCTCACGGCCGAGGTTGTCGGGAGCTTCCAGGGCCGCAGCATGGAGCTGGACGAGGCGCTCTCCGCGCGGATCGCGGAGATCGTCAAGCCGCTTCTGAAACGCTGGCCGAACATCGACCCGCAGGCGATCGAGCTGGCCAATCGCAAGCAGGCGACGATCCCGGCGGGCGCGACGGTGCTCGAGCCGGTGGGCACGGCGCCGGGGCTCATCGTTCCGCCCGCAGAGGCGGGCGCGGCGGGACCCACGGTGGTCGTCCTTCCGGGACCGCCGCGCGAGCTCCAGCCGATGTGGGAGGAGGCCTTGAAGACCGACGCGATGCGCTCCGCGCTGGAGGGCGCGGGCGTGTACATCCAGCGGATGATGAGGCTCTTCGGGATCCCCGAGTCGGAGATAGCGGAGACCCTGCGCGCGGCCGAGCGCGAGGGAGTGGACCTCGCGCGACTGGAGATCACCACCTGCCTGAAACGCGGTGAGATCGAGGTCGTCACCCGCTATGAGCCCGATGCCGAGTCCGCCTATGACGCGTTCGAGGGGCTCGTGAAGGCGCGTCACGCAGACACGTTGTTCTCCCAGGACGGAAGCTCCGTGGATGATCAGGTTGCGGCACTGTTGCGCGGCGCGCTCACGATCGCGACCGCCGAGTCGTGTACCGGCGGCCTGCTGGCGGCCCGCCTGACCGACCCGCCCGGCGCGTCTGAGTACGTGAAGGGCGCGATCGTGGCGTACTCGAACGACGTCAAGGTTTCCCAGGCGGGCGTATCGGCCGAGCTGATTGAGCGCCACGGCGCTGTCTCGCAGGAGGTAGCGGAGGCGCTTGCCGATGGCGCGCGCGATCGCCTGAAGGCCGACGTGGGAGTGGGGGTGACGGGCGTGGCCGGGCCCGGCGGCGGCACTCCGGAGAAGCCCGTGGGGCTCGTGTGGTTGTGCGTCGTTGCGCCCGACGGCGTCCGCATGACCCGCTCTGTAAACCTCCCGGGCGGACGCGGCGACGTGCGCGACCGCGCGACGAGCGTGGCGATGCATCTGATCCGACGGGCGCTGCTGAGCCGCTGAGGAGCAGGGCCGTGGCCAGGTCAGGCGGAGCCAGAGCGCGGTTGTTCGTGGCGGTCGATCTGCCGGCTGCGGTGTGCGAGCAGCTGGCAGCCTGGGCGCGTGAGGCGGCGGCGGGGCTCGAGCTGGGATCTGCTTCGTTCCCGCTGCGCCTGCTCGGTCGCGATGTGCTGCATCTGACGCTGTGCTTCCTTGGCAGTCGCCCGGTCGAGGAGATCACGACGATCGGCTCGGCGCTGAACGCATGCGCGGCGCACGGGGGAGAGCTGTCGGTCGGGTCCCCGCTGTGGCTTCCGCCCGCGCGCCCGCGCTCCCTGGCCGTCGCGATCCATGATGACGATGGAGCGCTCGCGAGCCTTCACGCGGCGGTGACCGACGCGGTCAGCGAAACGATCACATGGAAGCCCGAGCGCAGGCGCTTCAGGGCGCACGTGACGCTGGCGCGAACACGGGGGCGTCCCCGGGCGGGATCGGCCCTGCCGGGTGCGAGCTCTGCTCTGCCGGCGACGCCGCAGCTGCGCTTCACCGCGCGGTCGCTGGTGCTATACCGCTCGTGGCTCGCTCCCCAGGGCGCCAGCTATGAAGCGCTGGCGAGCTGCGACCTGTCGGCCTGGGGGTGACGCCGCTTTACTCAGCCGGCGTTTTTTTCCGAGCCGGAGCTTTTTTCGGCTGTGGACACGTTGCAGAGTAGGTGAGAGCTGTCGCTTGACAGGATCGGTTCTGAGCCGTTTTCGCAGGCCGGTTCGGATTCGTCATCACAGGAGAACGAGCCGTCGGCCGCGAGGTTGGGGGTGCTGCCGTCTTCGCAGGCCGCTTCGGCCGGCGCAGAGCCCTTGGGAGCAAGACCGCACAGGAGCTTCAGGCCGTTGCTGGCCAGGATCGGGGTCGAGCCGTTTTCACAGCCCGGTTCGGATTCGTCGTCACAGGAGAAGAATCCGTCGCTTTCGCGAGCGGGAGTGCTGCCGTCTTCGCAGATCGCCGGGGTCCTGATGGTCCCTGCCGGAAGGCTCAGCTTGCCCTTCGCGCCTGCCTTTTTCTTCGCTGCGCCCTTCGACTTGGCGTGCTTGGAGTGGTGTCCCTTGCCCTTGCCCTTGTGAGCGCTGGACGCATGCTTGGACTGCGCGCAGGCATGGGCACCGCGCTTGGTGTGAGTCGAGGATGAACAGGCGGCGCTGTGCGTCTCGGCCTTCGCCTGCGCCGAGAGCGCGAGCAGCACCGCGACCGTCACCATCGAGAGGGCCACGGCGAGCATGGCAGTGAGGCGTCTGCTGGGAAGGCTGGTGATCAAGGGGTTCTCCGGGTCTCGAGCGCGGCGGGGTAGCTGGGCTCACCCCATCGTCTGAGTGGGCCGCGTGTGTGAGCCTGGAGGCCGCAGTTGGACGAAGAAACGTCCCTTTTTCCCCCGTTGGAGGTCCCGTACGGCCGGGGCGATGCGAACAACTGTTCCGTCCGAGGTGAGCTCTAGCTTGTCTAGCCCATCTCAAACCGGAGGAGCAAGACCATGCCTGTGACCGACCAAGAGAAGGCTGCAAAGGCGCGTGACGCCGCCCTTCAAGGTGCGCTCACGCAGATCGAGCGTGAGTTCGGCAAGGGCACGGTCATGCGCATGGGCGACGAGGGAGCGCAGGTGCGCTGCGACGCCATCCCGACGGGTGCCCTGTCGCTCGATCTGGCGCTGGGGATCGGCGGCGTGCCTCGCGGGCGCATCGTCGAGGTCTTCGGCCCGGAGTCTTCGGGCAAGACCACGCTGATCTACCACGTGCTCGCCGAGGCTCAGAAGCTTGGCGGGGTGTGCGCCTTCATCGATGCCGAGCATGCGATGGACCCGCTCTATGCGAAGGAGATCGGGGTCGACATCGATGAGCTGCTCGTATCTCAGCCCGACTACGGCGAGCAGGCTCTGGAGGTCGCCGACATGCTGGTGCGCTCCGGCGCCGTCGACGTCGTCGCGATCGACTCGGTCGCCGCGCTGACCCCGCGCGTCGAGGTCGAGGGGCAGATGGGCGATCAGACGGTCGGAGCGCAGGCACGCATGATGTCCCAGGCGATGCGCAAGCTCGCCGGCAACCTCAACCGCACGCAGACGCTCTGCATCCTCACCAACCAGATCCGTGAAAAGGTCGGGGTGATGTTCGGCTCGCCCGAGACCCAGCCGGGCGGTCGCGCGCTGAAGTTCTACGCCTCCCAGCGGTTGGACATCCGGCGCATCGAGACGCTCAAGGACGGCACCGAGGCGGTCGGCAACCGCGTACGGGTGAAGATCGTCAAGAACAAGGTTGCAGCCCCCTTCCGCCAGGCGGAGTTCGACATCGAGTTCGGCAAGGGGATCTCAACATCGGGCTGCCTGATCGACCTGGGGCTCGAGCACAACATCGTGTCGAAGTCCGGCTCATTCTTCTCCTACGGCAACGATCGCCTCGGCCAGGGACGCGGCAATGCCAAGGCTCATCTGGATCAGAACCCCGCGCTGGCGAAGGAGATCAACGACAAGATCTACGCGGCGATGGGCTTGGGCCAGGACCTCGTCACACCGATCGACCGCGACAAGGAGCTGCCACCGCCGATCGCAAGCGAACCGGCCGTGGCAGCCGCCTGAGGATCCTCAGGCCAGCTTGCGCGACGAGCTACCGGCTACTCGGCGACCGTTCCCGGTCCACATAGGTGTTCTATGAGCTCACTCAGCGGGTTGGTCCCGCTCGGGGACTCGTTGATCGCCGGAAGCGATCGGAGAAAGGTGCAGACCTTAACTTGGAGCTGTTGCAAGCTCGGCACCTCGCTGGACTGCGCGTTCGCAGCGCTTGCACCGGACACCAGCAGCACCGCGAGCGTCGCCACGAGCGCAAGCGCGCCGGTGAGGGCTGCGGTGAGGGCTGACGTCCTCCATGTAATCCCGTCGAAAATCGTGCTCGTCATCTCGACCACCACCTCCCGTGTAGTGCTTTCGCCCTTTCTATGGGCGAGGGTGAGCGGCGAGTCTAGACGGGCGGAAGTTTCCCGTCAAGTCGGATTTACAAGTCGATCATTACTGTGAATTTCTCGCTAATCGCCCACCACGAGCCCGGTCCCGCCGGGCGGCCGGGAATGTTACGCGGCCCTCGGCGAAGGCCAATATGATCGCTGGATCCAACCGATTCCCGGAATGTCCCTCACATGAAGCGCTACCACCTGACGACGTTCGGCTGCCAGATGAACGAGCACGACTCCGAGCGGATGAAGGGCATGCTCGAGTCGCTCGGCTATGCCGAGGCGCCGGAGCGGGACGGGGCCGATCTGATCCTGTTCAACACGTGCTCGATCCGCGAGACCGCCGACAGCCGCTTCATCGCCCATCTGGGTGAGGCCAGGCGGCTGAAGCGCGAGCAGCCCGAGCGGTTGGTGGGGGTGGGCGGCTGCTGGGCACAGTCGGTCAAGGAGGAGGTCTTCGAGCGCTTTCCGTTCGTCGACGTCGCATTCGGCCCCGGCCAGGTGCACAAGCTCGCCGAGTTCCTGACGAGCGACTCGCTGACCGCCCAGGGATATTTCGAGTTCGAGGGCTTCACCGGCCATCTGCCGGCCAGGCGGGCACGCGAGTTCCAGGGATGGGTGCAGATCAGTGTGGGTTGCAACTGCGCCTGCTCCTACTGCATCGTGCCATCGACACGGGGGCGCGAGGTCAGCCGCCCGGCAAAGGAGCTTCAGGCGGAGGTTGAGACGATGGCGCGCGACGGTGTGCGGGAGGTGACGCTGCTCGGGCAGAACGTGAACTCCTACGGGCGGGACCTCGCCGAGCGCACGAGCTTCGCTGAGCTGCTCGGCCTGCTCGACGGCGTGGAGGGGATCGATCGCATCCGCTACACGAGCCCGCACCCGAAGGACATGCGCGAGGACGTGATCCGCGCACATGCGGAGCTCGCGAGCGTGTGCGAGCACATCCACCTGCCGTTGCAATCGGGCTCGAGCCGCATCCTGAAGGCGATGCGCCGGACCTATGATCGCGGGCGCTACCTGGACCGCGTGGCCCTGATCCGCGAGCACGTCCCCGACGCTTCGCTGACGACCGACGTGATCGTTGGCTTCCCGGGCGAGACCGAGGAGGACTTCATGCAGACGCTCGAGGTGGTCGAGCAGGTCGGCTATGACAGCGCCTTCACGTTCCTGTTCTCAGCACGCCGGGGCACAGAGGCCGCCGAGCTGAGCGATGGCCTCGTGCCGCACCCGGTCAAGGTGGAGCGCATGGAACGCCTGCTTGAGATCGTCCAGCGCAACGCTCTCTCGCGCGCGCAGAGGTTTGTGGGGCGCACGCTCGAGGTTCTCGTGGAAGGACCCTCACGCACCGACCCCGAGCGCCTGCGGGGCCGCACACGACACAACAAGGTCGTGAACTTCGGCGGCCTTGCCAACCCCGGCGAGCTGACCGACGTGATGATCACGGCCGCGACGAGCCAGACGCTCTCCGGGGAGGAACGCCTGCTGGCGCGTGCCGCGGGCTGAGAGCCGACCGATCGCTAGGCGAACGCAGCGACGTTGCCGTGCTCGGCAACGCAGGTGCGGTTGCGCCCGCCCTGCTTGGCCTGATACAGCGCCGCATCGGCCATCGCGAAGACAGACTCGTACTCGAACGGCTGACTCTGCTCTGAGGCGCCCACGCCGAAGCTCATCGTGACGAGCACCCCGCCGGCCATCGGCTCGGAGGCGATGCCCTGGCACAGCCGCTCGGCGAGCTCGGCCGAACGCGTCAGATCTGAGCCGGGCAAGAGGATCAGGAACTCCTCGCCGCCGAGGCGGTAGGCCAGATCGAATGCGCGCAGCTGCTTGCGCAGCAGGTAGGCGATTTCCTTCAGTACGGCGTCGCCCACGGCGTGGCCGTTGACATCGTTGACGTTCTTGAAGTGATCGACGTCGCCAACGATCAGGCCGATCGGCTCACCGGTTACGCCGGACTGCTGGGCGAGCTCGAGCGTGCGCACGCTGAGCGCCTTGCGGTTGAGCATGCCGGTGAGCGGGTCTATCACGGCGTCGCTTCGGTGCTGGATGTCGGAGTCCATCAGCGGGATCGTCAGCAGCGCTACGCAGAGGACCAGCGCGAACGGAGCGATCACGAGGGTGGGGTCGGAGATGACGGCCTGCGCATCGTCCCCGAAGGCCACAGCCAGCACGAGGCCCATGCTGATCGCGACACCGACGAATACGCCGCGCAGCGAGAAGCGCGAGCTCAGCGTGATGACCGGGATTGCAAGCCAGGAGAGGGTCGGAACGCGCGCTCCGCCGGTAAGCGAGACCGCGCCGGCGATCACCAGCTCGCTTGCCACCCATGCGCCGAACATCACGTACTCCGGCCGGGAGGCTCGTGGCATCAGGCTGTCGGCCAGGGCGAAGCATGCCACTCCGGGGATCAGGCACAGCAACGGCAACCATCCAAGCGTGGGGCCGGTGGCCACGAGCGCCAGCGCGAGTATCGCGAACGTCCGCCGCCTGGCGGGACGGACGCGCGCCTCCATGTCGAGCATGCGCTTGCGATCGAACTCGTCCTGGCAGAGCCACGATCCCGCGTGCGTTTGCACCTCTTCGAAATATGTCCCGGCGGCCTGCATCGCGCACAGGCTCGGCCTGAGCGCCGTGAACGATTACCGGTGATTGTGGACCTGGACGCACGTTTCCGGGCTGCACGGCAACGCCCACGCACCCATCAGCAGGCGCTCGGGGGGTCGAGCACCTGCTGACGATTGTGCGAGGGTTCGCCGGTCCTGGCGCTACTGGTAGCTGGCCCCTGCGCCGGCGCCCGCGTAGCTGGCGCCCGAATTCGAACCGGAGCTTCCGGTCGAGCCGGTGCTGCCGGTCGAACCGGTGCCACCGGAGCCCATGTTCGGGCACGCGTGTTTGCCGGTTGTACCGGTGGAACCGGTTGGCGGCGCCCCCTGGTTACCGGCCGGCGGAGCCGTCTGCGTCGAGGACGTGGACGGCGTGGTCGCAGCGACGCTGCTGGTGCTGGCCGGGGCCGCCGCTGCTCCGGCTATACCCGAAACCGCGCCGGCCGTCGCGAGCGCACCCGCCACCATCGTGGCGCCTAGCATCTTGGAAATGGTCATGAGGGCGAACCTCCTAGATCGGTTGACTGCTTATGCAAGCCATGGTCGACCCTGGGGCTAAGCACGGCACTAGATGTGTGTAGGGGGTTTGTAAGAGCATCGCACGCCGGGCTGGGGGGGCGTCCGTCCGGCCTTTATACGAACATATGTTCGTGCGCTGGAGCAACCTGACCCTTGGCGAGGACGAGCAGAGGCGCCTACCCGGCTACCGCGACGAGGCGGTTGTGCGGCGTTTCGAGGCGCCCGAGGCGTTGCAGACCCGCTTCTATGAGGTCCGGGCGCGCTCGGTGCTCAACCGCGTGCCCGCCAGCTCGCGCATGCCTTTTCGCTGGACGATCAACCCGTACAGGGGATGCAGTCATGCCTGCAATTATTGCTTTGCTCGCCCAACCCACACCTACCTGGGCTTTGACGCCGGGCGGGACTTCGAGCGTGAGATCGTTGTCAAGGTCAACGCCCCGGAGGTGCTGCGTGCGGAGCTCGCGCGACCGTCGTGGAAGGGCGAGCATGTCGCGCTGGGGACAAACACCGACCCATATCAGTGGGTCGAGGGTCGCTACCGGCTGATGCCGGGGATCTGGGAGGCGCTCGGCGACGCCGCAAATCCCTGCTCGGTGCTCACCAAGTCGCCGCTGTTGCTGCGCGATCTGCCGCTGATGCTGCAGATCGCAGAGCGGGCGAGCATGAGCGCATGCCTTTCGATCCCGACGCTCGACGAGAAGGCCTGGCGAGCGACCGAGCCGCACACGCCCAACCCGCGGGCGCGACTGGAGGCGGTCGCCGAGCTCAACCGCGCCGGGATTCCCACAGGCGTGCTGATCGCGCCGCTGATGCCGGGGATAAACGACGCGCCGCACCAGGTCGAGCCGTTGCTCGAGATGGCGGCGGCCGCGGGCGCGACGAGCATCGGCGGCGTCGCACTGCATCTGCGCGGAGAGGTGCGCCAGATCTTCATGGACTGGCTGAAGACGCAACGCCCGGACCTCGTGCCCCGCTACGAGGAGCTCTACCGACGCGGTGCCTATGCGCCGCAGCAGGAGCGCGAGCGGCTCGCCCGCATGGTGCGACGCGGCGGACCCCGTGGCAGCTTCAGGCCCATGAGCCCCTCCTTCCGCCGCCCGGAGCCGAGCGAGCCCTCACTATCTCCGCCCCGCCAGGAGTCGCTCTTCTGAGGACATTCGGGGCCGCTGCCCACCGGCCTCGTGTCGCTAGCGCTTGTCTCTGAGGCTCTCTTCCATCTGCTCGGAGATGCCGACGGCGCCGAGCTTGCGGACAACACTCGCGGCGACGTCGGGGGCGAATCCGGCGATGACGGCGCCGCCGCGCTGGGCGAGCGATGCGACGTCCACCTCGCCGCGGTTGTTTTCGATCGCGTCGATGACCGCTCGAGCGACGTCCTCGGGGCTGCGCGTACCGGCCCCCGGAGGCAGCTTGGCGCCGGAGTCGGCGAAGATGCCGGCGTCGCGGATGAAGCCCGGGAAGATGCACGAAACGCCCACGTTGCTGTCGTGCAGATCCATCCGCAGGGCTGCTGCGAAGCCACGCAGGCCGTACTTCGTCGTGTGATAGAGCGGCGCGCCCGGCACCGTCGTCTTGCCGGCGATCGAGGACATGAACAGCAGGTGCCCGCGGTCGCGCTCCAGCATCGCCGGCAGGAGCTCGTGGGCGAGGAGGACCGGGGCGCGGAGGTTGACGTCCAGGGTGCGATTGACCTGCTTGCGCGTGAAGGACTCAAGGCGCCCCGCTGCGGGAATGCCGGCATTGGCGATCAGGATGTCCACCTCGCCGGCCGCGTCGACGAGCTCACCGATGGCGCTCGCCCTGCTGAGGTCGACGGCGATCGCTCGCGCGCCAAGCTCCGCGGCGAGCGGCTCGAGCACATCTGCTCGCCTGCCGGTGAGGATCAGCTCTGCACCGGACTCGCTCAACGCCCGTGCGATCGCCTGGCCGAGGCCGCCGGTGGCTCCCGTGACGAGCACTGTTGAACCCGAAAGCTGCATCTTCGGGAGCCTACGCCCACCGTCGTCAACGCGCTGCCCAGTCCCGACTGCGAGGCCGTGCGCGGCAATACTGCGCCAATGCGCGATCTTCAGACGGGCGACTGCGAGGTCATCGCCGTCTTCGGCCCGACCGGGGTGGGAAAGACAGCGGTCGCCGTCGCGCTCGCCGAGCTGCTGCGGCAGGGCGGTGAGGACCCCGTGGCCGTCTCAGCCGACGCGCTGCAGGTGTATTCAGGGCTTGAGATCCTCACCGGAGTGGCCTCGCCGGCCGAGCGCTCGCAGCTTGAACACCGCCTGATCTCGTTTCTGCCGCTCGACGCAAGCTTCAGCGTCGGCCAGTATGCCGAGCTCGCGCACGCCGAGATCGACGACCTGCTGTCGTGCGGGCGGCGTCCGATCGTCGTCGGGGGCACCGGCCTGTATCTGCGCGCCGCGCTCGCAGAGTTGAACCTCAGGCCGCCGCCCCCGGAGGGCACTCGCGAGCGCTGGACCGCCGAGCTCGAGAAGCACGGGGCGCCGTCCCTGCATGCGGTCCTCGCGCGCGGCGCCCCATGGGCGGCCGAGGGAATCGACCCGAACGACCGCCACCGCGTCGTCCGCGCGCTTGAGCTGCTCGACGCCGGTGAACTCGAGCCACTGGAGGAGCCCTCGCAGCTCTGGAGCACCGAGCTGCGCCACCCGACGCTGCTCGCCGGGTTGACGATGGACCGCGACGCGCTGTACGCGCTGATCGACACTCGCGTGGACGCGATGCTGGCGGCGGGCGCCCGCGAGGAGGTGCGCCGCGCGCAGGCCGCCGGCGCCTCGGACACGGCCCGCAAGGCGCTCGGCTTTCAGGAGCTGCTCGCAGGCGACGTGGAGCAGATGAAGCGTCGCACGCGCAACTACGCCCGACGCCAGCTGACGTGGATGCGCAAGCTCGCCGGTGTTCGCGTGATCGACGTCACCGACCGTGACCCTGCCGCGGTGGCGGGCGAGATCCTAGACTCTCGCGCTCGATGAGATTTGAGAAGTGGCAGGCGCTCGGCAACGACTATCTGATCCTCGAGCGCGACGAGCTCGCGTTCGAGTTGACGCCTGCCCGCGTTCGCCGCCTCTGCGAGGGGCACTTCGGCGTGTTCGCCGACGGCGTCCTTGAACTGTCCCGCAGCGAGGATCCCGCCTACGTGGCCGATCTGCGCATCTTCAACCCCGACGGCTCAGAGGCCGAGCTCTCCGGCAACGGGGCCCGCGAGGCCGTCCTGTACCTGCGCCGCCGCGGCTGGACCGATCAGGACACCTTCTCGATCCGCACGATCGCCGGCACGATCCGCCCCACGATCACAGGCCCCCACAGCTGCCGCGTCGACATGGGCACGGCGCAGCTGACGTCAAACGACTTTCCCGGCGGCCCCGCCGACGGGGTGGCCGAGCTGACGGTTGACTCTGAAGCACAGCACGGCACGACGAGCTGGCGCTTCCAGCACGTCTCGATCGGCAACCCCCAATGCGCCATCGCCGTCGCGGACGCGGCGAGCCTTGCTGCACTCGATCTGAACGTGCTCGGTCCCTTGATCGAAGGCCATCACAACTTCCCCAACCGCACGAACGTGTCCTGGTATGCCCTGCTCGAGAAGGGGCCGCCCGCCCGCATCCGCGCGCGTATCTTTGAGCGTGGAGTGGGGGAGACGCTCTCCTCGGGCACGGGAGCGACCGGCGCCGCGATCGCCTATCTGCTCGCGGTCGGCACCGATCGCGGCAGCGGCCCGGCGAGCGTCGTCGTGGTGCTCGACGGCGGTGAGCTGGAGGTCGAGGTGGACGGGGATCTGCACGTGCACCTGTCAGGCTGGGCGCTTCCTGTATTCGACGGCAGCCTCAGCGAGCAGTTTGTGAAGGAACTCGAGGACATCGGATGACGAAGACACGGCCCGACATCGAAGGAGCTGGATGAGACCGAGTAAGCGCCTGGAGCGCATCCCGCCGTACGCGTTCGCGGAGCTCGAGCGAAAGATCGCAGCCAAGCGCGCCGCCGGGGTGGACGTGATCAGCCTCGGCATCGGCGACCCCGACCGGCCCACGCCGGCTCTCGTCGTCGAGGCGATGCAGGAGGCCGTGACCGAGGCCGAAACCCACAAATACCCCTCGAACCGCGGACGCGAGGACTTTCGCGCGGCCGTGTGCGACTTCTACGCACGGCGCTTTGACGTGGAGCTCGACCCCGCGCACGAGATCATCCCGGCGATCGGCGCCAAGGAGGCGATCTTCAACCTCAATCTCGCGTTCCTTGACCCGGGCGACTACGCGCTCGCCGCCGACCCCGGCTACCCGGTTTACACGGGCGGCCCTTGGCTGGTGGGAGCCGAGCCGGTGTTGATGGCCCTCGAGCCCGAGCACGGCTTCATACCCGATCTTGGAGCGATCGATGAGGACGTGGCGAGGCGCTCGAAGCTGATGTACCTGAACTACCCGAACAACCCAACCGGCGCCGTCGTCCCCGACGGCTTCTTCGAGCGCGTGGTCGAGTTTGCGCGTGCCTACGACATCCTCGTGGTGCATGACAACGCCTACTCGGAGATCACCTTCGACGGCTATCGCGCTCCTTCGTTCCTGGCCACGCCGGGCGCCAAGGACGTCGGTATCGAGGTGTTCTCCCTGTCGAAGGGCTACAACATGACCGGCTGGCGTTGCGCCGTGGCGGTCGGCAATGCCGAGGCGCTTGCGATCTACTGGCGACTGAAGACCAACATCGACTCCGGCCTGTTCGAGGCGGTCCAGCTCGCCGGCGTCGCCGCTCTCTCACCCGAGGCCGACGCGGAGGTCGCCTCGATGACTGAGCTGTACCTGCGCCGGCGCGACCTCGTGTGTGACGCGCTGCGCGCGATCGGCGTCGATGTGCGCCCGCCCCACGGAACGATCTATGTGTGGGCGCCCATCCCGGAGGGCTTCTCGAGCTCTGCCGCCTACTGCGAGCACGTGCTCGAGCAGGCTGCGGTCGTGCTCTCACCGGGCGCGATCTACGGCCCGGCGGGGGAGGGCTGGTTTCGCATTTCGCTGACGACGCCCGATGATCGCCTGGTCGAGGCCGTCGGGCGGCTGGGGGAGCTCGCGGATTAGCGCGGCGAGCTCCAGCTTCTAGACTTGACAGCAGATGGAGCAAACCCAGCGCGCGCTCCAGCGCGCCTTCTGCGTTGCGGCACTGCCGGAGGGGGACGACCTCGCCGAGTTGGGCGAGCTGCTGCGCACGGCCGGGGTGGCGGTGGTCGGCGAGATGGTTCAGCGTCGTGAGCAGCCCCACCCGAACACCTACCTCGGTCCCGGCAAGGTCGCCGAGGCGAAGGCCGCGGCGCAAGCCTGCGAGGCCAACCTGATCGCATGTGACGATGAGCTGACGGCGCGCCAGGAGCGCAACCTCGAGGAGGCCGTCGGGCTGCCGGTGGTCGACCGGACGACCGTGATCCTCGACATCTTCGCCTCGCACGCGAACAGCGCCGAGGGCAAGCTCCAGGTTGAGCTCGCCCAGCTGGAATACAACCTCGCGCGAATGCGTGGGCTGTGGAGCCACCTCGAGCGCCTCGGTGGTGGCATCGGCACGAGGGGACCGGGGGAGACGCAGATCGAGACCGACCGCCGTCTCGCGCGCGACCGGATCGCCGCGCTGCGCCGTCGCCTCGAGCACGTGAAGGGAACCCGTGCCGTTCAGCGCGCCGAGCGCGAGCGGGCAGCGCTGCCAACGATCGCGCTCGTCGGCTACACGAACGCCGGCAAGTCGACGCTCCTGAACGAGCTCACCGGCGCGGAGGTGGGGGTGCGCGACCGTCTGTTCCACACGCTCGACCCGACAACCCGCGTGCTGCGCCGGATCGGCGATCGCCCCGGAGGCAGGTCATATCTGCTGACGGACACGGTCGGCTTCATCAGCAAGCTGCCGCACCAGCTGGTTGATGCGTTCGGCGCCACGCTCGAGGAGACGCGACGAGCCGAGCTGCTCGCGCATGTACTCGACGGATCGGTCCCGCCGGCACAGGCCGCCGTTATGCAGCGCTCGGTGGAGCAGACGCTTGAGGAGATCGGCGCAGGCGACCGCCCGCGGCTACTCGTCCTCAACAAGGTCGATCTGCTGAGCAGCGACGAGCGCGACGAGCTGCGTTTTCGACACCCGGACGCCGTGCTCGTCAGCGGCACCACCGGCGATGGGCTTGAGGAGCTGTGCAACCGCATCGAGCACGAGCTCCAGCACCTGCTTCGCCCCCTGGAGCTGCTCGTGCCCTACGCCGACGGAGGAAGCCTCGCCGAGCTGCATGAGGTCGCCGGTGAGGTGAGCCGCGAGGACACGCCTGAGGGCGTGAGGGTCAGCGCGCTCGTGCCCGCGCGGCTGGCGGGCCGCTTCGCGCGCTTCGCGGTCGCCTCCTGAGACTCTCAGCGATCGTCGCCGCTGCCTGAGAGCACGCCCCGGCGCTGGCGGGAACGGAGCTTCTCGAGGTTCTGAGAGGCGATCTCATCGAGGTCGAGCTCCAGCTCGCTCGCGAGCTGGGCGACATACCAGAGCACGTCCCCGAGCTCCTTGGCCATCGCCGCCCGCCGCTCCTCGCTGACGGTGCCGCCGTCGTCGCGAATCGCCTTCTTGGCATGCTCGGCGACCTCGCCCGCCTCGCCCGCGAGGCCGAGCGCGGGGTAGGCCAACCACTGCTCTCGCGGATACTCGGCGGTGCGACGCGACAGGCGCTGATACTCGGAGAGCTCCACCTGCTGATCGTATGCCCTCTCGCGGCGCCGCGTCAGACGCCGGCCGCGCGACGCGCGGCGAGGTGCGCCTCGCGCTCGAGCACATCGTCCAGTGGCGCCAGCCCGTCGAGATCGATGCCCAGCGCGCGGGCGATCAGCCAGTCGGCGAACCACACGTTCTTCGGCAGCAGCGGGCCATGCAGGTAGGTGCCGATCGTGTTTCCGGCCCTTGCGCCCTCCATGCCGCTGCGACCGTCGTTGCCATGGCCCCTCAGCACGCGCCCGAGCGGCTCTGCGCTCTCACCGAGATGCGTTCGTCCGCCATGGTTCTCAAAGCCCGCGAGCACGCGCTCGCCAGATCCGCTGCCGCTCGACCCTCCGGCCTCCGAACGCTCCGGCTCGAGTGAGACCTCGATCGCCACGTTGCCGATCAGGCGCGGACCGTCCTCGCGCACCGTATCCACGTCCAGCAGCTCGACACCCGCGATCCGCTCCTCGCCGAGCGTGTAGGAGCGCCCGAGCAGCTGGTAGCCGCCGCACACGCCGAGCACGACCGCACCGCGATCCGCGGCCGCATGCAACGCGTCGCGCTTGTTCTGCAGCAGGTCATCCGCGCACAGGCGCTGGTCACGATCCTGGCCGCCGCCCAGATAGAACAGATCGTGGGCGTCAGGGTCAAACCCCTCATTCAACCCACTGGCCGCCAGCTGAAAGCCGATGCCGCGCCAGCGGCAGCGGCGCTCCAGCACGAGCAGATTGCCTCGATCGGCGTAGATGTTCATCAGGTCGGGATAGAGCGCACACACACGTAGGACACGCATCCGGTCGCTGGACGGGGGTTGACGCTCAGGCACGCAGAATCACCACCGCGCCGCCCACGTGATCGCGCGTCGGTGCAAGCTCTCGCGTCTTCTGCGGATGAAAACCCGCCTCGAGCCCCTCGCGCTCGAGCTGGGAAACGCTCACGCGGTCGAGCTCGATGAGGTCGCGCTGGGGGGCGGAGCTATCAATCCGCCGCTCGCGTTCGATCACGACGGACTCCCTCAGAACGTGTACACGCGTGGCGCGGGTCTCATAGCGACGTCCGTCGATGCTCGCGATCTCCGGAGAGGGCCCGACGTCTCCTGCGCTGCAGTCAAACGGCTCGACGGCTGTGACGATCGCGGCCGCGAGCAGTCCCCCGTCGCGCAGATGGGCCCGTGCGTGCCGCAGGAACGCAACTCGCTCCCCGGGCCCACCGAGCAGCTGCACGGTCTGCATCGGCATCAGGCAGACGTCGAAGTCCCTGCGATTCAGCTCGAAGCTGCGCGCGTCGGCGTACACGGTCTCGATGTCCACCCCTGCGTCCGCGGCGCGCTCGCGCAGCGCGCCCAGCAGATCGCGGTCGAGATCGAGCGCCGTCACGAGATGCCCGGCACGGGCGAGGTCGAGCGACACGCGGCCCGCGCCCGCACCGACGTCGAGGATGCGGACGGGATCGGCGCCGATCGCGGAGAGCTCGGCAAGCTCGCGCCACAGGCGCAGATCGGCACGGTAGGAGCCGCACTCCAGGTCGTGCCAGACAAGCTCTGGCGAGCTCACGACCATGCGCTGCTGACCTCCCCGCGTGTGACCAGGAGCTCGCGCAATGAGAGCATCGCCGTGTAGGTCGGCAGCGCATACAGCGGCGTCTGCTCGCGCGGCTGATCGGCCGCAGCCTCGCGCAGGGCGATCGGCAGCTCCGGCTGCACGGTGATGCGTGCGGGATCGATGCCGGCGTACTTCAGCCTCAGTGCCAGCTCGGGCGCGCGGCTGCCGCTGCAGGTCGCCCGCCGAACCCGCCCGGCGAGCAGCTCGAAGTCGGCGTCCCAGATCCAGGAGATGTCCCGTCCGTCGGCAATGTTGTCGTTCAGCACCCCCAGCAGGTCGTGCTCACCCGGCTCTATCGCGAGCGTGCGCAGCACCTCGTTGGCGCCCGCCGGGTTCTTGATCAGCAGGATCCGAAGCTCGCGCTGCGGGTCTCGCTCGCGCGAGCCATTGGCCGGGCCGGCGAGGCTGAGCATGACGGTCTCCGCGCGGCCGAATGCAGCCCGGGTGCTCTGAAGGCCGGCCACAATGCTCTCCAGATCGATCTGGAGCGCGGTCGCGAGCGCTGCTGCCGCGAGCGCGTTGTAGATGTTGTAGAGACCGGGCAACCTCAGGGCCACCTCCGCCTCGCCGGCACCGGTGCGCAGCGTGAAGCGCGCCCCGCGCACCCCTTCGAGGGTCACGTGGCTCGCGACGACCGTGGGCTCGGGCCGGCTCTGCCCGCAGCTTGGGCAGTGGTAGTGGCCGAGATGCCCGAGGTAGACGGCCTCGAACACGTACGGCGCGCCGCAGCGGCGGCAGTGCTTCGCATCGGCCGCGTGCGCCATGTCTGCCAGCGCCAGCGAATCGTCGTCCACGCCGAAGTACAGAACACCCGAGCGCTCGCGGCCGAGGTCGGCGATCAGCGGGTCGTCAGCGTTGAGAATCAGCCCGGCCGGCTCGCGGCTCGGCGGCGCAGCCCCAGGGGAGGCCGCCGCCTCGGAGTCGAGCGGATGTGGAGACCCCGCAAGAGCACGCGCCCAGCTGTCGGCGATCGCCTCGAGCTCCCCGAAGCGGTCGAGCTGATCGCGAAAGAGATTCCCGAGCAGCACGAAGCGTGGGTGCAGCTGAGCGGCCACCTCGTCCAGCCACAGCTCGTCGACCTCGAACAGCCCGAGCTCGCCGGCCATGCGCCCGTGCCTGCGCGTGGCCGACAGCAGGGTCGTCGCGACACCGCCTGCCATGTTCGCACCGGCGCGGTTGTGGACCAGCGGAACGCCGGCCTGCTCGAAGATGCCAGCTGCCATCGCCGTTGTGGTCGTCTTCCCGTTCGTCGCAGAGACAAGCACGCTGCCCAGTGGCAGGCGCGCACCGAGCGCTCCGATCGCGCCGGAGTCCAGTCGCATGAGGACCTTCCCCGGGACGCTCGTGCCACCGCCACGCATGCGGGAGAGCACTCCGACGGCACGCGCGAGGGCGAGCTTGGGGGCGAGTGTGCTCGACATCAGGTGCTCTTCGGGACGAGCACCCTGATGGCGCCGGGCACGGCTCGTACGCGTACCGGCAGCGTGCCGATCGGATCCCCGTCGGCATACATCGTGAACGGGCGATCCGCGGAGATCTCGACTTCCTTGGCGCGGAAGACGCGCACCGAGGACAGCTCCACATGAGTGCCCTTGAAGACCTTCGGCAGGTCCGCCAGGAATCGCAGCTTCCCGGACGGGGCCACCGTGATCACCTCGAGCAGGCCGTCGTCAAGCTGCGCGTCGGGTGCCATCAGCATCCCGCCGCCATATGCCTTCGAATTGGCCACCGCGACGGTGTAGCCGTCGAACACGTAACGATCACCCGGCGGGTCGAGCTCGACCTGAAAGGCCGCCGGACGCCACGCAAGCAGAGCGCGCAACGCACCGTAGGGATACACCAGCCCGCCGAGCCAGGCAGGAGCTTCATTGGCGATGCGGTTGGCATCGCTGTCAAAGCCGGCGGAGGCGATGCCCACGAATGCGTGGGCAGGTCCTTGCTGCCCCGCGCTTGAGACCTCACCCAAGTCCATCTCGAGGGACCCGCCGTGTGCGATCGCCGCACAAGCAACCATGGGATCCTCTGCGATGCCGAGCACGCGCGCCAGATCGTTGCCGCGCCCTCCCGGAATCATCCCGAGCGAAGCTCCGGGCACGGCCCGAAGCGCGTCCGCCAGGGCGCCGATCATCCCGTCGCCGCTGAGCGCAACCACCGTCTCACCCGCCCCCGCAGCCTCGCAGGCGAGCGAACGAGCGTGGTCAAGATCCCGCGTCTCCACGCGACGTACCGCCAGCCCCTGCTCACGCAGCGCCCGCTCAACCTCCGGAGCGAGTCGGCCGGCCTTGCTCCCGCCCGCGGCGGGGTTCACGATCAGGCAGACGGGCTGAGGCACGGCCCAAGCGTATTGTCCCGCGACGCCTACGCCGGTACGGAGCGGCTAACGACCGGCGGCCTTGACGGCACGGGCGCGCCGCCGGCGGCCGATCGCCGCGACCACGGCGAGAACGGCGATCACGACGAACAAGCCGAGCAGGACGGCGGGCGCGAGCCCGATACCACCGAACGGAAGCGAGACCAGCTCGACGATTCCGGCCCCGAGCGCAAGCAGCACGATGATCAGCACGATGATCAGCAGGATGCCCCGCACGCGCGCCAGGATTCCCGCCGACGCGGGGGGGAGGAGTAGTCCCATCGCCCCCAGCGCGAACAGCTGGCGACGTCCTGGAGGCTCCTGGCCCAGGCGCTCAACCGCGCTCTTCAGATCACCTGCGCGGCGTTCGGCGAGCGCGAGCGACGCGTCAGCCATGCGCCTGATCTGCATGCGCTCCTGCGGGCGAGCCGCGGCGATCGAGCGCTGGAAGTAGGCGCGGGCAGCATCCGGATCGAAACGCTCGGAGGCGCGCGCGCCGAGGATCGCCATCGCAGCCGCCTTGTTCTTGGTCTCGGTCTCGAGCTCCTCGTCGGTGCGCTGCTCAAGAGCCTGGATCGCCTCGAGGCCGCCGCGCTGCTCCATCCGGACCTGTCGCTGTTTGGGAGCCATTTCTCGCCATTCTATGGTTTGACGATTCCCCGGGCTGGAGCCCCCGGCTGGAGCGCGGCAGGGACTCACCGTTGCGCTCATCGCGGATGGGGCAGCCGCTATGCTCGCCTCACTGTGAGCTTCGACCGCCAGCGATCGCACGGAAACCGCGCAGCGGTGCTGTGCCTGTGTGCGCTGCTCGCGCTGGGCGCCGCCGCTACGCACGCGCCAGCTGCAAGGTCGGCGGGCCTGAACAATTCACTCGGCGAACTCTCAGAACGCGAATCGACGACCACTCCCACAAAAACTGCGACGACGACGACCGAATCCAACTCGAGTTCCAACTCGAGCACGGTTGTCGTGCTCGCGCTGTTGGCCGCCGGGGCGCTGCTCGTCGGGATCGCGTTCGTGATCGTGCGGGATGCGCGCAGGGTGGCGCCGGTAACCGACGCGGAACTTCGCGAAGGAGGCTCGGCGCGCGACTCGGCTGCCACGCTGCGGCGTCGTCGCGCAAAGGCGAAGGCCGCGCGACGCCAGCGCAAGCGAAATCGCTAGCAAGCACCATCGCGACTGGACGAAGGCCGACCGGGAAAGCCGACCGCGCGCGCGTCAGTGGGAGATACGCGTGTGCCGCCCGCGAACGATCGCGACCGTGGTGCGAACTCGTGGCGGCGCTGGTGGGGAGGGAGACCCGTGCGGGCCACGGCGCGGCGCGCGCGGGCGCGGCAGGCGTGGGTGGGGATCCAACGGGCCGCCCGGGAGCGTCTTTGAGCCGCCGTCGTCATCAGGAGGGTCGGGGGCCTCCGGCACCCGCATGGCCTCGTCGTTGTGGAACGGTATCCACAACATCAGCGCTGCGATGGGCAGCTTGATCAGAGCGGCGATCACGATGATCAGCATCCACAACGGCATTTCCTGAGCGATGCTACTACTGCCCGGTGCGATCAAGCGACGCAACGGCCCTTTTCTCCCTCGATGAGCAGGTCACGGCCTGCCGGCGCTGCCCACGCCTGGTCGCGTGGCGCGAGGAGGTTGCGCGCGAGCGACGTGCCGCGTTTGCAGACGAGCAGTACTGGGGGCGACCGCTACCGGGCTTCGGTGATCCGTTGGCTCGGGTGCTGACGCTTGGGCTCGCCCCCGCCGCCCATGGCGCCAACCGGACCGGTCGCGTGTTCACGGGCGACCGCTCCGGCGACTTCCTGTTCGCCGCTCTGTCGCGGACGGGCTTTGCCAACCAGCCCCAATCGCATGCCCGCGACGACGGCCTGGAGCTGAGCGACATGCGCATCACCGCTGCGGTCCGCTGTGCACCGCCTGCCAACCGCCCGACGCCCGTCGAGCGCGACACGTGCCTTCCGTGGAGCACGCGCGAATTGACCCTGCTGAGAAACGTTCGGGTGCTGTTGTGCCTCGGTGCCTTCGCCTGGGATGCGGCGCTGCGCTTGATCGCAACGGTCGACGGGGCCGACAGCCGCCCGATCTCACCGCGACCGCGCTTTGGCCACGGCGCCGAGGTGAGCGGCTTGCCCTACTCGCTGATCGGCTGTTACCACCCAAGCCAGCAGAACACGTTCACGGGCAAGCTCACGGAACCGATGATCGACGCCGTCCTTCACCGTGCGCGAGAGCTGGCTCAGCAACCGATCTAGGAGTCCTACTCTGAGAGTGGTGGCGCGTCTGGCGATCGGCCCGCCCGCGGCCACGAACAGACAGAGGAGACTCAATGAAAGCGCTCGTCGCAAACGATTACGGACCACCGTCCCAGCTCACGGTGACCGATGTGGCTGACCCTCAGCCCGGCGCCGGCGAGGTGCTCGTCGCCGTTGAAGCGGCCGCGCTCAACCCGTTCGACCTCAAGGTCCTGACCGGAGCTATGCGTGAGTTCGCTCCGATCGAGTTTCCATACATCCCCGGTATGGACGCGGCCGGGACGATCGCCGCCGTGGGTCCCGGCGTGACCCGCTTCTCCGGGGGGGAGGAGGTCTTCGGCTTCTTCGGGCCGGGAACCATGGCCGAGTACGCGGTGATCGCCGACGGTCCATTGCTGGCTGCCCGGCCCGGAGAGCTCGATCCGATACGCGCAGCGGCAATCCCCGAGGCCGGGCTCACGGCGATCTCACTTCTGCGCGCCGTCGCACTACAGGCGGGCTCAACCGTCCTGGTGATCGGCGCCACCGGCGGAATCGGGATGTTCATTGTGCAGCTGGCCGCTCGCGACGGCGCCATCGTTCTGGCGACCGCCGGTCCCGAGGACAGCGAGTACGTGCGCGGCCTCGGCGCCGCCGAGGCGCTCGACTACCGCGCCGGCGACGCCATCGAGGATACCCTGCGTTTGCAGCCCGGCGGCGTTGATGTGGTCTTCGACCTGGTCAATAAGGGTCCGGATCTAACGCCAAGCGCTCGGGCGGTCCGGGCCGGAGGGCGGCTCGTTTCGCCGCTGCGCGCCACCGACGACTTCGTACCCGAGCGCGATGACATCACCGTCGTGCACACGGGCCTCGCCGAGCACCGCGAACCCGTGGATCTCGATCGTTTGGGTGCGCAGGTCGCCGCCGGCGTCCTGGTGATCGAGATCGGCGCCGTCTACATGCTCGAGAACGGACCCCAAGCGTTTGTTGACCTGGCAGAGACACACACCCGCGGCAAGCTCGTCGTTACGCCCTGACGTCGAAGAGACCATCCAATCCGACCTGAAGAGGACCTCACATGACCACCATCGCCCTGCAGGCAGCCGAGATATCCGCCGCCACTGCAACCCATTTGCCAGCCGATCTCGCCCAGGTGTTTGCCGATGAGCAGCAGGGGTGGCGTGAGCAGGGTGAGCCCGCCGGAATCATCGCCGTGGGCGATCGTCTCGCGGACTTCACACTCCCGGATGCAACCGGGTCCCCGGTCACCCTCACAGAGCTGATCGCCGAGGGCCCCGCGGTGATCGTCTTCTACCGCGGTGGCTGGTGCCCCTACTGCAACATCGCGCTGCGCGCCTACCAGACCGAGCTGCTGCCGCAGCTTGACCGATACGCAGCCCGGCTCGTCGCCATCAGCCCGCAGAGCCCAGACAAGTCACTCAGCACCGCCGAGAAGGCTGAGCTGAGCTTCACGGTCCTATCGGACGCGGGAGCGAACGTCGCCAGCAAAGTAGGGATCGCGTTCCAGCCGGCCGAGGAGGTCCTCGCCGCACAACGCACCCTTGGTCTGGATCTAAAGCAGGTCAACGACTCAGACGCGCCCGAGCTGCCGATGCCCACGGTTCTGATCGTCGATACCGACCGGGCGGTTAGGTTTGTCGACACGCATGCGGACTACACCAGCCGCACCGAGGTGGCGGAGATAATCGATGCGCTGGATAGGTTCCCGCACGCCTAACCGGAAGCTCAGCGGTGGTCAGCGGGCGTCTTCGACGTCAGCGGGTTGGTGTGATGTATCGCCTCACCCGGCGGCTCGCCGTTACGATCAGGCTGCCGACGAGACCAACGATCGCACCAACGGCACCAGCAGGAATGCCAGCCTCGAAGGTGGCTCCGGTCTCCAACGGCCCTTCTAGTTGACATAACATGCATTATCGAGCGTAAGTGGTAGCGAGGCGGAATCGCGTTCGGACGGC
>Ga0302235_10000701_pt1 | contig 25858 bp, 31 predicted proteins | sample II_Palsa_N3_3_FD_193577 | JGI IMG/M metagenome (GOLD analysis project Ga0302235, IMG submission 193577) | Peat permafrost microbial communities from Stordalen Mire near Abisko, Sweden - II_Palsa_N3_3 | ecosystem: Environmental > Terrestrial > Soil > Palsa > Peat permafrost | place: Sweden...
TCGGTCGCGCCGCGCACGCCGCGTCAGCCGGGTCGGCGGCGCGATCCGCAGACGCGCCATCAGCTTCGCCACGGCGGCCAGCTCGTCGGGCTCGAGCGTGTCGAAGCGCTTGGCGCGTAGCACCTCCTCGTCGCTCGCCAGGACCGGCAGCGCCCGCGCATCGAGCTCATCCACGGCCCCGGGGCGAGCCGTGGCGCTGAACCCGTCCGCCGGCGCCGCCGACTCGAGATCGACCGCCGGCCCGGGCGCTGATGCCACCGCGGCTCCCGCGGGCGCCACCGAGGCGTCCGGCGTGTCGAGGTCCCGCTCGCCGGTGCGAGCCCCAAAGACCTCGGCGAACACGGCATCGAACACGCGCAGCTCGGACTGCTCGCTGACCAGCACCGCCCGCGCGGTGAAGTACAGGCGCCGCCGGGCGATCGGCGGCGCAAGCGCGAGCGCGCGCGCCAGCGACACGGCGCGCTCGGGGCCGACCGGCAACCCGGCGTCGTGCAGGCGCCGCGCGAACGCGCCGACGAGCGGCGGCAGGTCGAGTTCGACCGTCCGCACCGCGGAGACCACTTCGCTCTCCGGACTCACTTCGCCACCCCCGCCAGCCGCTCGAGCCCGGCGGCTCGCACCAGCTCCTGATCCTCGGCGTACTTCAGCACCGAGCCGAGCGTGCGATCGATCGTCGCCGCGTTGAGCGCACGGACGCCGAGCAGCTCGAGCGCCGCCAGCCAGTCGATCGCCTCGGCGACCCCGGGCGGCTTCTGCACATCGCTCAGGCGAATCGCGCTGACCGCGCTCGCGACCTGGACGGCGAGCGTCTCCGAAGCGCCCTTGACGCGCCGCCGGATGATCTCGACCTCGCGCTCCGGGCTCGGGTAGTCGATCCACTGGTACAGGCAGCGGCGCTTGACCGCGTCGTGCAGGTCGCGCGTGCGGTTCGAGGTCAGAACGATCGCGGGCGGGTGGGTCGCCCGGATCACGCCGAGCTCGGGGATCGTGACGGCCGCCTCGCCGAGCAGCTCGAGCAGGAAAGCCTCGAAGTCGTCGTCGGCGCGGTCGATCTCGTCGATCAGCAGGACCGCGGGACGCGGCCCGGGGTGCTCGAGCGCGCGCAGCAGCGGCCGGCGGATCAGGTACTCGGAGCTGAACAGATCCTGCTCGCGCAGGTTGGTTCCATCCGACTCCGCCAGGCGGATGCCGAGCAGCTGGCGCGGGTAGTTCCACTCGTACAGCGCCTCGGCCGCGTCGATCCCCTCGTAGCACTGCAGGCGGATCAGCGGCGTGTCGAGCACGGCCGCGAGCGCCTTCGCCGCCTCGGTCTTGCCGACCCCGGCCTCCCCCTCGAGCAGCAGCGGCTGCGGCAGCCGCAGGCTCAGGAACATCGACGTCGCCAACCCCTCGTCGACCAGGTAGTCGACCGTCCCCAGCCTGACCGCGAGCGTCTCGACGTCGGGGACGAGCGCCCGGACCTCGCCGGCGGCCTCGCCTGTGACCTCGCCCGGCGTCACGCGGCCGCGCGCTCCAGGAAGCGGTCCCGGCACCCCTCGCAGCAGAAGTGGAACGTCTCGCCACCGACTTGCGCCGTGATCGTGCCCGGCCCGATCGCAACCGTCATGCCGCAGACAGGGTCGGTCGCCGTGAGCGGTTCGTTCGGCGCCTCCCAGCTAGCCGGCTGGGAGGCGCCGCCGCGGCGCCTGACGCTGATGATCTGCGCGAGGATCGAGACCGCGATCTCCGCCGGCGTCTGGGCCCCGATCTCGACCCCGGCCGGGGTGTCGACGCGCGCGAGCAGCTCGTCGGGGACGCCGGTGCCGCGCAGCTCGTCGAGCACCCCGGCGCCGCGGCGCGGGCTCGCGACCAACCCCACATACGGGAGCCTGAGCTCGAGCCCGCTCCGCAGCGCGCCGAGCTCGTCGCGGCCGTGCGCGGCGACGAGCAGCGCGAGGTCGCCGGCTCGCGGGCCGGCGAGGACGGCATCGGCCCCCACGTCGAGTCCGACCTCCGCGGCGAGCCTCCGCAGCGAGGCCGCGATCGGCGACTCGCCGAGGACCGTCACCCGCGGCTTCGGGAGCAGCGGCTCGAGGAAGATCTCGAGCGCGCCGCCCGACAGGCACGGGTTGCGGACGGTGACGGCGCCGTCCTCGCCGACCTCGTCCTCGCCCGCCTCCGGCTCGATCCGTAGCAGCAGCGGCTCGCCCGCCTCGATCGCCCTGAGCGAGTACGCGCGGACGCTCTGCTCGGCGCAGACGCCGCCGACGAACCCTTCGATCGTCCCGTCGGCGCGGACCAGCGCGACGTTGCCAGGCTGGGCGCTCGTCGGGTGCCGCGCGCGGACGACGGTCGCGGTGACGAACGGCTCGCCCGCCTCGGTGAGGGCGCGGGCCCGCCGTGCGAGCTCCTCGGAGATCACTGCGGTGGCTCCGGACGTCCTTGCATCGCCGCCCAAACCCGCGCGGGCGTGCAGGGCATGTCGACGTGCGTGACCCCATGGGTCTCGTACAGCGCGTCGATCACGGCATCGACGATCGCCGGCGGCGAGCCGACGTTCGGCGACTCGCCGACGCCCTTGGCCCCGAGCGGGTGGTGCGGGCATGGCGTGACCGTCTCGCCCAGCTCGAAGTCGGGGCATTCGAGCGCGGTCGGGATCAGGTAGTCCATGAACGACCCGTTCAGACAGTTGCCCTCTTCGTCGAACGTGATCACCTCCATCAGCGCGATCCCGATGCCCTCGGCGAGGCCGCCGTGGATCTGCCCGTCGACGATCATCGGGTTGATCCGCACGCCGCAGTCGTCGACCGCGATGAACCGCCTGACCCTGACCGCGGCAGTCTCGGGGTCGACGTCGACGACCGCGATGTAGGCGCCGTACGGGTACGTCAGGTTCGGCGGGTCGTAGATCACCTGCGCGTCGAGCCCGCCCTCATACCCCTCCGGCAGCGGCTCGCCGCTGTACGCCCGCGCCGCGATCTGCTCGATCAGAACCCCCGTCTCCGGGTCGCCCTTGACGTACCAGCGGCCCTTCTCCCAGCTGAGGTCCTCGGGCCTGGCCTCGAGCATCGTCGCCGCGATCAGCCGCGCCTTGTCGCGGACCTTGCGGCTGACGATCGCGACCGCGCCGCCGGACACGGGCGTGCTGCGCGAGCCGTAGGTGCCGAGGCCATAGGGCGACTTGTCGGTGTCGCCGTGGCGGACCTCGACGTCCTCGGGCGGGATCCCGAGCTCCTCGGCGACGATCTGCGCGAACGTCGTCTCGTGGCCCTGGCCCTGGGTCTGCGCGCTGAGCGACACGACCGCCTTGCCTGACGGGTGGATCCGCAGGTCGGCGCCGTCGTTCATCGACAACCCGAGGATGTCCATGTGCTTGCGCGGCCCGGCCCCGACGCCCTCGGTGAAGAACGAGACGCCGATCCCCATCAGCTCGCCACGCGCCCGCTTCTCGGCCTGCTCGCGGCGCAATTGCTCGTAGCCGGCGATCTCCATCGCGACCTTCATCGTCTTCGCATAGTCGCCGGAGTCGTAGGTCCAGCCGGTGGTCGTCTCGTACGGGAACTGCTCCGGCCGGATGAAGCTCCGCATCCGCAGATCGATCGGGTCGACCCCCAGCTCGCGTGCGAGCGCGCCGACCATCCGCTCGACCAGGTAGACCGCCTCGGTGATCCTGAACGAGCAGCGGTAGGCAACGCCCCCGGGTGCCTTGTTCGTGTAGACGGCCTTGACCTTCACGTGCGCGGCCTGCAGGTCGTAGGAACCGCAGCAGATGTGGAAGAAGCCGGCGGGGAACTTCGTCGGCTGGGCGGTCGAGTCAAACGCGCCATGGTCGGCGATCACATCGACCTTCAGCCCCGTGATCTTCCCGTCCTTGGCGGCGATCGAGGCGTGCATCACGTAGTCGCGCGCGAACCCGGTCGACATCAGGTTCTCGGAGCGATCCTCGATCCACTTGACCGGCTTGCCGGCGACGATCGACCCGGCGATCGCGCACACGTAACCGGGGTAGATCGGCACCTTGTTGCCGAAGCCGCCACCGATATCGCCGCAGCGGATCCGGATCATGTGCTCGGCCAGCCCGGCGACGTGCGCGTACACCGTCCGGTGGACGTGCGGCGCCTGGTTGCCGTTGTAGATGTCGAGCTGGCCGGTCTCCGGATTGAAGTCGGCGATCATCCCGCACGTCTCGAGCGGCGCCGGGTGGCAGCGCGGATAGATGATGTCGCGCTCGACGACGACGTCCGCCTCGGCGAACACGCGGTCGGCCGCCTCCTCGTCGCCGGCCTCCCAGGTCGGGCTCGCAAGGTTGTCGACCTGTCCCTCCTTGTCGTCGCGGATCAGCGGCGCATCGGGGTCGAGCGCCTTGCGGGCGTTGACGACCGCCGGCAGCGGGTCGTAGTCGACCTCGATCAACGGCAGCGCGTCCCGCGCCGAGTACTCGTCGGTCGCGATCACGAACGCGACCTCCTGGCCCTGGAAGCGGACCTTGTCGCCGGCCAGCACCGCCTGCGTGTCGTAGGAGATCGTTGGCATCCACGCGAGCCCGAGCGTCTCCAGGTCCTTCGCGGTGACGACGGCGGCGACGTTCGGGTGCGCGAGCGCCGCCGAGGTGTCGATCGAATTGATCCTTGCGTGCGCGTAGGGGCTACGCAGGACCGCCCCGTGCAGCATCCCCGGCAGGCGGATGTCGTCGAGGTAATTGCCCTTGCCGCGGATGAAGCGCGCATCCTCCTTGCGCTTCAGCCGGCCGAAGCCGATCGGGCGATCACTGGGGGGATTCTCGGTGATGGCCATGCTCACGCCTCCTGTTCGACGGCGGCCGGGTGCTCCGCCGCCCAGCGGATCGCGGCGACGATGTTCTTGTAGCCGGTACAGCGGCAGATCGCGCCGGAGATCGCGGTGCGGATCTCGGCCTCGGTCGGGTCGGGATTCTCGTCGAGCAGGGCGCGGGCGGTCATCAGCATCCCGGGGGTGCAGAACCCGCACTGCAGCGCGTGCAGTTCGTGGAAGCCCTGCTGCACCGGATCGAGGCGACCGTCCCGTTCGAGTCCCTCGACCGTACGGATCGCGTGGCCCTCGGCCATCGCCGCGAGCACCGTGCACGACTTGACCGGCTCGCCGTCCATCAGCACGACGCAGGCGCCGCAGTTGGACGTATCGCACCCCCAGTGCGTGCCCGTCAGGCCCGGCGTCTCGCGGATGAAGTGGACGAGCAGCTTGCGCGGCTCCTCCTCGCGCGTGACGTCCTCGCCGTTGATGTTCACCGTGATCTGCACGCTCATGCCTCCTTCTGCAGCGCGCGGGCGGCGGCGCGGCGCAGGGCGCGTTTGGTCAATACACCGGCCAGATGGCGCTTGTAGTCGACGGGCCCGCGGCCGTCTGCGGTCGGCGCGCAGTCGGCCGCGGCGATCTCGCCGGCCTGGGCGAACAGCTCCTCGGACGGCCGCGAGCCGCGCAGCAGCTCCTCGGCCCGTTTGATCTCGACCGTCGTCGGGGCCAGCGCGCTGAGCGCGACGCCGGCGTCGACGATCGTCCCGCCCGAGATGTTGAGAGCCGCGGCGGCGGCGCCGATCGCGAAGTCGCCGGCGCGGCGCTCGACCTTCTCGTACGCGCTGCCGCCGTGTGGGCGCTTGGCGATCCTGATCTCGGTGAGGATCTCGTCGAAGCCGACGACGGTCACGTACGGCCCGAGATGGAACCCGTCCATCCCGACGACCCGCTCCCCGGCCGGTCCCCTGAGCACGACGCTCGCCTTCAGCGCCGCGCAGACGGCCGACAGGTCCTCGCCGGGGTCGGCCTGGCAGAGCGAGCCGCCGATCGTGCCGCGGTTGCGCACAACCGGATCGGCAATCACCTCCTCGGCGTCGCGGAACACCGGGAACTGCTCTGCCAGCACCTGGGACCGGAGCAGATCGACGTGCCGGGTGAGCGCGCCGATCCGGATCTCCCCGGGCTCCTCGCGGATGTAGCTGAGCTCGTCCTCGAGGTCGCCCAAGTCGATCAGCCGCTCCGGGGTCGCGAGCCGCAGCTTCATCATCGGCAGCAGGCTGTGGCCGCCGGCGATCACGCGGGCATCGCCGTCCCCGTCGTGGAGCGCCGCGATCGCGCCCGCCAGGCTCGTTGCGCGTTCGTACTCAAACGGTGCCGGCGTCTGCATCGCCATTCCTCTCGTGTGTCGTCGGGCGGTCGAGCTCGGCCGTGCTTCCGGGCATCGCGCGCCGCGTGCCCGGCGAGTCGGCCGGCTCGTACTGGGTCGGCGCGCTCGTCCCGATGACCGGCGAGCGCGGCATCTTGGCCGGGTGGGTCTGGCGAAGGTCCGGATACAGGGCACGCGCTGCAGCGCTCCCGTAGGTGACGGCGCGCAGCACCGGGCCGTTAGGGCTCGCCGCTGCGATCGGCGCCTCACGGCCCAGCCGCGCGAGCGTCAGCGTCCCCTTGGTGTAGACCTCCGCGATCCGCGGGGGCGTGATCGTCAGGCTCGCCGGGAAGTTCCGCAGCCCCTCGGCGGCGGCCCCCGGGTAGAGCCCCTCGAGCAGGCCGACCGCGTCGCCGAGCCCCGCCTTCTTGACCAGCAGCCCCTCGAGTGCATCGACGGCCGCGTCGAGATTCGAGTTGATCGTCTGCACGACCGGTGCGACCGGCTCCGATTTGTCGATCAACTCTCCGACCCCGGCGATCGCCCGGCCGAGCCCGGCGGAGATCTGACGCAGCGCGACGATCGTCGAGACCAGGTAGTAGACGAGCACGAGCACGATCGCGAGGACCGCGATCGCGAGCACGACACCTGCGGCGGGCATCAGTCCGTCCCCCCGATTTCGTCGTCGAGGATCACGTCGAGCGAGCCGCCGTAGTTGGCGACGGTCTGAACTGTCCTGATCACCTGATCCTGGGTGGTCAGCAGCAGCGGGACCGCGTCGAGGTCCTTCGAGCCGGCCGCCGCCGCGTTCGCGATCCGCTCGACGTTCGGGACGATCGAGCGGGCTGCGGTGAGCACGCCCTGCAGGAGCACGACGACGACCGGCGCGACGACCAGGATCAGAACGGCGTCCCCGATCCAGTAGAGCGTCATCGCGGCCTCCGCTCGGCTACGACCGCCGCCTTGGCGGCGATCCCGGGAAAGGCGCCGAGGATCACGTCGAACTGGGCGTTGATCGCTTTGACGGCGGGCTCGAGCGGTCGCAGGTGCTCGGCCTCGACCCCTTCCAGGGCGCTCGCGAGCGTCGCGAGGTTGCCGGAGACCGACTCGAGGCCGCGTCGCACGAGGATCAGCGCGCCCGCGAGCACCGCGATCACGACGACCGCCAGCACCACGCTGAGGGCGACGAGCGCGTGCGTGCTCATGCGCCACCGAACCCGTCTGTCAGCGCATTCATGTACCCGTCCTGCACCACCGCCTCCTCCACGATCTTGCCGAGCACCGGCGCGGTCGCCGTCAGCTCGGGAATGTGCGAAGTGTTGGCCGCGACCTGGCCGGCGACCCCGAGCAGCTTTCCTACGGAGCCGTCGATGTCGTTGACCGCCCTGAGCAGCACGGCCAGCAGCCCGGCGACGGCGAGCGCCGCGACCAGCCCGATCACCAGCGAGATCCCCCAGTAGGTATGTGCCGAAGTGGCGATCACGAGCGTCATTTGCCCACCGCCACCTTGCGCAGCGCCCGGGCCGAGCGGAGGATCCGCACGCCTGAGTCGTTGATCCTGGAGATCCCGGCGAGCTCGTCGGTCTGCTGTTTGACGGCGCCGACCCCATCGACCGCGGTCCGCGCCTGGCGCGCGATCCGCTGCGCGAGCGCCACGATCGCGATCACGATCGCCGCGGCGACGGCGATCACCACCACGCCGAGCACGATCCCGACAATCCATCCCGTCATCGGTGAGCCTCCTTTCCTGAATGCGCGGCCGCCCACCTGATCGAGAACGGGCCCAACAGCGCGCGCGGCTCGAGCGCGCGCTCCACGCCTGTAGATCGTTCATATTCGAACGCCGCCGGAACCTGCAACCCGTCTCCCTCTCCTGTGGGTTGCGGCGGACTCTGCCGTGGATCGCGGTTCAGGTCAAGCGTGTCCGGTCGCTCGTCGACGATTCGGAGTTGTCCGGCGGCGTGGCCGGAGACCTGTCAATCTGTTCGCGGTCGCCTCGCGGGTCCCGCGAGCCGCAGCGCAAACGCGAGGAGGGTTTGACGTGAGCCAACCAAGGGGCAAGCGAACGTCGGGCACGGGCCGGCAGGACGCGGCACTGCTGACGCCTTACCTCGTGGGTCCGGACGGGCAGCTGTTCGGAGATCCGATGCCCGCGCTCGACGAGACGTCGTTTCAGGTCGACAACACGAGCGAGGCGTACTACAACTCGCCGTACTACACGCAGCACGAGAACGACATCCTGGCGATCCCGGTGCCGGCCCCGACGGCCCCACTGGAGCTCGAGTCGGTGATCGGCGCGGACTTCCTCGCGCCGATCGTCAACGGGAACAAGATCTCGTTCCATGTCGTCGGTGACACCGGCGCGTCTGAGAGCTCGGCGATCACAACAGAGGCGTCGGTCGCAGACGCGATGGCCGCCGCGCTCGTCGCCGCTCCCCCGGCTGACGCACCCGCGTTCTTCTTCCACCTCGGCGACGTCATCTACAACTTCGGCGAGGCCCAGTATTACTACGATCAGTTCTACGAGCCGTTCCGCGCCTACGACCGACCGATCTTCGCGATCCCGGGCAACCACGACGGCGAGGTGACCTACATCAACGGGGGCAGCACGCCCGACGTTCCAACCCTCCAGGCATTCATCGCCAACTTCTGCACGCCGGCGCCGGCGAGGCCGGCGAGCGCCGGCGGCCTGGTCCGCACGACCATGACCCAACCGGGCGTCTACTTCACGCTCGACGCGCCGTTCGTCTCGATCATCGGTCTCTACACGAACGTGCTCGAGGGCCCAGGCGTCCTCACCGACCAGGGCGGGATGTACCCAACGCTCACCGGTGACGCCCAGTACGGCTGGCTCGTCAGCGAGCTCGAGCGCCTGAAGCCCCAGCGCACCGCGCTCGACCGTGCGGTGATCCTCGCCTGCCACCACCCTCCGGCCTCGGCGGATACCGTCCACGGCGGGTCAACCGGCCTCTCACAGGACCTCGACCGCGCGTTCGCCGAAGCCGGCCTGTGGCCCGATGTGATCCTGTCCGGCCACGCCCACGTCTACCAGCGCTTCACGCGGACGGTAAACGGCAAGGCGATGCCGTACATCGTCGCCGGCAGCGGCGGTCACGCCCGCTCGGTACCGCTCGGAGAGACCGCCGGCGAGGCGCCGCGGACGTGGAACGACTTCACCCTCGAGGTCGGCCCGGTCCTCGAATTCGGCTACCTGACCGTCACCGTCGACATGCGCACCCCGACCGCGCCGCTCCTCACAATCGCCTTCTCGGCGCCCTCCGACCCGGCCGCCGCGGACTCCGTCTCCGTGAACCTCAACTGAATCGACGCCGCGGTCGCCGTCTTCGCCTTCGCCGCCGTGGACGGCACGCGCCGCCCACTGGCCCGACCGGCGTCGTCCGTGTGCCATGATCAAAGAGGTTTGCCACTATTCGGGAAACGGACGGCGCCGATCAGCGAAGACGAGCGCCAAGCGGCGGCGGTCGATCTCGAGCGGATCGCACGCGGTGGGATCCCGTTGGGAGCGGAACAACGTCTCAAGGGGATCGCCGGCGCGAGTTCGCCGTTCACGAGCGATCTGAGCGCGAAGGAGTTTGCGCTCGCGCAGGCATCCGGTCTGATGCCGCTCGCGCAGGTAATGGGCTCGTCCGTCGTTCAACACGGGTGGCAGAACTACGGCTGGTCCTCGTACGCAGGCGGGCTTCGCGAGATGCCGTCGTTCGCTGCGCCGTGGAACCTTTCGCGCGAGCGCTCGTTCGACCGGCTCCGGCAGGAGGCGCAGTTCGCGGGCGCGGATGCCGTCATCGGGATCGAGATGACCGCCAAGGGGTTTCTCGGGGACCCGGGCAACGTCGAATACGTCGTGTTCGGCACCGCTGTGCGCGAAACCACGCTGACGACGCGTGGGCGCTCGGGGCCGCGGATGTGCGCGCTCTCCGGCCAGGACGTGGACAAGCTTCGCCGCATCGGCGCCGAGACGCTCGGCGTGATCGGCCACACCTCCGTCGTGATCGTGGCACTCAGCATGCGAGCCAATCAGATGATGACCCAATGGTGGGGCAACCAGGAGCTGACCGAGGTGACCGAGGGCGTATACGCCGCCCGGCATCTGGCGATGCGCGAGGTGCTCCGTCAGGCCAGCGAAGTCGGTGCGAACGACATGGTCATCTCAACGCTCAAGCACAACATCGATCATCACGAGTATGAGAACCCCGGCTACAGGCAACACTTCTTCATCGTCTCCATGCACGTGCTGGGCACAGCCATTCGCCTCGGCGCACACGAGCCCCATCCGGCGCCGCTTGGGGCACCGGTCATGTCGATCAACCTCGGCGTCTAGCACGGTGCACTAGTCCACCACCATTTCAGGAGAGCGTTTGATGTCGACCTACGATCCGACCAGTACCGAAGGGCTCGCTGAACACGCGAGCGAGCGGTTGAGGATGAACGCACGGGGGCTGTTCACGTCCGACCTCTCCGTGAATGAGTACCTGTGCGTCGAGAAAGCCGGCTTTGAGCCGGTGGGTCTGGTGGTGGGATCGAGCATTTACCACATCGGCTTTCAGCAGTCCAACTGGAAGGCGAGCCAGGAGATGGGCGTACTGAGCCAAGCGATGTACTCGGCCCGCGAGCTTGCCATGACACGCATGGAGGAAGAGGCCGACCAGCTGGGGGCCGACGGCATCGTCGGTGTCCGCCTTGACGTTGGGCGCTACGAGTGGGGTGCTGACATGGCGGAGTTCATCGCCATCGGCACCGCGATCAAGCACAAGGGCGGCAAGGTCCACCGCGCGCCCAACGGGCGGCCATTTACCAGCGACCTTTCCGGTCAGGCCTTCTGGACCCTGATGCAAACCGGCAAGCGTCCGGTGGGCCTGGTCATGGGCAACTGCGTCTACCACGTTGCTCACCGCGGCATGATGCAATCGATGCGTCAGACGGGTCAGAACGTCGAGCTCGAGCAGTACACCCAGGCTCTGTATGACGCGCGCGAACTGGCGATGGAGCGGATGCAGAAAGAGGCAGAGGCGATCGGCGACGGCGTCCTGGGGATCGTCGAGGTCAAGCTTCACGAGAACAACCACGGCTGGGGCAGTCACGTGATCGAGTTCTTCGCGCTTGGCACGGCGGTGGTGCCCAACGAGCACGCCAGCGCGGACCAGCAGTTGCCCGAGATCATGCCCGTGCTCGACATCAACGACTAACGCGGTCCTCGCGCCCCGGTCGCTGGCCGTCAGCGTTCACGCCGTATCAGTTGAAGATCTGCTGAGTCTCGCGGATCCAGTCCCACAGGTCGCCCAGCAACTGGTCGCGCCGCTCGGGCTCGGCTGTCTCCCACTCCTCGGCGATCCGGCCGACATACTTGCGCTCATTCTCACGGCCGAGCAGCCGTACGAGCCGCCACACGTCCGCGATCTGCCTGCGCGACAACTCGGGGCTCCCGTCCCCCTCGCGCTCGGCGGTGAGCGCCAGCCACAGGCCGACCAGCCGCGGGAAGCTGACGGTCTTCGGGGTTCCGGCCCGGAAGTGCTTGAAGCCTTGCTCGGTCCTCGGAAGTCCAAGGTTGTCGCGGATCCGGTCACGGAGCGTGTTCACCAGCGGGCCGAGGTCCTGACGCGAGCCTGCACTCACAGTGTGGAACTGCTCGATCGCATCGAACAGGACGCCGAGATCGTCGTCGCTCAGCACGAGCTGGAGCATCGACATCGGAATGTGCAGCGTGTCCAGGTAGCTGTCGTCAGGGGAGAAGAACGACTCGCTGAGGATGCGATAGGCATCCGCGAGGATCCGCGTCACGTGATCGCGCCGGGCGGCGTCCGCCTGAAGCTGGAGCGCCTCGGCCTGCGCCTTCTGATCGCGTTTGCGCTGCTGGACGAGCGTCAACACGGTTGGGACCACGCCGAGCGTCAGCACCACGCTAGACACGGCGGTAAGGGCGTCCCAGCCCCACGCGAAGCCGCCGCTCGCGGCCAGCAGCGCAGCCTGCATGAGGTCATATCTTGACGCCCGCGCCGGACGGTAGCGGGCTTACCTCAAGCCGCCGGCAGGAGTAACCGACACGAGCGGCCACCGACTTGTCCGACGCGGGCGCCTTTTGGTCAAGACCGGGCGGCGGGTTGACGATGCTCCGATCAATGGAGCGGATCGCACTGTCTGGCGTGATTGGTGCGCTGTCCTACGCGCTGGATATCGCGGAGGGGGAGCGTCCGGGCCACGCCGTCAGGTCGTGCCTGATCGGCATGCGTCTTGCCCAGGAGATCGAGCTGTCCTCGCCGGAGCGCTCGGACCTCTTCTACGCCCTGCTGCTCAAGGATGCAGGCTGTTCGGCGAACGCCAACCGGATGTCGGGCCTGTTCGAGGCCGACGACCGCGCCGCGAAGGCAACTTCCAAGCTCGTCGATTGGACCGACCGGCGCGCGGCGCTGCTGTGGTCGTTGCGGACGGTTGCGCCAGGGGCCGGGCTCCGGCGCCGGCTCGAGGTGCTTCGCGGCATCCGCGACGAGGGCGACGTCACCCGCAAGTTCATGGAGGCGCGCTGCGATCGCGGCGCGGAGATCGCCCGCATGCTGTTCCTCACCGAGGAGACCGCGCTTGCGATTCGAAGCTTGGACGAGCACTGGGACGGCCACGGCTTGCCGGACGGTCTGCGCGGCGAGGAGATTCCGCTCGCGGCGCGCATCCTCTGCCTCTCACAGACAGCCGAGGTCTTTCACGCCGCGGGCGGGCTGCAGGCAGCGCGCGTGGTCGCGAAGCGACGACGCGGTCGCTGGTTTGACCCGGCGCTTGTCGACGCGTTCCTGCGGACCTGCCGGGATCGCGACTTCTGGGCGACACTCGAGGCTCCTGACGTTTCGCAGTGGGAGCCGGCCGAATTCGCGCTCACCGGCGACGAGGACCGGCTCGACCGGATCGCGGAGGCGTTCGCACGGGTGATCGACGCCAAGTCGCCGTTCACCGCACGTCATTCGCAGCGTGTCGCCGAGATCGCGGCCGGGATCTCGTCCGTGCTCGGCTTCGATCCCGACGAGCGGCGGTCGATGCGGCGCGCCGCGCTGCTGCATGACATCGGCAAGCTCGCGATTTCCAACCGGATCCTCGACAAGCCGGGCAGACTCACCGACGAGGAGTTCCGAGCGGTCAAGGCGCACCCGGTGTATACGCGGCAGATCCTCGCGCGGGCGCCCTGTTTCGCATCGCTCGCGGACCTCGCCGCCAACCATCACGAAAAGCTCGATCACAGCGGCTACCCGCGCGCGCTCGGTGCACCGGACCTGGACTTGCCGATGCGTATCCTCGCCGTCGCCGACGTGTACGAGGCGCTGACGGCCGACCGCCCGTACCGCGGCTCGATGCCGGTCGAGCAGGCGCTCTCGATCATCGACCGCGACGTTCCACACCGGCTCGATGCCGAAGTCCGCCGCGCACTCGATGGCTACCTCGCCGGCGAGAGCCGCGCGATCGCCCGCGCGGCTTGACGCCTCCCACTGCCGCCGTCTGCGAGCTTCACCCTCGATGCCGTCGACGTGATTGGTAGTTGATCACAATCACGGGCATCGATTTCGGGTCGCGATGCCATTGGTCCCCGCCCTCGGGTGGGAGAAGCTTTCGGTCACGGTCTACGGATAGGAGAGGTTCCGATGAGGATTGACATGCCGGAGATGAGCCGATGAGCGAGCGCCTGTGGTGCGTGGATCGTCTGCCCAAGGGGCCGACGGGCAAGATCCTCAAGCGCGAAATCACGGCCCCCGCCGGCGTCGCGGCCGGGGCCGGGGCCGGGGCCGGAAAGGAGCACCGCTCATGACCCTCGTCGATGTGAGCGCCGACGGGCGCGGCAGCCCCGGTACGCGTGCTGCTACGCGGGCAGGGCTTGATGTGATGCTGACCGACGCGGCGGTCAGTCCGGGCGCGGCTGGTCAGTTGCTGAAGCCCGCGGCGGCGGTCAGGTTGGCGGGCGGGCTCGTCCGCCGGCCTGAGCGGGTCGCTCGTCGTGTTGGCGGGCTCGGTTCTGAGCTGGTCCGCGTCGCTGGCGGCAGCTCGCAGATCGCGCCGCGCAAGGGTGATCGCCGGTTCACCGACCCGGCGTGGCAGGGTAACTGGCTGCTGCACCGGCTGATGCAGAGCTATCTCGCGCTCGGCGTCACGCTCGATGGGCTGATCGATGACGCGCGGCTTGACTGGCGCTCAGAGCATCAGGCGCGGTTCATGCTGGAGAACCTGATCGACGCGATCGCGCCGACGAACTTTCCGCTGACAAACCCGGAGGTGCTCAAGCAGACGGTCGATCAAGGCGGCGCGAACCTCGTCAAGGGGAGCCGGCGGTTGATCGCTGACGCGAGCCGGGGTCGGCTGCCGGCGATGGTCGATACGAGCAGCTTCCAGGTCGGCGGTAATCTCGCGGTCACCGAGGGAAGCGTCGTTGTGCACAGCGACGCGTTTGAGCTGATCCAGTATCGGCCGCGGACCAGGGAGGTGTTCGCGACGCCGTTGCTGGTCGTCCCGCCGACGATCAACAAGTTCTACATTCTCGATCTCGCGCCTGGGCGTAGCCTGGTCGAGTATCTGCTCGATCAGGGGCATGCGGTGTTCATGGTCTCGTGGCGCAACCCTGACCGGGAGGAGAGCCATTTCGACCTGGATACCTATGCGCAGGCGGTGCTCGAGGCGCGCGACGCGGTCGCGGAGATCAGCCGGCAGCAGTCGGTGAATCTGTTGGCGGCGTGCTCGGGCGGGATCATCACCGCCGGAACGCTCGGTCACCTAGCCGAGGAGGGCCGGCTCGGGCTGGTCTCGAGCGTGACGCTGCTGGTCTGCGCGCTGGATAACGAGCGCTCGGGTACGACCGGCGCGTTCGCGACTCGGCCGGTCGCGGCCGCCGCGGTCGCCGAGTCTGCGCGTCGCGGCTACGTGGACGGTGAGGCGCTGGCGAGCGTGTTCGCGTGGCTGCGGCCAAACGACCTGATCTGGAACTACGTGATCAACAACTATCTGCTCGGCAAGCAGCCGCCCGCGTTCGACATTCTCTACTGGAATCAGGACACGGTGCGGATGGCGGCCGGGCTGCATCGAGACTTCGTGATGATGGCGCTGGAGAACTCACTGACCCACCCCGGCGGCCTGCGCGTCCTGGGGAGCGACGTCGACCTCGGGCGGGTCGATCTGGATTCCTACATCGTCGCGGGCTCGAGCGATCACATCGTGCAATGGACCAACGCGTACCGCTCAACCCAGCTACTCGGCGGTGAGAGCCGGTTCGTGCTGTCGACCAGCGGCCACATCCAAGCGCTCGTCAACCCGCCCGCGCGACCGGGCACCCAATCGCGGTCGAGCTACCGGATCGCTGAGGCCAACCCGCCGCTGATCGCCGACTGGGAAGCCCAGGCGGTCACCCACCCAGGAAGCTGGTGGCCGGATTACATCGAGTGGCTCGCCACACGCTCAGGCCAGCGTGTGACCGCCCCGCGGACGCTCGGCAGCCGCCGGCACAAGGCGGTCGCCAAAGCGCCCGGGACCTACGTGATGGCCTCATGACCGCGGTCGCAGAGCCGATCCCGGCGGGCCGCTGGTGGGGCAGGCCGCTGGCTGAGACCCGCTGGCTGCTCGAAGCCGCGAGGCTGACCGCTGACCCGGTCTGGCTCGGGCGCGGTGGGATCCCGCACGGCGACCGGCGCGAGGTCGTGCTGCTCCCGGGCTTCCTCGCGGGCGACAACACGCTCGCGCCACTCGCCGGGTGGCTGTGGCGGATCGGCTACCGCCCCAGTGTGTGCGGGTTCGTCGCGAACGTCGACTGCTCCGAGCGGGCGCTGGAGCGGGTCGAGCAGCAGGTGCTGCGGCGCCACGCCCGCTCGGGGCGGCGGGTGGCGCTGATCGGCCACAGCCGCGGCGGTCACTTCGCGCGGGCGCTCGCGACCCGCCGACCCGACCTCGTCTCGCACGCGATCTCGCTCGGCGCTGACCTGCAGGCGATGTTCCACTGCAGCGCCCCGACCCTCGCGGCCGTCGGCGGCGCGCGACGGATGCTCCACCAGACCGGGCGGGCGCGGTCGGCGGACTGCCTCACCTACCGCTGCCACTGCGCGTTCGGCGCGGACTTCTGGGCGGCGTTCCCGCAGGACCGGGTGCGGTTGACGAGCGTCTACTCCAAGGGCGACGGTGTCGTGCGCTGGCAGGCGCAACTGGTGCCCTATGCCGACTGCGTCGAGGTGACGGGCAGCCACGTCGGTTTGATCTGCAACCGCAAGAGCTACCGGGCGATCGCCGGCGCGCTGGCCACGCCCGAGCTGGACTGCCGAACAAGCAGCCGCTGAGGAGAGGAACGACATGAGCACCACCACGCCGCCACTGTCCGAGGGCCTCGCGCAAGCGCTCGCGACCGATTACTTCTTCCTGCGCGAGCAGCTGACCGAGGCGCAGTTCGAGCTGCTGCATCGCGTGCGCCGGTTCGTCGACGAGCAGGTTTCCCCCGTGATCAACGACTACTGGGAGCGCGCCGAACTGCCGTGGCCGCTGATCCGGGGGCTCGGCACGCTCGGGATCGTCGGCGAGGACATCGCCGGCTACGGCTGCCCCGGCCTGGATCCGATCGCGTGCGGGCTGGCGACGATGGAGCTGAGCCGCGGCGACGGCAGCATCGCGACGGTCCTGGGCGTCCAATCCGGGCTGGCGATGAAATCGATCGCGCTGCTCGGATCCGAGGCACAGAAGCAGCGCTGGCTCCCACCGATGGCCCGGATGGAACAGCTCGGCGCGTTCGCGCTGACCGAACCCGACCACGGCTCGGACTCGGTCATGCTCGAGACGACCGCCAGGCTCGACGGCGACGAGTACGTGATCAACGGACAGAAACGCTGGATCGGCAACGGCAGCCTCGCCGACGTCATCGTCGTCTGGGCCAGAGGCGAGGACGGCCAGGTCCACGGCTTCCTGATCGAGAAGAACACACCCGGCTACAACGCCGAGGTGATCCAGGGCAAGGGCTCACTACGCGCGATCTGGCAGTCGCACATCACGCTCACCAATGTTCGCGTACCCGCCGAGAACCGTCTGCCGCTCGCGCACAGCTTCAAGGACGCAGGACGCGTCCTGGCGAGCACCCGCTCGAGCTGCGCCTGGGCCGCCCTCGGTCACGCTGTCGCCGCCTACGACGCCGCCTTGACATACGCCAAGCGCCGCCTGCAGTTCGGCAAGCCCCTGGTCAGCTTCCAGATCATCCAGGACCGCCTCGTGCGAATGCTCGCCGAGGTCACCGGCATGCAGCTCTACTGCCTACAGGTCGGCCGGCTCGCCACCCACGGCCAGCTCACCGACACGATCGCCGGGCTCGCGAAACTCAACAACACCCGCAAAGCACGGATCATCTGCGCCGACGCCAGGGACATGCTCGGCGGCAACGGAATCCTGCTCGAGAACCACGTCATCCGCCACATGGCCGACATCGAGGCGATCCACACCTTCGAAGGCACCGAGACGATGCAGACACTGATCGTCGGTCGCGACATCACCGGCGTCAGCGCGTTCTCCTGACAGGCCGTGCCACCGATCCCCGGGTGTAACGACCCGGGGTCACGGCGCCAGGCTGGTTCAGGCCTTAAGCTCGTAGATTGCTGCGAGATCCTGATCGGCGAGTTTCCGGTTTGCGGTCGTGAAGCCCTTGAGGACCGAGTCGAGGAGCGGCATCGTGGCTCGGGAGCTCTGCTCAACCTCGCGTACCAGCTCCAGGTCCTTCAGGGCAAGCCGGACTGGGAAGCCGGCCGGGTACTCATGGCGCCGCATCTCCTCGAGCTTCTGCACGGCATAGCTCGAGCCCAGCGGCCCGCCATCCAGGAGCGCAATGAAGTGTTGCTGGTCGAGACCCATCGCCTGGCACAGGTGCATCGACTCTGCGAGCGCGACGACCATCGTGATCATCCAGTGGTTGGCCGCCAGCTTCAAACGCGACCCCATCCCGGCCTCCCCCACCCACAGCACCCGCGACGCCAGCGCCTCGAAGATCGGCGCAACCGCGGCACGCGCGGAGTCCGGTCCGGAAGCGAGGATCGTCAGCTGGCCCTGCTCGGCCGGATGCGTGCTGCCCGAGACGGGTGCGTCGACGAGCGTGACCGCGTGTGACTCGGCCACCCGCGTCAGCTGGTCCGCCTCGGCCGCTCCAACGCTGCTCATCTGCAACCAGACTGTGCCCTTGGGCCAATTCTCCAGCAGCGGCGCGACCACTTCGAGGACCACAGAGGCGGTGGCAAGCATCGTGATCACAACCCCGGCCTCGCTCACCACCTTGCTCGGACTTTCGGCCGCCTCGCCACCGTGATCCTCGACAGCATGAACATGCTCAGAGTCACGGTCCCACGCGACCACCTCGAGACCCCGATCGAGCAGGCGACGGGCCATGGCGGAGCCCATCAGGCCGACGCCGAGCAACCCGACGCGAACTGTCTTCGCATTGGACGTTGCGTTCATCTAATCCTCTCGATCGTTCCTCGTACGTGCCAGACTTGCGCCGCGACTCGGGGGCGGTAGTTGCCGATCCTGCTGTGGCCGGCGTTTCGGTGCTCATCGAGCGCCTCGCTCGATACTACGTCGAGACCACCGGTGATGAGCCGCCGGTGGTCAGGCCTCCTGGTCGAGCCGAAGGTACGGCTCGAGCAGGGCGCGGAGCTGCATCCGCCCGCGGTGCAGGCGGCTCTTGAACGCCGCCTGCCCCACGCCCGTCACTGCCGCGGCGTCCTCGGTCGAGAGACCTTCGATGTCGCGCAGGACGACCGCGACCCGCAGATCGATCGGGAGCTCGGTAAGCGCGCCCTCGAGGATCCGCTGGAACTCGTGGTCCAGGGTGCGGGCCTGCGGGCCCGCACCGGCCGCATCCGGTAGTGCGGCGATCGCGTCCTCGTCGCCGGCTTGCCTGAGAGTGCCTGGAGCCGGTCGCCGGGCGAGGCGCCGCTGTGCCTCGTTGAATGCGATCCTGTAGAGCCAGGTTGAGAACTGGGCCCGCGCCTCGAACCGGGGCAGGCCGCGCCAGGCACGAACAAACACCTCCTGTGCGACCTCTTCCGCCTCTTGCGGATCCAGGCCGAACCGTCTGAGGGCGCCGTAGACCCTGCCCGAATGCTCGGTGACGAGCTCAGCGAACGCTTTCTCGTCGCCGGCGCGCGCGCGCTCGACGAGGGCGTGCTCCCGCGTAAGGTCACCGGCCGGCTGGTTCATGCAGGCGTCGGAGAACCGCGACGGCGATCTGCGGTGCCTCCTCCCCCGGCCCGAGCGACCGCGCTTGGTGCAGCCGGCTGAGCATGTACTCGAGGCTCGCGAGGACGCCCGTGCAGTCAGGGCATTGCGCCGTGTGGCGCTCGAGCCGCGCCCGCGCCCGCAGGTCGGACTCGAGGTAGGCGGACATGTGCCCCGGCGCCCACCGGTGGTCGAGTCGGAACCGCAGCTGGCGCAGAGGCCGGTTCATACGAGGTTCGACCCGGTCATAGCCGGACAAGGTTCGCAGACCTGTCCCACGAACCGTTTTGGAGCGTTGGTGGGTCAAACTGGGTACATCCACCGCGAAAGGAGAATGATGGCCAACCGAATCGAGAAGACCGACGCGCAGTGGCGCGAGGAGCTGACGCCCGAGGCGTACCAGGTGCTCCGACGCAAGGGCACGGAGCGTCCGTTTACGGGCGCGTACGTGCACTCCAAGGAGGACGGCGTCTACCGCTGCGCCGCCTGTGGCGCGGAGCTCTTCTCCTCAGACACGAAGTTCGACTCCGGCACCGGATGGCCGAGCTTCACCGACCCAGCCAACCGGGCCAACATCGAGCTGCACTCGGACCGAAGCCTGTTCATGCGCCGCACGGAGGTCACCTGCGCGACCTGTGGCGGGCACCTCGGGCACGTGTTCGACGACGGCCCCGGCGGCTGCGACCGCTACTGCATCAACTCCGTCGCGCTGAGGCTCGACCCGAGCTCGGGGAGCTAGCACCGCCGACCGCTGTCGCCGCTTCCGTCACGGGCTCACGGGCGCCCCGCCCGTCGAGCTATACACGGCGGGCTCGACCGGGCTGACCGAAAGATAGGTGAGAGGCTCGCCTACATGGGCGGTGGCTTCCTCCGAGAGGGGCAGCTTGAGCGGCCCGGCCTCGGAGCCTTGGCTCACGACGACGGGATCAGGTCCGGTCTCAACGATCAGGACGACATGCGTTCCGGGGGCGGCGCCGAACACGATCAGATCAGCGAGCTGAGCTTCGTTGGGCCGAATATGCGCGCACGCGTGCAGCATCGTGCCGGTGGACCCCGTGCCGTCGTAGTGTGTGCCGTTGGGATCGGGCGCTCCAGCCCACTGGTAGCAGAGCGTCACGAAACCGGAACAGTCGGTGGTCAAGGGAAGTTGCCGGGGCGCGCCGCGGATCGGCCGCACCTCGCCGTAGTGAATCTGCTTGGGTTGCCGAGTCGCGACCTCGGCGCCCCACAGCGCGTTGCTGACGACGGCCTGGCGATTCATGACATTCCTCCTGTAAACGTTAGGCAGCAAGCGTCGGCGTTGGTCCTACATCAGGTCAACGGTAAGCCGCAAATTTCGCCTGAGCTGCGGGGTTTTGCTATGAGTACGCAGAGTTTGAACCAGAAGCTGCCGACCCGACGGTGTGGCAAGCGAGGAGGCGCGATCCATGGGAACGATGTTCGACACGAGCGACGACCCGGCGAGCACGCTGGCCGGGCTCCCGGTCGAGGCGGTAGCGGCGTACGCGAACGGCAGCTACGCCAATTACCCTGCGGCCGCCCGCGAGTTTCCAAACGTCCATCTGTTGGAGATCGATGTAGTCGGACAGCGTGTTGGAAACGCCGGCGACTTCGAGAGCGGCGACATGGCATATGTGGATGCAGGGCAGTGGGCGAACGCACGCATCAGCGCCGGCATCGCCCGCCCGGTTGTCTATTTCCAGGTATCGAGCTGGTCGCCGGTCCTGCAGTCACTCGCCGCGTCCGGGGTCTCCAGGAGCGCCGTCCGCCTGTGGACCGCGCATTACACCGGTCAGGCACACTTCTGCTCGCCGGCCTGTGGCTTCGGGGTGACCGGCAGTGCGGATGCCACGCAGTGGGCCTCGTCTGATGCCGCAGGCACGCTTCCGAGCAGTTACGGAGACCGAAACATCGACGTGTCGATCACCGCGGCGGACTTCTGGGGACCTGTGTCCTCGACATTGACCCCCCCGCCGTTTCCTGGGCGAAACCTGCAACAGCCGCCGGTCATGAGCGGCAACGACGTCATGACGTGGCAGACGCAGATGGCGCTGCGCGGCTGGGCGATTGCGGTGGACGGCCAGTACGGTCCGGCATCGGCAAGCGCGTGCCGGCAGTTCCAGGCACAGGTGAAGCTGGGTGTCGATGGAATCGTCGGACCCGAGACCTGGAGCACGACGTGGACGGCTCCGATCACGTGAGGGCCGCTCGAGCTACGCGATTCCCGCCAGGGGACCACCGCAGCCACGTCAAGCGGTGATCACGATGTCGGAGACGGGGTTCTGCGACGTCGGCATACCGACGACGTACATCGTCACGGACCCGGCTGTCAGCAATTTCAACTGGGTCGTGGGCGTCCCGCCGCTTGGCGAAATGCCGGGCCCGGCACGCCAGAGCGTGACAGTTTCCCCTTCGGGCAAGAAGGTGGTTCAGCCCGAGTGCGGCTCGGTTGTCGACGCGCTCACAGTCCACGCAAGCCGTCCCGCGACTACGAAGCTACTCGCTCTGTGCTTGGTCCTCGTCCCCTTGCTGCTGCTCGCCCTCCTCGGCATCCGCCTGGCCGAGGGCGCGCCACGGTCAATCGATGGGCTCGTCGGGGTCGGTGCGATCATGCTCGCGATCCTGCCGATCCGCTCGGTGCTGGTCCCCGCGGACATCAGCTCGCTCACGATCGTCGACTTCGCACTGGCTTCCGAGATGATGCTGCTCGCCGTCGGCACGGTCGCCTGGTTCCTATGGCCCGGCCGCGGTGGACGCTCGGGCTGATCGCCCCGAGCGCTGGGAACGTCTTCAGGGTGTCGCCGCCGACCGGCTCACAACGCTCGCCAGCCAGTCGGTCGCAGCTGGAAGCTGCGCCTGATCGATGTGATGCCCGGCGCCAGACTCGTGGTATTCGACCGGCAGCCCGGCCGCGAGCAGCAGGTCGCGAGCGCGCCGCGCAAACTCGACGTCGATCACTTGATCGCGGCGGCCGTGGGCGATCAAGACGGGGAGCTCAGGACGTGTGGCCGGCGCGGCCTGCCAGCCCTCCACCGTCGGGATGAACCCGGAGAACGCCATGATCCCGGCCGGGGCCGGCCGTCCGGGGGCGAGGCCGAGGGCGTAGCTCATGACCGAGCCCATCGAGAAGCCGCCTAGCACCGTCCGGTCCGAAGCGATGCCGGTGCGCTCCCATAGCTGATCGTGGAACGCGGCGAGGGCGTCGTAGGCGGCGCCGAAGGTTCCGGGGTCGGGGTAGCCGACGCGCGGGACCGTGTACCAGTGAAAGCCCCGCCAGCCGGACAGGGTGAGCGGCGCCCGAGGACTCACAACGTGCAGCCGGCGCTGGGGATCGAGCACGTCAGCAAGGCCGATGAGGTCGTGCTCGTCGGCGCCGCGACCGTGGTGCAGGATCAGCAGACCCGCGGGATCTCCGGCCGCCGGTCGCTCGCGATAGATCAGGCTCGTCGCTTCCAGGCTCATCGCTCACGCTCCCTGGCGCGCGATCGCGCGCGGGTTGCTCAATGGGGTCAGCTCGCGCTCGAGGATCGGACGGAGATGCTCGTGCTGCTTGGGCAGACGCAGCCCCTCCCCGAGATGCTCCGGATCCTCGTCGACGGCGAAGCCCGGCGAGGTGGTGGCGATCTCGAACAGGATCCCCTGCGGCTGGCGGAAGTAGATCGAGTGGAAGTAGTCGCGGTCGATGATCGGCGTCACGGACATGCCGGCGTTCGCGACCCGCTGCTGCCACGGCAGGTGGTCGGCGTCGGGCGACTGCCACGCGATGTGGTGAACGGTGCCCGCCCCCTGGAGCCCGCGCTCGGTCGCCTGGTCGTACGCCCAGTTGAACTGGCGGCGATCGCCGTCGAGGCGATAGTCGCCGTCGCCGAGCTCGGTGAAGCCGAGCGTGCGGGTCAGCAGCTCCCGGTCGGCATCGGTGCCCCGGGCAATGTACGCCCGGGCGCCCTCGACCCCGACGATCGCATGCTCGGCCGGCACGTCGGGATGCTGGGCGCGCAAGGGTGTGTTTCCTGCAGCGGCGATGACCAGCTCGAACCTCAGGCCGTCGCCGTCGGTGAAGACGAGCGACCGCTCACCGCGCTCGCTGCCGTGGCCGTGTGCCGTGAGCCGCTCGGCCCAGAACGTGAGTGAGGCCTCCGACGGGACGCCCAGCTGGATCGTGTGGACCATCCCGGCGCCGGCCCGGCCTGGCCCGGCACCGACGAACTCGAACCAGGTGAGGATCGAGCCCGGCGACCCCTGCTCGTCGCCGAAGTACAGGTGGTAGGCATCGGGCGCGTCGAAGTTGACCGTCTTCTTGACCATGCGAAGGCCAAGCACTCCGGCGGTGAAATCCACGGTTCGCTGCGCGTCGGCGGTGATCATCGTGATGTGGTGCAGGCCATCGAGCTTCATCGGTTCTCCTCGGGTGGGGCGCCAGCTCTACGGGCGGGTTGGTAGTTGCTGAAGCAACTATATCACGACTGATTGTGCGCGCAACTACCGCCCTCATTCGTTAGTTCTTCGGTGGAGCGTTCCCGCTTCGGGTTTTGGACGATCGTTGCGTCTACAATCGTTAAGCACAAACGATGGCACGAATGGCACCCGCTTCCCAAGATCGCACCGAGCCAATCGACGCGAGCACCCGTGCGGGCCTTGCCGAGCACGAGCTCGCGGCCTGGCGCGGGATGCTGCAGGTCCACGCGCGGGTGACGCAGCAGCTCGACGCGCAGATGCGGGCCGAGCAAGGTCTCTCCGTGTCCGCCTACGAGGTCCTGATGTTCCTCGCCGATGCGCCGGGGCATCGGATGCGGATGTCGGACATCGCCGCACGCACGCTGCTCAGCCGCAGCGGCTGCACCCGCCTGGTCGACCGGCTGGTCGCGCTCGGCTACGTCACACGCCGCGCCGACAACGCCGACGGCCGAGGCCTCTACGCTGAGCTCACGGGCGCGGGACTGGAGAAGGTCACGGACGCTCGAGCGACCCACCACCTGGGAGTCCGCAGCTTCTTCCTGGATCACCTGACCCCGACCGACCTGATCGCCCTCGGCGACATCTGGAGCCGGTTCCATAGCCGGATGACGGGAAGCGCGCGACCGAGCGGGGTCGAATAGTTGGGCGCGTTCGGCGTAGGGTCTCTCGCAACAACCCCTCAATCCCGTGCTTTCTTGAACGGCGTGAGCGAGAAGCAGTCCTACATCGATGAGCTGCTCCCGGACATCCTGGAGGGCCGCATCCAGCCCGGCCGCGTGTTCGACCAGTCAGTCGGCCTCGACGGCGTGCCCGACGGCTATCGGGCGATGGCCGACCGGGAGTCCATCAAGGTCATGGTGCGGCCGTGAGCGCCTGGACGAGCGACGAGCTTGACCGCCAGAACGGTGCACTAGCTATCAGTGCTCCGTCATGTGCCAGCGGTCGCGACGGTCGCGGGTGGGAAGCAGGCTGCAGCGCGCCGACGACAGAAAGTGGTCGAACCCCCGCTCGAATTTGGGGGGTCGTACGCGGAGGGGCGCTGAGCAGCACCGGGCGTACGACCCCCGCCTGCGAGCCGGGGGGTCGACCACTTTTTGTCGCCAGACGTCCGCGCGGGCCGGCCCAACTGCCTGCGTCCAGCCAGAGCGGGTCAGGCCTCATGCTCGGACGGCGTCGAGTGACCGGCAACCACAGCGACCTGACGGAGTACTGCTAGGTACATCCCTCGGAAGGAGGCTCCACAATGCAACTCACCCGTTCAAGCCTTGACACCACCAGGGGTCCCGCCGACTGGTTCACCGGCCACGTCTACATCGACACGGTCGCCGCGCCCGCCGCCTCCGCACGCGCCGCGGCGGCGCTCGTTCACTTCACGCCCGGCGCCCATACCGCCTGGCACACCCATCCCCACGGCCAGACCATCTTCGTCACCGAGGGCGTCGGCCTCTGCCAGCGTCAGGGCGGACCCATCGAGGTCATCCGCCCCGGCGACCGCGTGTTCTTCGAGCCCGGCGAGAACCACTGGCACGGCGCTGCCCCCGAGCGCTTCATGGTCCACATCGCGATCCAGGAGGCCGATGAGAGCGGAAGCCCCGTCACCTGGGGCAGGCACGTCAGCGACGAGGAGTACAGCGCTCGTCCTCAGCCGGTCAACCCGGCGAACAACTCATAGAAGATTGGCTCGCCGGAGGTCGATACGCGGTGCTGGAACCGCGAACGCTCCAGCAGGACCAGGGCCCCGGATGAGGTCAGCTCGGCCAGCGGCGTCTTGAACGCGCCGGGACCGTCGGTGGACGTCCACTTCTCGTCGATCGTGAACACGACGGGAGCGCCGCTTGGTAGCAGCCCGAGCGCCGCACGGAGAGCCTCAGGCGGCGCGTGGGTGCCACCAAAAGCGCCCGCTCCGGTCAATGCGCTTGCGCGCAACGCTGTCAGCTTTGCGAGCAGTCGGTCGGTCGGGTGTGTCAGCTCCGCGACGACGTAGTCGCCGTACAGACCCGGCCGGTCACGCAGACAAGCCCGGCGAGCGCTCTCCCGCGAGTCGAGGCCGACCACGTCCGTGACGCCGTGCTCTGC
>Ga0302235_10000703_pt1 | contig 25815 bp, 23 predicted proteins | sample II_Palsa_N3_3_FD_193577 | JGI IMG/M metagenome (GOLD analysis project Ga0302235, IMG submission 193577) | Peat permafrost microbial communities from Stordalen Mire near Abisko, Sweden - II_Palsa_N3_3 | ecosystem: Environmental > Terrestrial > Soil > Palsa > Peat permafrost | place: Sweden...
GACGATCATGGCGATGCGGTTCGGACTGTACGACGGCAACCCGCACACGCTGGACGAGATCGGCCGCGCGCTCGGCCTGACCCGTGAGCGGATCAGGCAGCTCGAGAAGCAGTCACTGTCCAAGCTGCGTCACCCGAGCCGCGCTCAGCCGCTGCTGGACTTCGCGGTCTAGCTACTCCTGCTCGCCTCCCGACCCATGTGCCGGGCCCGACCTCCCGCCGGGCCCGGCATTCGGCTGTCCGGAACCCCGTCGACGCCCGTGGAGGACGTGGCCGCGGTGACCGCTCCCGCGGCCGGCGGCCAGGCCCCCGGCGGCTAGTTCTGCGGCGCCACGACCTGGTAGAGGTCGGCACCCCCGGCGGACACCTCACGGGTCAGCTGGCCGCGGACCGTCAGTACCTCCAGGTGCGCGGCGGTCTCGTTGGTGGCCAGGATCTGGCTGAACAGGTCAAGCTCGCTGAACAGGCGCTCCCGCCTGGTCCATTTGATCGCCTTCGCCACCTCGTACGGGGTGGCGTGACCTGCCTGCACGGCGCTGAACGTCTCCGCCAGGCGGGTGTCATGGTGGGCGAGGAGCTCGTTCACCCGGTCATGGGTGCTGGTGGTGACCGGGCCGTGAGCGGGCAGCAGCCGGGCATCGGGCAGCGCGAGGGTCCGTCCGAGCGAGCTGAGGTAGTCGCGCAGGGCCATCCGGTTGCCCGCGGCCTCGAAACCGATCGAGGGAGTGATCTGCGGGAGCACGTGGTCGCCCGCGAACATGAGCTGGGCCGCGGCGTCGTGGAAGACGAGGTGGCCGCGGGTGTGACCAGGGGTGTGAACCGCACGGAGCGTCCGTGTCCGCAGGTCGAGGTCGGTTCCGTCGGCCAGCCAGCGATCCGGATCCTCCCATTCGACGTTCGCCGGGGGACGCCGGTCCGCCGCGGCCAGGCTGGCCTCCAGCTCCGCCGCGCCCAGCCTGCGCAAGCTGTCAAAGCCGAAGAACCTCTCCCGGCTGCCGTTGCCGTTCATCAGCTCTCTGGTCGCGATCAGGTTCGCGCGCTCGTCCTCGCCCAGCGAGATCATGGTGTGAAACGTGCGCCGCAGCTCCACGGCAAGGGAATAGTGGTCGATGTGAATGTGGGTCACGAAGAAGTTGCGGACGTCGCCCAGCTCATAGCCGATCTGCCGCAGCGCCGCCGTGAGCCGTTCCCTGGCCGGGACCAGCGCGATCCCGGCGTCGATCAGGTCGACTCCGCCAGCATCGGTGATCGCGTAGACGTTGACCGCCTTCAGCCCGTCCATCGGCAGCGGGAGCGGGATCCGGTACACGCCGCCACCGAGATCCTCGACGTCAGGCTCGATCCAGGCGTACCTATCCGCCGCGGCATGGCTCATCGTGTCGCTGATCCTTTCCCTTCCCGCGAACCCGGGACCTCCGCGGATCCGGGCTACCGTTAAGTAACCCTAGCGGAGCGGCCCCCGCCCCCCGGCGTTGCACATGCTCCCGCCTTCCAGATCGTAGGTCCCGCCGGTAAGGCGCCGTCAGCGAGGGTCAGCATCAGCAGGCAATTTTCTAGGCCAAGTTCGAAAATAACCTCCTGCTCCTCCTGCTCCTCGAAGCCGGGCCACACCTTCCCGTCGCGCTCGGCCAGGACCTGCCCCGCGCCATGAATCGCCGGTCGCTTGGTACTGAAGGAAGACCGTGGTCGTGGCACGGATCGTCGCCTGCTGCACCCTGCAAGGTCAGGCGCGGCGGCAGTCAGGTGCCGACAGACCCGTGACGGCCCGAGCCGGCCGCGAACCGGGCGGCGCCTGAGACGGCCTCGGTCACCAGCGCTTGCCGCCCGTGCGCGAACTCCGATGCCAGGGCGGCGGCCTCGTCAAGACCCTCCTGATCCAGCACCGACGCGCGATCGCTGCGCAGGCAGACCTGCGGGAATGAGGCAAGCTGGGCCGCCAGCTCCTGCGCGGCGGTAAGAGCCTGACCGGCCGGTACCACGCGATTAGCCAGCCCGATCGCCGCCGCCTCCGCCGCGCCGACGGCGCGTCCGCTAAGGATCATGTCCATCGCCCGGCTGACCCCGATCAGCCGGGGCAGGCGCACCGTGCCGCCATCAATCAGCGGCACACCCCAGCGCCGACAAAAGACACCGAACACAGCGGTCTCATCCGCGATCCGCAAATCACACCACAGGGCCAGCTCCAGGCCACCGGCCACTGCGTACCCCGCTACGGCCGCGATGACCGGCTTGGACAGCCGCAGCCGGCTGACACCCATCGGCCCGTCGCCATCGGCCGCCACCCGGTTGCCGCGCTCGGTGCCCATCGCGGTGAGATCTGCGCCAGAACAGAAGACCCCGCCCTCGCCGTGCAGCACGGCCACGGCGGCACCGGGATCGTCGTCGAACGCGCGGAAGGCTGCGGCAAGCTCGGCGGCGGTAGGGCCGTCGACGGCGTTGCGGCGGACCGGGCGGTGCAGGAAGACGGTGCTGACCGGACCCGACCGCTCGACCCGGACCGCCTGATCGGTCATCACCGTGCTCTCCTCGATCCTCCGCCGCCACACACGCTACCGTCCCGGCTGGCGAGCTGTCGAAACTGCGCTGCGGGCATGGCCGCCGAGCTCACCGGCGTGCCTCAGCCGTCGCGGAATGGCGCCGCTGGTTGAGCCCCGGGTGTTCACTGCCCGCGGCTCCGGTTTCAAGCCGACCCGGGCATCTGGCTGCCGGGCAGGAACAGCACCGAGTTGAGGTACCGCGGGAACGGCCACAGGGCCCGCGCCAGCAGGCCGCGCTCGGACACGTGGTCTGTCCTGGCCTGGTGCGCGGCGAGCGGGAAGTCTGCGACGGGCACCCAGTGCCGGCCGGGCAGTACCCAGCCGCGGTAACCCCAAGATTCGACCAGGCCGATCACGTCAGTGACCAGTTGCATCCGCTCTTCGACCTCGACCAAAAGCCGGGGCCAATCGCGTTTGATAGTTTCCGCCGCGCCGTGCAGCACAGGGACCTCATGCCCGTCCACGTCGATCTTGATGAACGTCACGTCGCGCAGGCCGAGCCCGTCCACCGTCACCCGCGGCACCCTGATTGACGTGCTGTGGATGTCCCGCCGGTGCAAGGAGGACACGCCCCGGACGCCCTCGTCCGCGGGCGGCAGCCAGATATCGGCCATACCGCGGTGATCGGACGCGGCGGCGGCGACTACCTCCACTGCGGGCGGGAGCGTCCGCCGGAGCACCTGATGCAGCGGCGTCGGTTCAACGATGACGACGCGGTTGGCCCGGTGGACCAGTCGCCGTGTCCACGGCCCGTACCAGCCGCCTATGTCCACCATCGTGCCGCCGCGGCCGCAGACCTCGTCGAGGCGCCGGATTTCTGGCTCGAATCGCCGGTACGCCAGGCTGACCAGCATCACCAGCAGCCGCTCAGGAATCCGGGCGGCCACACGTGATGGGAATGTCATCGCAGATGCTCCTCAGGGTTGTCTATCGCGGGATAACCAGGGATAGGCGGACACATCCACGTGATAATTTCCCGGATCGAAATACGAGATGAGCAGCTGGCCGTGGGTGCTGAGTTCCGGATGGCCGATGACGGCCCGGCACAGGCCCTCCGTTCCGCGCTGGGCGCCCCCGCTGCACGGCACGTGACCGGTGATGAGGCGTCGCCACGGGCCGACAGGCGACCTGGCCTGCCACACCTGGAAGCCGCCAGCCAGGCTCGTCTGCTCGACCATGACCAGACCGTGGCCGTCGGCGGTGTAGTCGCCAACCGAGATCCCGAACGGGTGCCCGGCGAGCATCAGCGTACGGGCGGCGGCCTCGTCCGGCGACCACCCGCCGCCGGTCCAGTACTGGTACGTCAGCGGGTCCTGCCAGTACGCCGGCTGGGCAGCGGTCCGAACCAGGAACACGCTGCCGCGACCGCATCCGGCGGAAAGGGCCCCGGCCTGACAGAAACCGAAGAGATAGAGGTAGCCGTCACCGGTGAACACCGGAGAGCCGAGTACCTGCTGCGGCGGCAACTGCAGCCCGGGGACGCTGTTGAAGACGACGGCCGGCAAGCTGAGACGATTCCTCGCCGGGTCATACTCGATCAGGCCGAAACCCTCGGCCGTCAGCGCATCAGCATTCCCGGTGACGCAGTAGTTGTCGTAGCTGATGAGCAGGTTGGAGGCGGCGTCCGCGGTCGGTTCCCTGGCGACCCCGGAGATCCAGGAGGCTGGGTAGGCGCCGGGGCCTGCGCAGGGCAGCGTGCTGCCCGGCAGCACGCTGCCCTGCGGCCCCGGCAGGAATGGCTGCGGAGCGCCGAGGCCAGGCAAGGTCAGCGGCGTCGGCGGGGTGGGGATCTCACTCAGCCGCGAGGGTGCGTAGCCCGCGCGGTACGGGCCCGCCGCCGCCGTGTCCGTGCCGAGGATCAGGCGCTCGGTCTTCCCGCCACGGACGCCGGCGACCACTGTGTCGCAGAACAGCCACAGGCTCCACCCGGGCTTGCCCGGCAGCGGGCTGCTGTAGCCGCAGTCGCGGCGGATGGTGGTGCCGTTTCTCTCATAGTTCGACAGCACCGGCACCGGCACCGGCCGTGGCCGGGAAACACCAGCGCCGCAGGCCGCGACCGCGGCAAGAGATGCCAGGACCGTCCAGGCGCACGCCACCGCACGGCACAGGCGGACCCGCCGTGTGATAGCCCAGCGATCCCGCCTGATCAGCGTCCGCCTGCTTAGGGCCGACGGCAGCGACATCGTGCCCGCGGCTGATCAGGTGGAGCCATAGTTGTAGAGCACCCGGGTGGACGTCGGCACGACCGCAGTGCTGTCGTGGACCAGGATCGCCACCGAGGCGATGGCCAGGAGGACGCCGACTAGGAGGGCGATCAGCATGCGCATGGATGCAGTCCTAACTAACTTGCCTGCGTGGTCGTCGGGCAGGCCGGGTAGCGCTGCGGCGCCGAACGTGGGCTCGAACAGGTGTCACGGGATCGCCTGCGTCCGTGGTTCGCCGCGTTGCGTCGGCGTCGCTGCAGGGCGGTTCAGGGGGGGCAGGCTAGGCAGGACCGCGGCCACCGCGGCGTCGTGCCACGCCGCAGTCCCCAGGACGGCTCGCAGCAGCTCCGGCAGCAAGGTTTCCAGTTCCTCCCGCGTCGGCTCGCCCCTGCGCAGCCACTCATGGCCCATCGTCTCTACCATGGCGATCCAGCCGCGAAGTACCGACTGGAGCACAGCCGAGTCGCCGGGCGAGCCGAGGTACTCAAGGATGAGCGCCAGCATCCGGTCGCGGAACTCGTCCAGTACCTGGTCTTCTCCTCCGGCCAGCGCCCCTCGCCGCATCAAGGCTGTGAGGGCGATCGGGTTGGCGTAGATATGGTCGAAAAACGCGGCCAGCCCGGCAGCCAGCCAGTTGTCCGGATCGGCTAGCCCCGCTTCGGCCATGGCCGCCATCAAGTCCTCGCCTGTTTGCCGCAGAGCGGTGATGAACACCCCCGCTTTGCCTCCGTAGTAGTGGTAAACCAGCGGCCGCGACATCCCGGCGTCGGCCGCGATGTCATCCACCGACACCTCGTCGTAGGGGTAGGAGTTGAACAGCTTCAACGCCGAATTAATCAGTGCCTGGCGTCGGTCGTCCGGGGCGAGCCTGCGCCGGACGGGACGGGCCGGAGGCTCCCCGCTCTTCGATGACCTCACACCGTCACCGTAGACCGTCGAGGCTGGACGATGCGCCTCTGGGTCGCGCGGCAGGCCGCCCCCGGTCATCAGTTCCGCCGGGCCTGGACGAGCAGGATGCTGGCCATGGACGGCCAGCGGCACAGCGAGCGATCCAGGGGCCGCAGCAGCCGCGGCGCGTCATGGTAGGGGGCGCCCAGTACCCGCTCGCAGGCGAAGCGGCGGGCGGTGAGGAACTCCACCAGGGCCCGCCGGGTGAACAGGCGCAGGTGGCCGACGACGTCATGACCGGGCCTGCCGTAGATGCCACGCAGGCTTACCTCGGAGAACACCGGCTGGATGCCCAGGCCGAGCAGCCCTCGGTTGAACCACGCCGCCAGGTTCGGCGTCGACAGGAGCAGGATGCCTCCCGGTCGCAGGATCCGGCGCGCCTCCTCGACGGCTGCGTCGGTGTCGACCAGATGCTCGATCAGCTCGCTCATGATCACGATGTCGGCACCGGCGTCGGGGAGTGGCAGGCCGGACGCGTCGACGCTGCCCTGGATCACCAGCAGTCCCCGGGCGCGCGCCTGGACCAGCGCCATCGCCGACCAGTCGACGCCGATGACGGTATTGCGCGGATCCAGCCGCTTGACCAGTTGGGTGGCGGTGCCCTCCCCGCAGCCGACATCGACGATCCGCTGGGGTCCGCTCCGCTCGGCCAGCACCGCGGCGAGCATCCGGGCCTGCCGGTGCGCCCGGTCGGGCCCTGAGCCGACCGTGGTGCCTGGGTGCTCATAGAAGGTGTGCAGCCGGCCGCCGGGGGCCGGATCCCGGGCGGGGTCTGAGTGTGATGGTGTCATCGCGGTCTCCTTCAGCCCGGCCGGTCATGGTGCAGCGGCGAGCCGATGGCCTCATCGATGACCGCGGAGAAGTGCTGCACCGCCGTCGACCATTTGAGCTGAGAGGCGCGCCGCCGCGCGGCTTCGCCCATGGCCGTGCGGCGCTCCGGGGCCAGGGCCAGCGCCGCCCACGCCGAGGCGAACTCTGCCTCGGTGCGGGCCAGCAGGCCGGTCTTGGTGTGCTCGACGGAGTCTCGCAGTCCCGGAACGTCGAAACCGACCGTCGGGGTGCCCCGGAGGGCGGCCTCGGTGACCACGATGCCCCAGCCTTCGATCAGCGCGGCGTGCACGAGCAGCCAGGCGGCTCCTAGCAGGCGGTGCTTTTCGGATTCGCTGACCCGCCCGGCGAAGGTCACCCCGGGACCGGCTAGCGACTCCAGGTAACCGCGCTGGGGACCCTCTCCCGCGATGACCAGCTGTCCGCCGACCACCGGGCGTACCCGGTCCCACAACCGAAGCAGCAGGTCGATGCGCTTGTATTCGGCGAGCCGGCCGAGCGCCAGGAACATCGGCTCGCGAGTCCGCGGGGTCGGCGGGCCGGCCGGGGCGACCCCGTTGTGGAGCAGGCGGATGCGTCCGCGGTCCACGCCCAGTGACACCAGTTCCAGCGCCGTCGACGCGGACACCGTCAGTACCAGACTGCGGCGGTGAGCCCACGGCATGAGCCGCTGCTCCATGAACCGGCCCACTGTAGATAGCGGCGGGGGGAACCGCAGCGCCCACAGGTCGGTGTGCACATGGTTGACCATGCAGACCATGGGCTTGCGGGACCACAGAGGCGCCAGGAACGGCATGCCGTTGCAGACTTCAACGACCACGTCGCAGTCGCGCAGCCGGCGCGCGTAGGCGAACGGGGCGCCTACGAACTGCGTGTACGGCCCCCCGCTGCGCACGACCTCGTAGTCGTGCGCCGCCGCAGGGCCGCCGCATATCAGCGTGACCTGGTCACCACGGGCAGTGAGTCCCGCCGCGAGCTGGTCGACCAGCAACTCCGAGCCGCCGGCCTGCGGGCTGGCGATGTCCCGCCACGCCACGATCACCACGCGGCGGCCCGCCCCGCGCTCTCTGTGCCCGCGCTCCCCCTGCCCGTACCGAGGGCGCTGATGAGCTGGGGAAACGAGGGTCCGATCGATCTCCATGCCTGATCACCTCTACCTGGACCGGCCGGTGACACAGCACCGCCAGACACCGCCGTCATTATTCACACAAAATTGACATAGTGTCAATAACCTACGCTAAAGACTCTGCCGTCCGAGAGGCATCGGTGGGATCTTCGGGAACTTTGCGTTCCGGAAGGTCGTTATCAGGACATTATTGACGAAACGTCAAAAGTGATTTACCGTGCGGTAACAACGGACGGCAGGTCACCCGTGGCGGTGACCCCCGGCACCGTGGCCATGAAGGCCACCTGGACCGAGTCAGGGAGGAAGGAATGCCTACCGGCGCACTCCGGTCCACCACGTCCGGAACCACGGCGCTGCGCCCGGCCGGCGCGTTTCACCTGCTGGCGGCCTTCGCCCGCGAGCAGTCAGATCCAGGCGGGTTCTACTCCCTGCTGGCGCGAGACTCGGTCGCCCTGGTGGAACGCCACCTGGAACTCGACGGGCGCCGGGTCGTGGACGTCGGCGGCGGCGCGGGGTACTTCGCCGCTGCCTTCCGCGATCGCGGCGCCCAGTGCCTGCTCATCGAGCCGGATCCGGATGAGTTGTACAGCCACGGTGCCCCTGGCCGGGCCAGCGTGATCGGTGACGGCTACTGGCTGCCGCTGGCCGACGCCACGGCGGATGTCTGCTTCTCCTGTAACGTGCTCGAGCACGTGAAGGATCCGGCAGGGTTCATCGACGAGATGATCCGCGTGACCCGGCCCGGCGGGCTGGTGTATCTGTCCTTCACCGCCTGGCTGTCACCGTGGGGCGGCCACGAGACTGCCCCCTTCCACTACCTGGGCGGCGACTACGCGGCCCGCCGCTACGCCCGCCGCCACGGCCGGGAGCCCAAGAACCGCTTCGGGCGGACGTTGTTTCCGCTCGGCGTCGGCCGTGTCCTGGCCCTGGTGCGCCGCCGCACCGACGTCACCGTGATCGAGGCGCGGCCCCGCTACTACCCGCGCTGGTGCCGGTTCCTGATCTACCTGCCCGGGCTGCGCGAACTGCTGACGTGGAACCTCCTGGTCATACTGCGGCGGCAGGCGTGACGACGCGGCGGCTCACGCTCGAGGAGATCTTCTCCGATCAGCCCGATTCCTCGGACGGCGGAAGCCGACCTCCCCGGCGACGGCGGCGCGGCTGGGGAGAGGCGGCGGAACGGGCCGGCCTGCGCTGGACCGTGCTGCTGTGGGTGATCGTGCTGGCCGCCCTGATCCTGCAGGATCCCGGCCGGATGACATTCGACACCAAGCTGGGCGTGGACATCGACCCGGTGGGTTTCTACCGGCAGCTGTGGAATCTGTGGGACCCGCTGGAGTGGTTCGGCGGCGTGCAGGACCAGTACATCGGCTACGCCTTCCCTATGGGGGCCTTCTACCTGATCGCGCACCTGGTGCACGTGCCGGTATGGCTGACCGAGCGGGTGTGGATGTCGCTGCTGATCGTGGTGGCGTTCTGGGGGCCGGTCAAGCTGGCCGAGGCCCTGGGCATCGGATCCCGGCCGACGCGGCTCCTGGCCGGGGCCGCGTTCGCGCTGTGGCCGACCTTCACCATCCTGGTCGGCTCGAGTTCCGCCGGGGTGCTGCCGGGCATGCTGGCTCCGTGGGCCGTGCTGCCGCTGGTCCGCTCCGGCTCAGCCCGGGTGGCGGCGGCCCGTTCGGGCCTCGTGGTGGCGTGCATGGGCGGTGTCAACGCGGTCTCCACCCTGGCCGCCATCATCCCGGCCGCCCTGTACATCCTGACCCGGCCGGGGCCGCGCCGGTGGGTGCTGGCGGCCTGGTGGACGGTATCGGTCCTGCTGGCCACTTCGTGGTGGCTCGTGCCGCTGCTGTACCAGGGACGGTACGGCTTCAACTTCCTGCCCTACATCGAGCAGGCCGCCAATACCACCCAGACCATGTCGGCGGCGGCGACCTTGCGCGGCAGCGGCAACTGGGTCGCTTACCTGAACTTCGGGCAGCCGTGGCTGACCGCCGGGTCGGTGATGGTGGGATCGGCCTGGGCGGTGGCGGCCGGCACCGTCGCGGCCGCGGCGGGGCAGGCCGGCCAGGCCCGCCGTGACCTGCCCGAAGCGGCATGGCTGCGCGGCACCGCCGCCGTCGCCGCCCTCTGGGCGTTGACCGGCTACGCCGGGCCGCTGGGCGGGCCGCTGCACCAGCAGGTCCAGGTGCTGCTGAACGGACCGCTGTCGGCGTTGCGCAACGTCTCCAAGATCGAGCCGGCCCTCGCCGTCGTGCTGGTGCTCGGGATCGCGCACGTCCTTTCCCGCGGGGTCTGGCCGCGGCCGGCCGCCCGCCGCGTCGCCTGCGCCGTCGCGGTGGTGGTGCTGGCCGGCCTGGCCCTGCCCTACCTGAGCGGGAAAGTGCTGCAGCCCGGCTCGTTCAGCCAGGTACCCAGCTACTGGCAGCAGGCGGCCGCATGGCTGGGCTCGCACAACAAGACCGAGACCACCCTGGTGGTACCGGCCGATTCTCACGGCATCTACACCTGGGGACAGCCGATCGACGAACCGCTCGAGCCGCTGGCCAGCTCACCGTGGGTGCAGCGCAACCTGGTGCCGTTCAGCGGCGGCGGGGTCAGCGACCTGCTGAACGGCGCCGAGCAGGCCATCGAGTCCGGCACCGCCTCGCCGGGCCTGGCCAGCTACCTGGCCCGGGCCGGCATCCGTTACGTCCTGGTCCGCAACGACCTGGATCCCGCCCAGCTCGGCTACACCCCGCCGACGGTGGTCCACGCCGCGCTGGAACAGTCGGGGTTCACCCGGGTCGCCGCCTTCGGCCAGCCGGTGCCCGCGGGCCCGGTCGGTCAGGGGACGGCCCTGCAGGTTGAGGCGATCGAGCCGGAGTATCCCCCGGTCGAGATCTTCCAGGCCGCCAACCCGGCCGAGCGGCCGAGCGGCCCGGCGGCCGTCCTGCCCGCCGCCTCGACCACGCTCGTCGACGGCGGTCCCGCCTCGCTGCTGCAACTGGAGGCCCAGGGCATGCTGGGCGGCCGGCCCGCCGTGATCGCCGGCCAGGACACCAGCGCTGACCCGCGTGCCACCCAGCAGGACGTCACCGACGGGCTCCGCCGCGCCGACACCGTCTTCGGCCTGCCTGACAACAACACCTCCTACACCTACACCGCGTCCGGCACCATCCCGCCGGATGATCCGCAAGGAGCGGCCGGCCAGCCGCCGCGCCAGCTCCTGCCGGCCGGCACGGCCGGCCATCAGACCGTCGCCGTGCTCGCCGGCGCGGCCAGCGTCACCGCCTCCTCCGCGGGGTCCTGGCTGTGGGAGGTGCCGCAGGGCGACCCGGTCAACGCGTTCGACGGCGACCCGTCCACCGCCTGGACCGAGGCGAGTCCCGGCAGCGCCGACGGACAATGGATCCAGATCAACTTCACCCACCCGCTGCATCTGTCCGGGCCGCTGACGGTGCGTCTGCTCGACGATATTCCGCGGCCCGTGGCGACCCGCCTGGTCATCACCACCGCCGCGGGCCGCGCCGCCACCGGCACGCGGGTCACCGGAGCGCCCCAGCCGGTCAGCGTCCCGTCAGGTACCACGAGCTGGCTGCGGGTCACCATCGCCGCCACCCGCGGCGGCACCCCCGGCGGGCCCGGCGCGGGCATCAGCGAGGTCACCGTTCCCGGCGTACGCGTCACCCGTTTCCTTCAGCCTTCGCAGGACCAGGCCGGCCCCGCCCCGTCCTTCAGCTTCCACCGCGACACCGCCACCACGTTCGGCCTGCCCGGCGCACCCCCGGAACCGGCCCTCGATAGGACCTTCACCGTCCCCGCCGCCCAGCCCTTTACCGTCTCGGCGAGTGTCACCGCCGTGCCAGGCGCGGCGCTCAACGCCCTCCTAGACCGGGTGAGCTCCGCGACGCCGGCGCAGCTGCACATCACCGCCAGCTCCACCTTCGGCTCGCTGCCCGCGCTGCGCCCGCAGAACCTCCTGGCAAGCGGCGGCAACGGCTGGGTGGCCGCCGGCCCCGACGCCACCCTGCACCTGCAATGGAAGGGGCAGCGGACCATCGACGAGATCAACCTGGTGGCGTCGACCGTGGGGATCGCCGCCGAACCGACCCGCGTGCTGATCACCAGCCCCGGCGGAACCCGTGACCTGCCGGTGCCGCAGAGCGGTGTCCTGCGCTTCCCGGCGCTGATCACCGACCAACTGGACATCAGCTTTCCCGGCGTGATGCCGGCCACCTCCTACAACCCGCTGGTCGGCCAGGCCCAGCAGCTACCTGTCGGCCTCGCCAGCCTGAGCGTTCCGGCGCTGGCCGGCCTGAGTACTGGCATTCCCGCCCCTGGAGCCCCATTCCAGCTCGGCTGCGGGCAGGGGCCGCCGGTGACGGTGGACGGCCACACCTATCCCACTTCCGTTTCCGGCACCGTGAACGACCTCACCGACTTCACCCCGCTGCCGCTGCACCTGTGCACGAAGGGAGCGGCGCTGACGCTGAGCGCGGGCCGGCACTGGCTGACCTCGCCAGGGACGGCCGTGCCGCTGGCCGTCACCGACCTGAGCCTGCGCACGTCCACGGCCGCACCGGCCGCCGCGGCGTCAGGGGCATCTCGTCAGCTGCGGATCGGCTCGTGGGGAGCCGAACACCGGACGGCCACGATCGGTCCCGGCAGCCAGTCGTACCTGGAGGTTCACCAGGTGGCCAACCCAGGCTGGACCGCCACCCTCAACGGTCACCGGCTCACGCCGGTGACCCTGGACGGCTGGCAGCAGGCCTTCGTGGTGCCCGCTGGGGCCGGCGGCCGGGTCGCCATGACCTTCACCCCCGCGACCGGATACCGGTGGCTGCTGGCCGGATCCGCGCTGGCGATCTGCGTGCTGATCGCGGCCGCAGCCTGGCCGTCGCGACGCCGTCGGAGCCTCCGGCCGTACCCTGCCACCGCGGGCCCGGCCGAGCCGGGCGCCACCGAGATAGCGCCTGGCCCCGGCCCGCTTGGGTACTGGCTCGCGGTGGCGGCCACGGCGGTGGTACTGGCCCTGGTCGGCGGGCCGCTCGTGGCAGCGGTCCCGGTTGTGCTGGTGCTGGGCTGGTGGCGGCCGCGGTGGGTGCCATGGCTGGCCTTTGCCGCGATGTGCGTCGCGGGCGCGCTGGCCGTGACCAGCCTCGCCCACGGCCCCCAGACCGGCGCCGGAGCCTTCGGCTGGCCCGCCCAGGCCGCGGCGCTGATCGCCCTGGCCGCCGCGCTCACCCCGACCGCCCGGAGAAGGCGGCGCCGGGCCAGCGCCGCAGCTCCCGAGAGCGAGAGGCACGGCGGGTGACCACGCTCAGGAACGTGCCCGACGCTCCGGCGTCCTGGCCGTTGGCCCCGATCGAGGAACTCGACCTCTACCTCGAGAACGCCCGGGAGCCGAATCTGGTGGCGCTCGAGACCCACACCCAGGGCCACCTGGACCGGGCGGCGCTGGAGGCGGCGGTCGCTGCCGTGCTGGCCGCCGACCCCTCGGCGCGACGGCACCTGGCCGCCACCTCCCGATGGAGCCGCCGCCTGCGCTGGGAAGCCGCCGCGCCCGGCAGGGTGCTCACTGTAGACGGCTGGAGCAGCCCCGGTCAGCTGACCGTGCTGCGAGAACAGCTGTCCGCCCGGCCGATGTCCCTGAACGACACGGCGGCGCGGGTGCTCCTGGCGGTGGGACCCCAGTACGACGTCGTGATCTTGCAGACCCACCACGCCGCCTTCGACGGCATCTCCAGCCTGGCCCTGCTCTCCGCGATCTGCGCCGTCTACCGGGACGCCGCGGGCGCGGGCCGCGGCCCGCAGACCGCTCCGCTGCCGCTGCCCGGCTCTGGACCCGGCCCGGTTCCGGTCCGGCCGCCGGCCCCGCACCAGTCCGGGCGCGGGCAGGCAGCGACGACCCGGCGCGGCCTGCCCACTCTGCCCGGCGTGATAACGCGGATCGCCGCGGACACAGCACAACCCGATCGGCCCGGATACGGTTTCGTGCTGAAATCGGCACCGCTTCCCCGCCCGGTCCGCCACGGCCGCGGTCCGCACCCGACGGTCAACGACCTGCTCGTCACGGCGCTGATCCTCACTGTGGACCGGTGGAATGCGGCCCATGGTCGTCGCAGCGGCACCATCCGGATCACCGTACCCGTCAACGACCGGGACCCGCAGCGGCGCTGGGAAGGGCCCGGCAACCTGTCCCGGCTGATCAGGGTGACCGCCAATCCCGGCCAGCGCGCCGACGCGGCCGGCCTGCTCGCGCAGGTCGCGGCCCAGACCAGGGCCGGCAAGCTGCAGCCCCGCCCCGGTCTGGACGCGGTGAGCAGGCTGCTGGCCGCGGGCTGGGCGCCGGCCGAGGTCAAGCGGCACACAGCGCGCCTGGCCCGCCACCTTGCCCAGCCGGTATGTACCGATACCTCACTGGTCAGCAACCTGGGCGCGCTCCCCGACCCGCCCAGCTTCAGCGGCAGCGGCCAGGAACCGCTGTGGCTCTCCGGCCCCGCCCCGATGCCGCGGGGCCTGGCGGTCGGCGCCGTGACGGTGGCCGGCCGACTGCACCTATGTGTCCAGTACCGGCACGCGCTCCTCGACTCCGGCGCCGCGGCGTCTTTCACCGCTGCCTACGGCCAGGCGCTCGCCGGACTGGCCGCCCTGCCCCCGGGGAGACCGCCGTGATCGCTCATCCCGGGATCATCCTGGCCGTGGCGGCCACCATCGTCTATAACCTCGGCTTCATCCTGGAAAAGCGCGCTCTCACGCGCCTGCCCGCCATCGACGCGCATCACTTCTGGCAACTGCTGCGCACTTTGTTCACCGCGCCCGGGTGGCTGGCGGGTTTCGTGCTGATCTGCGGTGGCCTGATGCTGCAAGTCCTGGTGCTGTCCCTGGTACCGCTGTCGGTCGCCCAGCCACTGCAGGCCTGCGGGGTGGTGGTAACGATCGTCTTGTCCCGGCTAGTGCTGCACGAACGGCTCGGGCGTGCCGAGTTGGCCTGCATCGGACTCATCGCCGCCGCGGTGCTGCTGCTTGGCCTGTCCATCGGCCGCGGCGCGGGCTCGGCCGCGGGAGCCCACGCGGCCGGAACCGCCATCGCGGCGGCCGCGGCTCCTGCCTGCCTGGCGGGCCTGGTCATATATCTCTGGGCCCACCGGGCGTCCAGCCGTCGGGACGGTTACCCGGTGACCGGCGTCAGCTACGGCCTGTGCGCCGGGTTGATGTACGGGGTCGCCGGACTCACCCTCAAGGCACTGTCGGCCGCGATCTTCACCAGTAGGGCCGCGCCGCACGCACCGGCCGCGGCTCTTGCGATCCAGACCGTAGCGGCCCGGGCAGGTGCGGTAGGGCCACACGATCCGGCGGACCGGCTCCTTATAGCTGCCGTCTTGTCGCCCTACCTGTACGCGCTGCTCGCCTGCTCGGCCGTGGGAATGTGCCTGTTCCAGACGGCGCTTCAGCGCAGCCCCGCCTCCATCATCCTGCCCATGTCGAACATCATCAGCACCGGATACCTCGTCGTCATCGGTTCATGGCTGTTCCACGAGCGGTTGCCCGCCGGCCCGGCCCCGCTCGCCATGCGACTGGGAGGCGGCGTCGCCGCGGTCGCCGTGCCGGTAATCCTGGCCGTCGCGGCCGAGGGGGCCTCCTCCCGGCGCCGGCCCGGCTACCGGCGACGCGGCCGTCACCGCCCCGTCCCGCCCCTCTCCACTGAAAGGCCCCTGCCATGAGTCTGGACCCGCTGTTGCTCGACCTGCTGGCCTGCCCGATCGACAAGCAGGCGCTGCTCTACCTCACCCAGGACGATGTCCTGTACAACCCGCGACTGCGCCGCCTCTACCGCGTCCGCGACAGCATCCCGGTCATGCTCGCCGACCAAGGCGAGACAGTGAGCGAGGATCAGCACCGCGACCTGCTCCGCCGGGCCGTCGCCGGCGGCGCACTGACCACCCTTGAGATAGCGCTGCACGACGTGCTGGCCAGCCACCTCGCTGACGCGAACACGGGCTCCGGCGAGGACGCGGCCTAGGACCGCCGCCGTGGAGCTCACAATGACTACCTCCTCCCGGCGCGAACCGCTCCTGCGAGGCAAGGGCCTGGGCAGGCTGGTCCTGGCCGGAGTGGGGGCGTTCCTGGTGGCCGCCAGCCTGCTGCTGCGTTTCTACGCCGCGCCCCGGCTGATCGCCGCACCAGCCAATCTGTACCAGACGGACACCCTGCTGGCCACGGACGCCTCCTACTTCGACGAGGGTTCCCTGACGACCCGGCGCGGCGTCACCCTCACCGATACCCTCACCATCCGCGGGGATCCCGGGGCCAGCACCGGCACCACCGCGGTCTGGGACTCATTTGCGGACCTGGCAGACCGTCAGCACGGCGTCCAGGTGACCAGCACCTATCAACGCGCCATCTTCAACCGCCGCACCGGGCAGTTGCTCGACTGCTGCGGCGCGGCGGTCAACGACGACACCGGGGTCCGCCAGGACGGCATCGGGCTGTTCTGGCCGATCGGTGCCCGTAAGACCACCTATCAGGTCTTCGACGTCAACGCCGAATCGGCCTGGCCTGCCACCTACAGCGGTACGGCGGACGTCCAGGGCATCATGACCTACCGGTTCGTCCAGCACATACCGCCCACCCTGGTCGCTCAGACGGCCGGAGTGCCCTCGTCGCTACTGGGCCTGCGCGGCAAGGTCAGCAACGTCGTGGCCGACCGCTATTACCAGGCCGACAACACTTTCTGGGTCGACCCGCGAACGGGCGTCCTCATCGACATCGAGCAGCGGATCTTGTCCGTGCTGCGCGGCCCTGACGGCCAGGGCCAGCTCATGGTGGCCGACGCGGACCTGAAAATGTCAGGCTCAAGCCAACGCCAGCTGGCCACCCTGGCCAGGAAGAACGCTGCCGAAATCGTCACGCTGCGGGAGACCGGCCCCCTCGGCTGCGGCATCGGTGGCCTTCTTCTCATCCTGGCGGCCACGATCCCGTTCCGCCGTCACCGGCGGGCGGCCGTCAGCCGGCGGGCCAAGGCGCCGATCTCGTTACTCATCGCTGGTGGCTGCGCCGGGGCAGGGTGCTGGCGCGGCCGTGCCGCAGGGTGGTCAGGGTGGCGACCGTCTTGTCCGCGCGGGTGGTTCGGGCGAAGGTGGTCAGGCGGAGCGGGACGGTGAAGCGTTGCCGGGCGACTGCCTTGGCGGTGGTGAATTCGCGGAGCCCGTCGGGTCCGTGGATGCGCCCGAAGCCGGATTGGCCGACTCCTCCCCAGGGCAGCGCAGGCATGCCGGCGAGGGCGAGGGTGACCGAGTTCACCGCGACCAGTCCGGCGCGGATCCGGCGGGCCAGCTCGGTGCCGTGGGCACGGGAGAACACGGCGGCGCCGAGGCCGTAGGACGAGGCGTTGGCGCGGCGTACGGCCTCGTCCATGTCGGGCACCTTGGCGATGGTCAGCGTCGGGCCGAAGGTTTCCTCGGTCACCGCCGGGCAATCCTCGGGCACGTCGAGCAGCACGGTCGGCTGCACGTAACGCTCGCCGGCCGCGTCCAGGCCGCCGGCCAGGGCCGTGCCGCCGCGGGCCAGCGCGTCGGTGATGTGCGCGCGGACCACGCCGGGCTGCGCCGGGGTGGTCATCGGGCCGATCTTCTGCCCGGGGCCGGCCCGCAGGTCCCTGACCCGGGCGGTGACCTCGCCGAGGAACGCGTCGTAAACCTGGGCGTGGACGTAGACCCGCTCGACCCCGACGCAGGACTGCCCGGCGTTGGACATGCCGCCCCAGACCACCGCCTCGGCCGCGGCGGGGATGTCGGCGTCGGCGTCGACGAGCAGCGCGTCCTTGCCGCCGGCCTCGATGACGGCCGGGACCAGCCCGTCGGCGCAGGCATGCATCACCCGCTTGCCGGTGGCCGCCGAGCCGGTGAAGGCGATCTTGTCCAGGCCGGCCCGGCACAGTGCCTCGCCGGTCGCGCCGAAGCCGGTGACCAGCTGCAGCACCGGCTGTTCGGGCACTACCTGCGCGAACGTGCCGACCAGCCAGGCGCCGGTGCCGGGGGTGTACTCGCTGGGTTTGAAGACCACCGCGTTGCCGGCCGCCAGAGCGTAAGCGATGGAGCCGACCGGGGTGAACACCGGGTAGTTCCACGGGCCGATCACGCCGACGACGCCGAGTGGCTGATACTCGACGCTCGCGGTGTAGTTGAGCATCAGCAGGCCGGTCGGCGCCCGCCGCGGGCCGAGCACCCTGGGGGCGTGCCTGGCTGCCCACGTGATGTGCTCGACCGCCATCACGATCTCCAGCTGCGCGTCCGAATGCGGCTTGCCGGTCTCGGCGTGCACCAGCTCGGCCAGCTGGCCCATCCGCCGGGTGAGCACGGCGGCCCAGATGGTGAGCCGCCGGCCGCGTTCGGCGAAGGGCAGCGCCGACCAGAAGCCGGCGGCGGCGCGGGCTCGCGCCACCGCCGCGTCCACCGCCTCCGCGTCGTGCACTGGGTAAGCGCCGACGACTTCGCCCGTCGCCGGGTCAAGCGAGTCGAAGGTGACTGGGCCTGGGCGCTCGGTGATCACCGGGCTGGGAGGTGTGCTGGTCACGACATCGGCTCCTTGAACTTAGGCGCGGGCAGGCCGCGGATGAGGTCGGCCGCCTTCTCGGCGATCATGATCGTGGGCGCGTTGGTGTTACCGCGGGGGATGGCCGGCATCACCGAGGCATCGACGACCCGCAGGTTCTCGATCCCGCGGACGCGCAGCTGCGGGTCCACCACGGCGGTCTCTCCCGTGCCCATCGCGCAGGTGCCGACCGGGTGGTAGAGCGTCTGGGCCCACTGGCGAATATGGCCGAGCAGCTGTTCGTCGGTGCTGCCGGCTCCGTCGGCGGGCAGGAAGGGGCGACCGCGGAGCCGGCGCAGCGGGGCCTGCTCGGCGATCTCCAGCAGGGCCCGGCAGCCGGCCAGCATGGCGTCCAGATCGGCGGGCTCGTCAAAGTAGCCCGCGTCTATCTCCGGGCGCCAGAACGGGTCGGCCGAGGCCAGCCGCAGCCGCCCGCGGCTGGCCACGCTGACCAGGGTGGGGCCGGCGGTAAGCATCCTGCCTGCCGGTTCCCGCAGGCCGTTATCGTAAAATCCGGTCGGCGCCATGTGCACCTGGATGTCGGGGACGGGCAGGTCGTCCCGGCTGGCGAAAAACGCGCCGGCCTCCCCAATGTTGGAGGACAGCGGGCCGCGGCCGAGCAGCCGCCACTGGGCCAGGCGGCCGGGCGTGCCGAAGTCTTGCAGGTCGCTGGTGCCGCGGGTGTGCCACAGCAGCGGCACCACGGGGTGATCCTGCAGGTTCTCCCCGGCCGGCAGGTCGGCAAGCACATCGATGCCCAGGTCACGCAGATGCGCCGCCGGGCCGATACCGGACAGCATCAGCAACTGCGGTGAGTTGACCGCGCCCCCGGCGACCAGCACCTCGGCGCGGGCATGCGCGGTCTGCTCAGCCCCCTGCCAGCGGTACTCCACGCCGGCCGCGCGAGCGCCCTCCAGCACGATCCGGGTGGCCTGCGCACCAGTGCGCACGACCAGGCCGGGCCGGCCCATGGCCGGTTTCAGGTAGGCATCCGCGGCCGACCAGCGGCGGCCCCGCTTGCAGGAAACCTGAAACAGCCCCGCACCCTCCTGCGAAGCGCCGTTGAAGTCGCCGGTGGATTTGAGCCCCCACGCGACCGCCGCCTCCACCCACGCCCGGCTCAGCTCGTGGGTGTAACGCCGGTCCTCGATGTGCAGCGGCCCCTGCCGCCCGTGGTAAGGCCCGCCAAGCCGGGTATTGCCCTCCGCGCGGATGAAATACGGCAGCACATCCGCATAACCCCAGCCGACCGCGCCGTAACGGTCGCGCCAGCCGTCGTAATCAGCTTGGTTTCCCCGGATGTAGATCATCGCGTTCATCGCCGAGCAGCCGCCGAGGGCCTTCATCCGGGGCCAGTACACACGCCGGCCGGCCAGCTGCTTCTGCTCGGCAGTCGTGTAATTCCAATCCCAGCGAGTCTTGAACAAGCTGGGAAACGCGGCCGGGATGGCGACCTCATCGGCATCCGCCGGCGGACCCGCCTCCAGCAGCAGCACCGACACCGCCGGATCCTCGGTCAGCCGGGCCGCAAGCACGCATCCGGCGCTCCCGCCGCCAACGACAACATAATCAAAACGGTCCAGATCATTCACGCGAATCTCCTAACTACTTCGCAGCCCCTCGCGTTCCCGCAGTCCACAGAGCTGCCGCTCCGCAGGGCGATCACAATCCGCATGGTCACGGTCTGTCCTCGGGCAGGCCGCGCAGCGCGGCGGTGCCGAACATCGGCTCGAATACCGCGGCGTAGTCAGGGCCCCGGCGCAGATGCTGGCCGCCGTCGACATTGATAACCTCCCCGGTCATCCAGGCCGACTCCGGCCCCGCCAGGAACCGGACCGCCTCGGCGATCTCAGCTGGGGCACCGACGCGGGCCAGCGGTATGCAGGCCAGGTAGTCATCCAGGACGGGACCGGGGTCGGCGATGCCCGCGACCAGTTCGGACTCGACGATCCCCGGCCGGATGCCGTTCACCCGGATGCCGATCCCGCCCAGCTCGTCCGCAGCCAGCGCCACCATGTGGTCGACCGCGGCGCACGCCGGGCCGTAGGCGCCGAACCAGCGGTGGACGGTGGTGGCGGCGATGGAGGAGATCGCCACGAACGATCCCCCGCCCGCACGCGCCATCTCCCGCGCGGCATACTTGAGCGTCAGCATGGTCCCGGTGGCAGTGAGGTCGAGCGTGGCCCGCCAGCCGGCGGTGTTGAGCCGGGGAACGGGACCGATCGAGGAGGAGCCCCGCGCGGCGGCGATGACGATCCGCAGCGGCTCGCTGGCGGCGGCGGCGGCGGCGAGAACATCATCGACCTGTTCCTCTTCGGTGACATCGGCGACCGCATAGAGCAGCCCGTAAGCATCGGCGCTCTCCTTGAGACGCCGCTCGGCAGTCCCGCAGATGGTGACCACGGCGCCATCGGCGGCCAGCCGCCGGGCACAGGCCAGGCCGAGCACGCCGTCGCCGCCGGTGACCAGGGCAGCTGTCCCAGCGAGAGATCCGCCTTCCCCGGATGGGGCCATAATCTTGTCACCCCGCTGGCGACGCTCGTTGAGGTACCTTCGAAATCCCTGGCCAGCGGGTCGTGCAGCCGGTGAAGGATCGCGTGGATCATCGGGTCTCCTTGGGCCGGCCGGGGTACCCGACAAGAAAGGACTTGCGCCATAGGTGCATTCCGGGCGCCCCGACCAGGCCGGCGTCGTCGAGGAACGCCATGACCTTCTCGCCGCCGAACCGGATCGTCTGCTGGTGGTGGGGATTGGCGAGCGCGACCCGGCGTGCCACCCGGGAGTCGAGCCCGACGGACCGGTAGACGTCCGGGCTGATCAGGCTGCGCGACATGATGAACCCGGTGTGGGCGAGCAGCAGCCGCTGGAACGGCAGCTCCGCGCGGGACAGCTTCGCGGCACGGCGGGTGAGTTCCTCGCGTGCGAACCCGATGTGGCGGGCTTCCTCCATGATGTGGATCCGGTTCACCATCCTGGCCAGGGGCTGGATGGTCTCGTCGTTCACCATTTCCCGCTGGAAGCGGTCGGTGATTTCCTCGCCGATCAGGATGGCTCCCCACAACGCCGGGCCGCGGGCGAGGGCGAACAGGAGATCTCCCATGGCGCGGGCGTGCCAGGGCGGGCCGTAGACCGGGGTGCCGATGCGCTCGATCACGCGCGCGAACATGATCGAATGCCGGCACTCCTCGGCGATCTCGGCCAGTATGTACTGGACGTGGCGGCTGGCCGGATCGCCGTGGCAGGCGAGCTTCGCCAGCATGCGCATGAGCAAGGACTCAAACCAGATGCCGGTGCCGAGCAGGCTGGCCGCCTCGTGTTTGCGGAGTTCCAGGCGCTGCTGCGGGCTCAGCTGCTCCCACAGCGCGGTTCCGTACAGCGAGCAACGGTGTTCGGGGATGAACCCCTTGCTTTCCGCCAGTGGTGCCGACCAGTCGATGTCCAGATCGGGATCGTAGGAGCGCGCCGCGGTCGACCGCAGCAGCCGCTCGGCTGTCCGCTCGCGGTCTGTCCGGTGCTCACGGTCCGCCCGGCGTGCACGGTCGTGCCCGTGGGCACGGCCGGCCTGCTCGTGTCCGGCAAGTATCTCGGCACCCATCAGTCCTCCTGACGCCAGCCGGAATCACAGCTGTGACTTGAAGTAACAGTTACTTATGGTAGCATGCATTTCGTGAGCGAAACTGTCAAGCCCGTCCTGCCGGACGACGCGCGCAGGGACCGCTGGACGGCCCACCGGGAGCGGCGCCGCCAGGAGTTCGTGGATGCGGCGCTGCGGGTGCTGGAGGCCGACGGGCCAGGACTGCTGATGGACTCGGTCGCCGCCGAGGCCGGCGTCACCAAGCCGGTCCTGTACAGGTATTTCAGCGACAAAGCGGCGCTAGTCCGGGCGCTCGATGAGCGCGGCTCGCAGATCCTGCTCGACCGGCTGCTCCCGGCGATCAGCGCGGACGGCCCGGTCCTGGCCCGCATCCGCGACTCGGTCGGCGCCTACTTCGCGGTGATCGAAGAGCACCCGAACCTGTACTGGCTGGTGGCGCGGCGCGCGAACGTGGAGGGCGCCGGGCCCGACGTGATCGAGCGGGACAAGGAGTTCATCGCCACCGCGCTCACCGCCGCGATCGGCGACCTCCTCAGGATTTTCGGCCTGGACTCGGGCGCCGCCGAGCCCTGGGCCTACGGCATCACCGGGCTGGTGCAGAGCACCGGCGAGTGGTGGCTGCAACGGCGCTCGATGAACCGGGCCCACGTCGTGGAGTACGTCACCCGTCTGATCTGGGCGGGACTGTCCGGGCTCTTGAGTGAGGCCGGGATCGCGCTCGACCCGGACCGGCCGGTGCCCGCCGCGCGGCCCGGGCTCACCGTCCACCGCACCGACCAGGCCCGCGGGAACGCCGCGGGGTAGCCAAGGAGGACAGATGGCAGCAGGCGCAGACCAGACCGAAGCGGCTAACCGTGCCGCGGGACCTGGTGAGGGCGATCATTACCAAGGGCCGGCCACGCTGACTATCGGCGGATCGCGGTTCACGGTCGAGGTGCAACTGCGCGGCCACTTCGAGCCGATCGACGGCCGCTACCACTGGTACGGACGCGCCGCCGCGCACGACGCGCTCACCGCGACATTGAAATCCGGGCGGACGCCGGCCCTGCTCACCACGCCGGAAGGTTCCGCCCCCTGCCAGCTGTCGGACCCCGATCCCTGGCAGCGCTACCGCGTGACAGGCACCTCGACACCCCCGTTCACCGCCGAACTGAGCGCCGGATGAACGCTTCAGGCGAGGTCCACACGGGAGAACAACACCGCGCCGCCGAGTCGCTTCTGTTCAACCCGCACACGTACGACCCGTCCCATTTCGACGACGTGACCAGAAGGCTGCTCAGGGCGACCATCGACTGGTTCGAGCACCGTGGCAAGGAAAAGCTGCTCGAGAACTACCGTGAGTGCGTCTGGTACGCCGACTTCCTGGAATTCGTCGCCGAGGAGCGGTTGTTCGCGAAGATGGGCACACCGGCCCGCGAGGCGAACGGAGACCGCGACAAGCGCTGGGACACCAGCAGGATCTCGGCGTTCAGTGAGATCCTGGCCTTCTACGGCCTGGACTACTGGTACGCCTGGCAGGTCACCATCCTCGGCCTGGGACCGATCTGGCAGAGCGACAACGCCTCGGCCCGCCGCCGCGCGGCCCAGTGGCTCGACGACGGTGCCGTGTTCGCGTTCGGGCTGTCGGAGCGCGAACACGGGGCCGACATCTACCACACCGACATGGTGCTAACCCCGGATGGAAGGGGCGGTTTCCGGGCCACGGGCGGCAAGTACTACATCGGTAACGGCAACGTGGCCCGCATGGTCTCGGTGTTCGGCCGACGGTCGGACGTGGATGGTCCAGACGGATATGTGTTCTTCGCGGCGGACAGCCAGCACGAGAACTACCGGCTCGTCAAGAACATCGTCCAGGCGCAGATGTTCGTGTCCGAATTCCGGCTGGAGAACTACCCGGTGCGCGCGCAGGATGTGCTGCACAGCGGGCAAGCGGCCTTCGATGCCGCGTTGAACACGGTGAACGTCGGCAAGTTCAACATCGGGTTCGCCTCGGTCGGCATGGGTGAGCATGCGATGTACGAGGCGGTGACCCATGCCCATAACCGCATCCTCTACGGCAGGCGCGTCACCGACTTTCCGCACGTGCGCCGGTCCTTTGTGGACGCATATGCTCGGCTGATCGCGATGAAGGCCTTCGGTGACCGCGCGATCGACTATTTCCGGGCGGCCAGCCCGCAGGATCGCCGGTACCTGCTGTTCAACCCCGTCACCAAGATGAAGATGACCACCGAGGGCGAGAAAGTCGTCGGGCTGCTGTGGGACGTCATCGCCGCCAAGGGATTCGAGCGCGACACGTACTTTCGCGGCGCGGGCAAGGACATTGGCGGGCCGGCCAAGCTCGAGGGGACGGTGCAGGTCAATCTCGCGCTGATCTTGAAGTTCATGCCGAACTACCTGTTCGCGCCGACCGGGCCACCACTGGTACCTACCCAGCGGGATCCGGTCAACGACGAGTTCTTGTTCCGCCAGGGCCCTGCGCGCGGCCTGGGCACGGTCACCTTCGCCGACTGGCGACTGGCGTTCGGGCCGTTTGCCGGGCTGCCCAACGTCGTGCAGTTCCGGGACCAGGCGGAGGGCTTCACGACCTTGCTGCAGACCGCGGCGCCGGACGCCGAGCAACAGCAGGACCTGGACTTCCGGCTGGTGCTCGGACAGCTGTTCACGCTCATCGTCTATGCTCAGCTGATCCTCGAGCAGGCCAAACTGGCCGGGCTCGACCCCGACGTGCTCGACACGATCTTCGAGGTCTTTGTTCGGGATTCCTCCGTACTCGCGGTCGAGCTGCATGGCAAGGCGTCCTCCACCGAGGCCCAGCAGCAGTGGGCCCTGGCCAACGTGCGCAAGCCGGTCATCGACACCGGCCGGTTCGAGCGGGTGTGGGAGCAGGTCAAGGCGCTCTCCGGCGCGTACCTGATGAACCCGTGACCACGATCCGAAGAATGGACCGGTCGCCATGGCGCTGACGTTGGACTTCGCCGGAAAGCACCCGCTCGTCTTCGGAGGCACGACCGGTATCGGCTTCGGAGTCGCCCAGAAGTTCTTGGAGCACGGCGCGAACGTTTCCGTCGCCAGTCGTAAGCAAGAGAACGTCGACGCCGCCATGGCCGCGCGGGGACAACTGGCGGCAACATTGTCGGCGTCACCGCAGACGTTCCGCGACTTCCACGCGGTCGGGCGGCGCGTGAGGTCGGAGTTCGGGTGCGGCTGGCCGCGTGCCGCTGTCAGGGCCGCCCGGGTGCCGCGGGGATGCTGCCAGCCGTAGACAGTGCGGCGAGGAGGCGGTTGCAGCGGTCGGTCATGGCGGCGGCCGTCTCGTCGGGGTGGCTGAGCCACCAGCTGACGATCGCGGTGACGACCGTCGACCATACGTGGGAGCTCAGTGCGTTGTCGTCGGCGTCGGTGAGGCCGTAGCCGCCGAGCACCTCGCGGGTTCCCTCGGCAGCCAGCCGGCGCAGCCGTGCCCGGTAGCTGAGCGCCGCGTCGCGGACGGCCGAGCCGGCCGGGAGCGTCGGGTCGTAGATGACCGCCCAGTCGAGCCGGCGGCCGTCGAGCGCGGTGAAGATCGCCGCGAGCGTCTCGCCGGCCCGCGCTAGCGTCGTTCCGCTCTGGGCGTCGGCCACCCGGTCGACCAGATGGGTTCCGGCTCGGCTCAGGCACGCGAGATACAGCCCGTCCTTCGAGCCGAAGTATTCGTAGATGAGCGGCTTGGATATTCCCGCCCGCTGCGCGATCGCCGCCATCGAAGCGTGCGCATAGCCATGCTCGCCGAACTCCTGAACCGCGGCGTCAAGGATCTGCTGCTCACGGTCGGCCCGCGGCACCCCCTTGGTGCCGACGCCGCCACCGGTCTCTGCCATACGCACAGTCTGCCTCCTGGGCTCGCTGGCCCGCCTGATTCCGGCCCGGCTTCTTCGCCGTGGCTGGCTGCACACCGCCCGCGACCCTTCTCTGTCGGCTCCGCGGCCGCCCTTTTGCGCCCGATCTGACCTCATGGTAACTTACC
>Ga0302235_10000705_pt1 | contig 25770 bp, 17 predicted proteins | sample II_Palsa_N3_3_FD_193577 | JGI IMG/M metagenome (GOLD analysis project Ga0302235, IMG submission 193577) | Peat permafrost microbial communities from Stordalen Mire near Abisko, Sweden - II_Palsa_N3_3 | ecosystem: Environmental > Terrestrial > Soil > Palsa > Peat permafrost | place: Sweden...
ACCTCGCTGAACCAGCTGCTCGGCTCGAAGTTCAAGAACGCGGTCGCGCTGAACGGCAACCCGACCTCGGCCAACGCCGCGCTGAACGGCGTGATGATGGCGAACCTCGCCGAGGGCGGAACGGCCGCCAGCATCGCCAAGGGCGTGGCTTTCTTCCACAGCCTCAAGGAGGCCGGTAACTTCTCGCCCGTATCGGCGACCGGCGCCTCGATCAAGGCGGGCACCACCCCCGTGGTGTTCAACTGGGACTACCTCAACCTGCCGAGCTACGTGGGAGTGCCGAACTGGAAGGTGTTCGTGCCGTCGAACGCCGTGCTGGGCGGTTACTACGCGCAGGCCATCAACAAGAACGCGCCGCACCCGGCCGCGGCCAGGCTGTGGGAGGAGTTCCTCTACTCCCAGGCCGCCACTGGTGGCCAGAACCTCTGGCTGCAGGGCGGTGCCCGGCCGGTCGAGGAAGCAGCGATGACCTCGGGCAAGAGCATTGATGCAGCGGCGGCCGCGAAGCTGCCGCCGGTCTCGGGAACGCCGGTGTTCCTGACCCTGGGCCAGAACACCAGCGCCGCCAATTACCTGGCGGCGAACTGGGCCAAGGCCATCAGCTAGCGAGGGAATGTGGCCGTCGTAGCAACGACTGAGCCCGGCGCCCGGCCCGCGAGGGCCGGGCGCCGGGCTTCTATCCCCGGCTGGGTCGGCACTGTGCCGTTCCTCGCCTACGTCGGTGTCTTCCTGCTGCTGCCTACCGGGATCGTGATAGTCGACGCGCTGAAGAATCCCAGCGGCGCGTGGCAGTTCTCCAGCGTCACCGAGCTCGGCAACCCGCTGGTGCGCACCTACTTCATCGGCTCGCTCAAGCTGTGCCTGATCTCCTCCGTGATCGGGGCGGTGTTCGGCGCGATCCTGGCGTACGCCGTGGCGTCCGGGAACCCGGACGGCGTGGTGCGCCGGCTGTACCTGGCGGCCTCGGGCGTCCTCGCCCAGTTCGGCGGCATCACGCTGGCGTTCGCGTTCCTCACGCTGCTTGGCCCCGTCGGCCTGCTGGCGCACGCCAGCTGGTTCTACGACTTCCCCTGGGGCATCGCGCTGATCTACGCATACTTCGAGATCCCGCTGATGGTGCTGGTCTTCATGCCCGCGATCGACGGGCTCAAGGTCCAGTGGCGCGAGGCGTCGGAGAACCTGGGCGCGTCGGCATGGCAGTACTGGCGGCACGTCGGCGGCCCGCTGCTGGCACCGGCCTTCATCGGCTCGACGCTGCTGCTGTTCGCCAACGCCCTGTCCGCCTTCGCGACGATCGAGGCATGGGAGAGTCAGATCGCGTATATCGTGCCGCAGCAGATCAGCATTTCGCTCAGCAGCGAGGTCGGGCTGTCCAATATCAATTATGCCGACGTGCTCGCCCTGGGCATGATGGTCATGGTGGCCATCATCATGACGGGATACGCCTTGCTGCAGCGGAGGGCATCACGATGGCTGCGGTAACGTCGCTGGGCGAGTCGTCCCTTGACAGGCCGGCCGAGCGCCCGCGCGGCATGCAGGCCCGCCGGCGCCGGCGGCTGAACTTGTTCCGCTACCTGGTCTTCACGGTATTCGGGCTGTTCTTTATCTTGCCGCTACTGGCGATGACCCGGTTCTCGCTGGAGGGCCGCACGCTCGGCACGTGGTCGCTGACGGCCTGGAAGCAGATCGTCTCCTATTCCTTCCCGGACCTGCCCCCGCTGCTGCCCGCCATCGAGATCACGCTGGAGCTGGCCGTCATCTCCTGCGTCATCGTGCTGGTGCTGCTGGTGCCGACCATGGTCTGGATCCGGCTGCGGGTGCAGTGGCTCAGCCGGATATTTGAGTTCCTCTGCCTGCTGCCGCTCACCATCCCCGCGATCATCCTGGTGGTCGGCCTCGCCCCGATCTACAACTTCATCAGGCACTACGAGCTATCCGCGCTCATGCTGTTCTGGGCCTACGTGATCCTGGCGCTGCCCTATGCCTACCGGGCGCTGTCGGCCGGGCTGAACGCGATCGACGTGCCGACCCTTTCCGAGGCCGCCCGCAGCCTCGGGGCCAGCTGGTTCACCGTGATCACCCGGGTGATCGTGCCGAACATGTGGCAGTCGATCCTGAACGCCACGGTGCTGACCTCGGCCCTGGTACTCGGCGAGTTCACCATCGCCTACCTGCTGCTGTACACCAACCTGCAGGTGGAGCTGTTTTCCATCAGCCGCAACACGCCGAACGCCTCGGTGATCTTCTCCACCTCGGTTGCCTCGCTGATGTTCGCCTTCGCTCTGCTGTTGATCCTGTCCTTTGCCGGGCGCCGCCGCCAGCGCGGCCGGGGATGAGGTAGCGCACATGACATCGCCAATGACCAGAACGCAGGACGGCACGGCACGGGCCGGGGTCGAGGTGCGGATGGACGGGCTGAGCCGCCACTACGGCCCGGTCGTCGCGCTGGATAAGCTCGACCTGACCGTCCAGGCGGGCGAGCTCATCGCGCTGCTCGGCCCGTCCGGCTGCGGCAAGACCACCACGCTCCGCCTGGTCGCGGGGCTGGAGGACGCCGACGCCGGCCGTATCACCGTCGGCGGCAAGGACATCACTCACCTGTCGGCCAGCAAGCGCGACATGGGGATGGTATTCCAGGCCTACTCGCTGTTCCCGCACATGACCGCGCGGCAGAACGTGGCCTTCGGGCTGCGCCTGCGCCGGATCGCCGCGGCCACGCGGGACAAGCGGGCGATCGAGATGCTCGAGCTGGTGGGCCTCTCCACCCAGGCCGACCGGTATCCGCACCAGCTCTCCGGCGGGCAGCAGCAGCGGGTCGCGCTGGCCCGCGCGCTGGCTATCGAGCCGCAGGTGCTGCTGCTTGACGAGCCGCTCTCCGCACTGGATGCCAAGGTCCGGGCGCAGTTGCGCGACGAGATCCGCCGGATCCAGCTGGAGGTGGGCACCACCACGCTGTTCGTCACCCATGACCAGGAGGAGGCGCTGGCCATCGCGGACCGGGTCGGCGTGATGAAGGACGGCCGGCTGGAGCAGCTCGCGCCGCCCACCGATGTGTACTCGCGCCCGGCGACCTCGTTCGTCGCGGAGTTCGTCGGCCTCACCAACCGGCTGGCGGGCACGGTCAGCGGGCAGACGGTGACAGTGCGCGGACGCGACCTGCCGCTGGTGGACCCCTCGACCCCGGCCGGGCCGGCCACCGCGCTGGTGCGGCCCGAGGCGGTCACGCTGGCATCGGACAGTACCGGCGACTCCGGGCCGCTGGTCGGCACGGTCATCGCCGTAACGTTCCTCGGCGCGACCAGCCGGGTCACCGTCGACCTGGGCGACACCACGATCCTGGCCCAGCTCACGACCGCGGATGCTGCCGAGCTGCCAGCCGGCAGCCGCGTCGCGCTGACGATCCGCCCGGATCCGGTGCTCGTGTCCGCTGATTCACCGGCCCTGAGCGAGGCATGAGCGGACCGCACCCGCCGCTGACCACCGACCGCCGTCTCGGGCCCGGCGCGGTGCTGCGCCGCGGGACCAGCGCGCCCTACCGGGCCGTCGGGATCATCCCGGGCGAGCCGCACATCGTCCGCGAAGAACTCAGCGCGCCCGATCCCGGGCAGCCGCGGCGCGGCCCGCGGCCGCTGCTCAGCCTGGTTCACGTCACCGACCTGCAGCTCGCTGACGTGCAGTCGCCGACGCGGTTCGAGTTCCTCAACCGGTACTTCGCCGATCCGAGGTACGCCAACATCGTGCCGGTGCAGCGCCCGCAGGAGGCACTGACCGCGCACGCGGTCGACGCCACGCTGCGTACGCTCAACGCCGTGCGCGGCCCGGCCACCGGGGTGCCGCCACAGCTGGCGGTGACCACGGGTGACGCGATCGACAACGCGCAGTGGAACGAGATGCAGAACTTCCTCGCGCTGTTCGACGGCGGGCTCGTGAAGCCGGATTCCGGCGCTCCGGGCTATACGGGGGTCCAGTCGCTGGACTGGCCGGACGATATCTTCTGGAAGCCGGATGGCGCCGGCCCGGATGGCTACGACATTTTCCGGCGCGAGTTCGGCTTCCCGCATTACCCGGGGCTGCTGAGCCGCGCGCTGCGCGAGTTCTCCGCAACTGGGCTGAGCGTCCCCTGGCTTTCCTGCTTCGGCAATCACGAGGCACTCCACCAGGGCGTCGGGGCGGTAACCCCGGCCCTCGCCGACGCGCTCGTCGGCGGCAAGAAGCCGCTGGCGCTGCCTGCCGGCTTCGACCATGACCGCGCGCTGGAGCTGTTCACCGAGCGGCCAGAGACCTTCATGGCCGGCCCTGCCAGGGCAGTCAGCGCTGATCCCGGCCGCAGGCCTATCACCAGGCGGGACTTCGTCGAGGCGCACTTCCAGCCGGGCTCGCGCCCGTTCGGGCACGGCTTCAGCGAGCAGAACCGGCTCGACGGCACGGCGTACTACGTCCATGACACGCCGGCCGCCCGGCTCATCGCGCTGGACACCAACTGCCTCACCGGCGGCGCCGCCGGATGCATTGACCGTGATCAGGCGCGGTGGCTGGAGGCGCGGCTGGCTGAGGTGCACTCGTCCTACCGGGCGGCAGACGGGGGCGAGGTGCGCACCGGCCACGATGATCGCCTGGTCATCATCTTCTCCCACCACGGGATAGACACGCTCACCAATACCCGTTACCCGACCGGCGCGGCGGGCAACGGGGCAGGCGGCGCGGCGGGCAACGGGGCAGGCGGCGGGGCGGGCGGCGGGGCGGCGCTCGGCTCGGGTGAACTGCTCGCGCAGCTGCACCGCTTCCGCAACGTCGTGCTGTGGCTGAACGGCCACACCCACACCAACGCCGTCCGGCCGCGCTGCGACCCGGGCAACCCGGCGCGCGGGTTCTGGGAGGTCACCACGTGCGCCATCATCGACTGGCCGTGCCAGGCGCGGCTGGTCGAGCTCATCGACAATGGCGGCTGCCTGTCCATTGTGTGCACCATGGTTGACCACGACACGCCGGTCGCACCCCGGTCGCTGGAGTCCATCGACGGCCTCGCCTCGCTGCACCGGGAACTCGCTGCCAATGTCCCCTTCCGCGGCGCCGAATCGGAGCTGTCCGGTATGACTGCCGATCGCAACGTGGAACTCCGGATGGTGCCGCCGTTCCCGCTGGAACGCGCCGCCGCCGGGTTAGCCGGTCGTGACCGCCTGCCCGGGGCGGCGGCGTAGCTCAGAAATGCCTGCGTGCCGCGCTGAGCGCGCCGACGTCGGCCTCGCTGCCGTCGAGCCTGACCTGCGCCACGGCCGTCCGGCCGAGTGCCCACAGCGTCAGCTCCGCCGGGGGGCCCGTGACGGTGACGACCGGCGTGCGGGCGTTGGCAGTCAGCCGGATGCTCGGCGTGCCCGACCGGGTCGCCGTCGGCTCATCGGACCTGACGAACTCGACTCCGACCGGTGCCTTGCGCAGAATCAGCCTGGCCATCCTGAGGCGCTGCCAGAGCGCCTCAGGCAGGCCAGGATCAATCTCCCGTGGCTGCCAGCCCGGCTGTGCCCGGCGGACATCCTCGTGATGCACGAAGAATTCCACCACGTTGGCCCGCTCGTCCATGCCGGGCAGCCCGAACAGCGACAACCGGGGCGGACCGTTCCTGATGGTCTCGACCAGGCGCGGGTAGGGGGTCCGGCTCGTCAGCTTGCGCTGCGCCCGCCGTGTGTGGCCAGCCAGCGGCCCGCCAAGCATGCCCGCGCCCGCGTCCGGCCGGTGCTCCCTGAGCACCAGGTGGGAGGCGAGGTCGAGGGTGGTCCAGCCCTCGCACAGGGTCGGCGCGGCAGGGCCTGTCTCATCCAGCAGCGCGCACAGGGCTGCGCGCTCATCCCGGGCATACCTCATCCGGTGATCGTAGGTCACCCTCCGGCGCGCGGGAACGGCGCACAGTGCCCAGGGCGAGCAGGGCCGGCCCGTCAGGCCTGATCGGTGCGCCACCGGCCTATCCTGGCGGCGGCCGCCGCCGTCGCGGGGGATACCGTGCCGATAGCGGCCCACGGTGCCGCGGCCGACTCCGGGACCAGCGGGCACGGGCCAATGGCAGCAGAGGCGAACGGCTCCGCGGCGTGACAGCGGCACCGCATAGGGAGGCACGATGGGCGCGAGTCAGCTCCGCCGCCTTTCCCCGCGCGGCGAGATGATGCTCGTGCTCTTGCTTGGCCTGGCCGGCGCCGGCCTGGTGTTCCTGGCCGTCCGGCAGGGCTGGGCACAGGTGCGGACGGCCGCCCCGCGGCCGCTCCCGGGTAGCGATGTCGCCGTCACCGGCCAGGATCTCGTGCCGGCCGCTGGTGCGCTGGCGGTAGCGGCACTGGCCAGCCTGGCGGCCGTGCTGGCGACCCGCGGCCTGGTCCGCAGGCTAGTCGGGCTGCTGCTGGCCGGCTTCGGCATTGGCATCGCCGCGGCCGTCAGCGCGGGCGTCACCGCGGCGGACGCGATCGCCGCAGTGGCCGGCAGTGCCGGGTCGGCGGGCGGCGCTGGCTCGGCGGGCGGCGCGGGCTCGGTCACCGGAGGCTCAGTCAGCGGGGGCTCCGCCGCGTCCGGCGGCGCGCAGGGGGGCGCACCTCCCATCGCCGGGTTCCCGGCACACGTGGTCATGACGAGCCTCCCGTGGCACGAGCTCGCGCTGGCCGGGGCGGCGGCCGCCGCCGCTGCGGGGCTGCTGGTGGCATGGCGGGCGACGAACTGGCCCGTTATGTCCAGCCGGTTCGACCCGCCAGCGCGCGCCAGGCCGCGCCAGGCCGCGATCGGGCCGCGCCAGGCCGCGATCGGGCCGCCGCGCGCACCGGCCGCTGGCGGCGATACGGCCGCCATCTGGGAGTCGCTCAGCCGGGGCGAAGACCCCACCGACGGCGGGCCGGGGGAGCGGGCACTGACCGAGCAGGACCGTACTGAGCCGGCCGGGAGCGCAGGGAGCGGGACCGAAGGAAACCGGCCGGGCATGAAATCAGCCGGGAATCGGGATTAGGCTCCCAGTCATGATCCCGGTATTACCGAGATCGTGGAGGTGAGTAGTGAGCCGAGTGGAGCGCGCAGCAGGGCGCGGCACGGCCCGCACGGCGCAGTCCAGCGGCCCCGGCGGCGGCCCGCGGCCAGCGGGCAGCCCGCAGCATGAGCTGGTCAGGCTGGTGACGCGGCTGGTCGTGGCGCAGACCGCGCTGGCAGCGGCGATCGGGCTGCCGTACAGCCGCCGCCACCTGCCTTCGATCCTCATCACGCTCATGCTGGTGGCAGCGCTCTGGGGGCTCGCCCTGGTGGTTCGATCGGGTACCCACGCCGCCTGGATTTTTGCGATCGGATTCGAGACCGCCTTTATCCTCTTCGGCCTCTTCCGGTTCTTCACCTCGCGCTACCTCGGGGGCACTCTCCTCGCCATCCTCGCCCTGGGCACCTTGTTCCATCCGGCGGTCGCGCGGGTATTTACCACCCAGCCGGGACGCGCCCGGCAGGGCTTCGGCGAGACCGGCGTGGCAGACGGTGCCGAAGGTGCGCTCGAGGGCGGCGCCGCCAGCTGACATCGGGCTCCCCGCCAGGGGGGCATGCGAGGGCTAACGACGCGCTCGGTACGATCGGGGACGTTAAGCATCCCACCCGAGGGGGCGGCAGAACCGCGTGAGCGTGCTCGACGAGATCCTCGACGGGGTCCGCGCCGACCTCATGACACGTCAGCAGCGGGTGCCGCTAGAGCGCCTCAAAGAGGCGGCGTGCAGGAGTACGGCGCCACCTGACGTGCTAGCGGCGCTCAAGGGCGACGACATCGCCGTGATCGCCGAAGTCAAGCGGGCCAGCCCGTCCAAGGGCGCGCTGGCCGCGATCGCCGATCCTGCGGCACTCGCGATGGACTACGAGGCCGGCGGCGCGCGCGTGATCAGCGTGCTCACCGAGCCGCGCCGGTTCGGCGGCAGCCTTGAGGATCTCGCTGCCGTCCGCGCTGCCGTCCGGGTGCCGCTGCTCCGCAAGGACTTCGTGATCAGCTCCTACCAGCTCTGGGAAGCGCGGGCACACGGTGCCGACATGATCCTGCTGATCGTGGCTGCGCTGGAGCAGAACGCACTGATCTCCCTGGTCGAGCGAGCGGAATCGATCGGCCTGGTTCCGCTGGTGGAGGTGCACTCCGGCGGTGAGCTCGACCGGGCAGTCGACGCGGGAGCGAAGATCATCGGCGTGAACGCGCGGAACCTGGCCACGCTCGAGGTCGACCGGGGCGTGTTCGGGCGGATCGCCCCCCGGATCCCGGACGGGATCGTGAAGATCGCTGAGTCCGGGGTCCGCGGGCCGCACGACCTGCTCGCCTACGCGGCAGCAGGAGCGGATGCGGTGCTCGTCGGCGAGAGCCTGGTGACCGGCCGCGATCCGAGGTCGGCGGTCGCCGACCTGGTCACCGCAGGCTCGCACCCGGCACTGCGCGGTGACCGCGGGTGAGTACGCCGGAGGCTGTTTTCCTGCCGTCAGTGCCAGGCTCACCCGATCCGGCGGCCGGGCCAGTGGCACCGCCGGAGTCCGGCGCACCGTCCCCGGTGCCGGATGATTCAGGGCATTTCGGTCCTTTCGGCGGCCAACTGGCCCCCGAGGCGCTGATGTCGCCGCTAGCGGAACTCACCGCCGCCTACCTTGCGGCCAGGGCCGATCCGGGTTTCCAGGCGGAGTTCGCCGCGCTGCTGCGGGACTATGCGGGCCGGCCGACGATGCTCACCGAAGTGCCGCGGTTCGCCGCCGAGGCGGGCGGGTGCCGGGTATTCCTGAAGCGCGAGGACCTTGCGCACACCGGCTCTCACAAGATCAACAATGTGCTCGGCCAGGCGCTGCTGGCCCGCCGGATGGGCAAGACCAGGGTCATTGCCGAGACGGGAGCCGGCCAGCACGGAGTGGCCGCCGCGACTGCATGCGCGCTGCTTGGCCTGGAGTGCGTCGTCTACATGGGCGAGGAAGACACCAGGCGGCAGTCGCTGAATGTTGTCAGGATGCGGATGCTCGGGGCTGAGGTGGTGCCAGTCACGACCGGCAGCCGGACGCTCAAGGACGCGATCAACGCGGCCTTCCGCGACTGGGTGTCGACGGTCGGCAGCACCCACTACTGCATCGGGTCGGTGATGGGCCCGCACCCGTTCCCGGTGATGGTGCGGGACTTCCAGCGGGTCATCGGGGTCGAGGCCCGGGAGCAGGTCATCAGCGCGGCCGGCCGGCTGCCGGACGCCGTGATCGCGTGCGTCGGCGGCGGGTCCAACGCCATCGGGATCTTTCACGAGTTCATCCCGGACGAGGCTGTCCGCCTGATCGGCTGTGAGGCCGGCGGTCAGGGGCTGGCCAGCGGCCTGCATTCGGCGACGCTGGCCAGCGGATCCGCCGGGGTGATCCACGGCATGCGGACCTACCTGCTGCAGGACTCAGACGGGCAGACCATGCAGACCCACTCGGTCTCCGCGGGCCTGGACTATCCCGGTGTCGGCCCCGAGCACTCCTGGCTGCGCGACTCAGGGCGGGCCAGTTACCGCGCGATCACCGACACCGAGGCGATGCAGGCGTTCGCCGCGCTGTGCCGCACGGAGGGGATCATCCCGGCGATCGAGTCGGCGCACGCGCTGGCCGGCGCGCTGCAGGTGGGCAGGGAGCTTGGCCCGGGCGCCGTGCTGGTGGTGAATCTGTCCGGGCGCGGTGATAAGGACATGGACATCGCGGCCCGCTGGTTCGGCCACGCTGGCGATGAGGGCGGCGATTCCGGCGGCAATGGCGCCGCCACCGGCGGGCCGCGCCGGTGAGCGCGGTCACCAGCGCGTTCGAGAAGGCCGCCGGGGAGAGCCGGGCCGCTCTGGTTGGCTATCTGCCGGCCGGATTTCCCACCGTGGATGGCGCGATCGAAGCGGCCCTGGCGATCGCCGATGCGGGCGCGGATGTCATCGAGATCGGCCTGCCGTACTCGGACCCGCTGATGGACGGCCCGGTGATCCAGGAGGCCGTGCACCGGGCGCTGACCGGCGGCGTCCGGGTGGCTGACGTGCTGCGGACCGTCGCGGCGGTGGCCGCGGCCGGCGTGCCGGTGCTCGTCATGACCTACTGGAACCCGGTCGATCATTACGGCGTGCGGGCCTTCGCGCGGGATCTGGCGAGCGCCGGGGGAAGTGGCCTGATAACCCCTGACCTGACCCCCGAGGAGGCGCAGCCCTGGCTGCAGGCGGCTGCCGAGCAGCGGCTCGACCCGGTTTTCCTCGTTGCGCCAAGCTCGTCCGATGAGCGGCTTGAGCTGATTACCGCGGCCTGCGGAGGCTTCGTCTACGCCGCTTCGCTGATGGGCACCACCGGCGCCAGGGCCACGGTGGGCAGCGGTGCCGCCGGGCTGGTCGAGCGGGTCAGGGGCTGCACCAGCCTGCCGGTCGCGGTCGGCCTGGGAGTAAGGGACGGGGCGCAGGCCGCGGAGGTGGCCGGCTTCGCTGATGGCGTCATCGTCGGGTCCGCGTTCGTGGCGCGCATGCTGGCGGCCCCGGACCTGGCTGCCGCTGTCGCGCAACTGCGCGACCTGGCCGCCGATCTATCCGCGGGGGTACGCAGCCGTCCGGCGCCAGCCGCCTGACCAGCGCCAACGGTCCTGCGGCGCGGACCAGAACCGGCGCCTGGACCGGACGAGCGCAGTGATGTGACCGGGCGGCCGGCTGATCTTCTCCGGGCGCATAATCCCGGGTAGTCTCTTAGGGCATCGATCAGCCATCGGGCGTTAGTTTCACGGCAGGGCCGACGTCGTCCCATTCCGATTACCCCCCGTTCGCAAGACCGGATGAGACGACAGGAGTACTGATGGCACCTGCTGGAACCCTGTTGACCGACGGACTCTACGATCCCGGTTTCGAGCACGACTCCTGCGGCGTGGGTTTCGTCGCCGATCTATCCGGCCGCGGAAGCCACGACGTCGTGGCCAGCGCCCTGACCGTGCTGCGCAACCTGGAGCACCGGGGCGCGAAGGGCAGCGATCCTGGCACCGGGGACGGCGCCGGCGTCACCACCCAGATCCCGGATGCCTTCTTCCGGGCCGTGTGCCACTTCCCGTTGCCTGCGGCGGGCGCCTACGCGGCCGGGATGGTTTTCCTGCCGCGAGACGGCGAGGAGGGCGGCGACGGCGGCCGCGGCCAGGCGATCGAGGCCATCGAGCGCATCGCCGCGCGGGAGAAGCTGACGATCCTCGGCTGGCGTGACGTCCCGCATGATCCGAGCTGCTGCGGCGATAGCGCGCGGACGGTGCTGCCGTACCTGGCGCAGCTGTTCGTCGCCGGGGTCGGCGGCGAGACCGGGCTGGCGCTCGACCGGCGAGCGTACTGCCTGCGAAAGCAGGCTGAGCCCGAGGCCGGCGCCTACTTCGCGAGCCTGTCATCGGCGACGATCGTGTACAAGGGGATGCTCACCGCGCCCCAGCTCGAGCAGTTCTACCCGGACCTGTCCGATGCCAGGTACGCATCCGCCCTCGCGCTCGTGCATTCCCGGTTCGCCACGAACACGTTCCCGTCCTGGCCGCTCGCCCATCCGTACCGGCTCGTCGCGCACAACGGCGAGATCAACACCATCAGGGGCAATCGCAACTGGATGCGGGCGCGGGAGACGCAGCTGGCCACCGATCTCATCGGCCCGGATGCCGAAGGGCGGGGAATCGAGCGGCTGCTGCCGGTACTCGGCGAGACCACGAGCGACTCGGCGAGCTTTGACGCCTGCCTGGAACTGCTGTACCTGGGCGGGCGGTCACTGCCGCACGCGGTGCTGATGATGATCCCGGAGCCGTGGGAGAACAACGCGGAGATGAACCCGGCCCGCCGGGCCTTCTACCGCTTCCACGCCACGCTGATGGAGCCCTGGGACGGGCCGGCCCTGATCGCCTTCACGGACGGCACCACGATCGGCGCGGTCCTCGACAGGAACGGGCTGCGGCCCGGCAGGTACTGGGTGACCAGGGACGGCCTGGTCGTGCTGGCGAGCGAGGTCGGCGTGCTGGATATCGACCCGGCCACGGTGATCCGCAAGGGGAGGCTGCAGCCTGGCCGGATCTTCCTCGCCGACACCGCGAGCGGCCGGATCGTCGAAGACGAGGAGGTGAAGGCATCCCTCGCCGCCGAGCATCCGTACGAGGACTGGCTGGACGCGGGGCTGCTGCACCTCGACGACCTGCCGGACCGGGAGCGCGCCCTGTCCGACGGGCAGGCGCTGCTCACGCAGCAGCAGACGTTCGGCTACACCGAGGAGGAACTCCGGGTCATCCTCGCGCCGATGGCGCGCACTGGCGCCGAGCCCATCGGCTCGATGGGCGATGACACGCCCCTGGCGGTCCTGTCCGACCGGCCGCAGCTTATCTACGACTACTTCTCCCAGCTATTCGCCCAGGTAACCAACCCGCCGCTGGATGCGATCAGGGAAGAGCTCGTTACCTCGCTGGCATCATCGACCGGTCCTGAGCACAACCTGTTCGACCCCGGCCCGGCCTCCTGCCGGCAGATCGTGCTGCCCTATCCGGTGATCAGCGATAGCGACCTCGCGAAGATCATCCACATCAACGACGATGGCGACCTGCGAGGGTTTGCCGTCTACGTGGTCGACGGCCGTTACCAGGTCGCGGGCGGCGGCGCGGCGCTCCGCAGCCGCCTGCAGGAGATCCGGGCCGAGGTATCCGCCGCGGTCGCGGACGGCGCCCGGATCATCGTCCTGTCCGACCGCGGCCCCGCCGCCGCCGGCACTGCGCCGGAGGGCACTGCGCCAGGCGGCACGCCCGCGGGCGGCATTGCGCCGGGCGGCCCCGGCGCGCTGGCTCCGATCCCGTCCCTGCTGCTGACCGGCGCCGTTCACCACCACCTGATCAGGGCGAAGATCCGCTCCATGACGGGCCTGGTGGTGGAGAGCGGCGACGCGCGTGAGTGCCACCATATTGCGCTGCTCATCGGCTACGGCGCCGCCGCCGTCTGTCCTTACCTGGCGATCGAGTCGGCGCAGGACATGGTGCGCCGCGGCGCGCTCGAGGGGATCACCACCCGGAAGGCCGGAGTCAACGTCATCAAGGCGCTCGGCAAGGGCCTGCTGAAGATCATGTCCAAGATGGGGGTGTCCACGGTCGCCTCCTACACCGGGGCGCAGATCTTCGAGGCGACCGGGCTCGGCGCCGACGTCATCGAGGAGTGCTTCGCCGGGACCTCCTCCCGCCTCGGCGGCATCGGATTCGACGTGCTCGCCGCCGAGGCGGCCGCCCGGCACGCCCGCGCTTTCCCCGCCCACGGCGCCAGGACGCCGCACCGGCGGCTGGAGACCGGCGGGGAGTATCAGTGGCGCCGCGACGGCGAGCCGCACCTGTTCAACCCGGAGACGGTGTTCAAGCTGCAGCACGCCACCCGGAGCGGCCGCCGTGACGTCTTCGCCGAGTACACCAGCCTGGTCGACCACCAGTCCGAGCGGCTGATGACCCTGCGCGGCCTGCTGCGGATCCGCGGCATCGACGCCCCCGCCCCGGGCGCAGCCGGCCAGGGCGCAGCCGGCCAGGGCGCAGCCGGCCAGGGCGCAGCCGGCCAGGCCCAGCCGCCGGTGCCGCTGGATGAGGTCGAGCCGGTCGCCAGCATCGTGCGCAGGTTCTCCACCGGCGCGATGTCCTACGGCTCGATCTCCGCCGAGGCGCACCAGACTCTCGCCATCGCGATGAACCGGCTCGGCGCCAGGTCCAACACGGGCGAGGGCGGCGAGGATCCGGACCGCTACGTGCCCGACGCGAACGGTGACCTGCGCAGGTCCGCGGTGAAGCAGGTGGCGAGCGGGCGGTTCGGGGTGACCAGCGAGTACCTCGTGAACGCGGACGACCTGCAGATCAAGATGGCGCAGGGCGCCAAGCCGGGGGAGGGCGGCCAGCTGCCGGGCAACAAGGTGTACCCCTGGATCGCCAAGACCAGGTACAGCACTCCCGGTGTGGGCCTGATCTCGCCGCCGCCGCATCACGACATCTACTCGATCGAGGATCTCGCCCAGCTGATCCACGACCTGAAGAACGCCAACCCGTCGGCGCGTGTGCACGTCAAGCTGGTCGCCGAAGTCGGGGTCGGCACCGTGGCTGCCGGGGTGGCCAAGGCGCACGCCGACGTCGTGCTGATCTCCGGCCACGACGGCGGCACCGGCGCGGCACCGCTGACCAGCCTCAAGCACGCCGGCGCTCCATGGGAGCTCGGGCTCGCCGAGACCCAGCAGACACTGCTCCGCGCAGGCCTGCGGGACCGGATCGTCGTGCAGGCCGACGGCCAGCTGAAAACCGGCCGCGACGTGATCATCGCGGCGCTGCTCGGCGCGGAGGAATTCGGCTTCGCCACCGCGCCGCTGGTGGTGGCCGGCTGCGTGCTGATGCGGGTCTGCCACCTGGACACCTGCCCGGTCGGCGTCGCCACCCAGAACCCTGAGCTGCGCAGCCGGTTCAACGGGAAGGCGGAGTTCGTCGTCAACTTCTTCGAGTTCCTGGCCCAGGAGGTCCGCGAGTACCTGGCCAGGCTCGGCTTCCGCACGCTCGCCGAGGCAGTCGGGCACGCCGAACTGCTCGATACGGCACCGGCCGCGTCGCACTGGAAGGCGGCCGGCCTGGACCTCACCCCGATGCTGCACGTGCCCGAGCTGCCGCCGGGCGCGGCCAGGCACCGGACCATCAGCCAGGACCACGGCCTCGACCGTGCCCTGGACAACACGCTGATCGAGCTCGCCGAGGGAGCATTGCGCGAAGGCCGGGCAGTGACCCTGGAACTGCCCGTTCGGAATGTCAATAGGACTGTCGGCACGATGCTGGGTCACGAAGTGACGCGGCGCTGGGGCGGCGAGGGCCTTCCCGACAACACGATCGACATCTCCTTCCTAGGGTCGGCCGGGCAGTCGTTCGGGGCCTTCCTGCCGCGCGGGATCACGCTGCGGCTGGCCGGTGACGCCAACGACTACCTCGGCAAGGGCCTGTCCGGCGGGCGGATCATCGTGGCGCCCGACCCGGCGGCCACGTTCGCCGCTGAGGAACAGGTGATCGCCGGCAACGTGATCGGCTACGGCGCGACCAGCGGCGAGATTCTCCTCAGCGGCGTGGTCGGCGAGCGGTTCTGCGTGCGGAACTCCGGCGCCACCGCGGTCGCCGAGGGAACCGGCGATCACGGCTGCGAGTACATGACCGGCGGCCGGGTGGCGGTGCTCGGGCCGGTCGGCAGGAACTTCGCGGCCGGCATGTCCGGCGGCATCGCCTACCTGCTCGACCCCGACCCCCGCCAGATCAATGCCGAGATGGCCGATCTGGAGCCGCTCGGTCCCGAGGACGGCGAATTCCTCGCGGACCTGATCGGGCGTCATCTGGCTGAGACGGGCTCGGCAGTCGCGGCGCGGCTGCTTGCCGACTGGGACGCGGCGCTGCTCCGGTTCGGCCGGGTGATGCCCACGGACTACAAGCGGGTACTCGACGCGGCCCGGCGGGCCGAGCGCGAGGGGCTTGATGTGCACGAGGCAGTCATGGCCGCGTCACGCACCTGACCCGGGGACTGACGGCAGCGGCGAATAACGGACGCGGTGATGGACGGAAGCGGGCAGGAGGCGACATGGCAGACCCCCGGGGATTCATGACCACGCCGCGGCAGACGCCGCTGCGGCGCCCGGTGGATATCCGGATCCAGGACTGGCGGGAGGTCTACACGGACTTCGGTCACGCCGAGCTGGAGCGGCAGGCCGGGCGCTGCATGGACTGCGGCATCCCGTTCTGCCACGGCGGCTGCCCGCTGGGGAACCTGATTCCGGAGTGGAACGATCTCGTCTGGCGGCATGACTGGCGGGAGGCCGCCGAGCGGCTGCACGCGACCAACAACTTCCCCGAGTTCACCGGGCGGCTCTGCCCGGCTCCCTGCGAGACGGCGTGCGTGCTCGGCATTAACGCCGAGCCGGTAGCGATCAAGCAGGTCGAGGTGGAGATCATCGACCGCGCCTGGGCGGAGGGCTGGGTGCCGCCCCAGCGGCCCTCTGCGGCCGCGCTGGCAGCCGGGCGGAAGGTCGCCGTGATCGGCTCCGGGCCCGCCGGGCTCGCCGCCGCGCAGCAGCTCACCAGGGCCGGTCATGCGGTGACCGTCTACGAGCGCGCGGAATCACCTGGCGGCCTGCTCCGCTACGGGATTCCCGAGTTCAAGCTGGAGAAGCGCCAGCTGGACCGGCGGCTGGGGCAGCTGCGGGCCGAGGGAACAATGTTCCGCTGCGGGGTTTCGGCCGGCCTGGACCTGACCGCTGAGGAGCTGCGCGCCTCGTTCGACGCGATCGTGCTGGCGGGCGGCGCGACCGTGCCGCGCGGCCTGCCGGTGCCCGGCGCGGACCTCGACGGCATCCACCAGGCGATGGAGTACCTGCCGATGTCCAACCGCGCGGTCGCGGCCGGCGGCGGCCGGCCCGCCGACCCGGCCATCTCCGCCCGCGGGCGGGACGTGGTGATCATCGGCGGCGGCGATACCGGCGCCGACTGCCTCGGCACCGCGCTGCGGCAGGGCGCGGCATCGGTCACCCAGCTGGAGATCATGCCGCGGCCGCCGGCCCGCCGGCCAGGCAGCCAGCCCTGGCCCACCTACCCGATGATCTACCGGGTATCCGGCGCGCACGAGGAGGGCGGCGAGCGGGTGTACGCGGTCTCCACGCTGGCCTTCGAGGGCGACGAGGCGGACCGGGTCCGTGCGCTGCGGCTGGTTGAGGTCGGGCCATCGGATACGGGCTTCAGCCCCAAAAAAGGGACGGAACGGGATATCCAGTGCGATCTCGTCCTGCTGGCGATGGGGTTCACCGGGGCTGAGCGCGGCGACCTCCTGACCGGCCTGGGCGTGCAGATGGACGCGCGGGGCAACGTGGCGCGGGACTCCTCGTACGCGACATCCGTGCCGGGTGTCTTCGTGGCCGGCGACATGGGGCGCGGCCAGTCGCTGATCGTCTGGGCTATCGCCGAGGGCAGGTCGGCCGCGGCGGCTGCGGACCAGTACCTTAGCGGCGAGACGATGCTGACCGCCGCGATTGCGCCGACCGCGGCGCCGCTCAGGTAGCCGGTAAGGGCGTCCGGCTGAACCAGCCCGCACCGCAGGCGGGTAACGTCACTCTGCATGTCGGTGGCCTCCCTGCCCAGCCCGTCCCGGGCGCTGTGGCATCTGGGCCCGGTGCCGATCCGCGCGTATGCGATCTGCGTCATCCTCGGCGTGCTGGCCGGCCTGCTGATCGCCGACCGCCGGTACCGGCGGATCGGCGGCCGCGCGGGCCTGATCCTGGACGTCGCCACGCTGGCCGTCCCCTTCGGCCTGGTCGGCGCCCGCGGGTACAGCGTGATCACCGACTACCAGCTGTACATCGGGCACGGCCATGACTGGACCGCCATGCTGCGGATCTGGGACGGCCGGATCGGCATCCCCGGCGCCGTCGCCGCGGGTGCGGCCGGGGCATGGATCGCGTGCCGCCGCGCCGGTGTCGCGTTCGGTCCGGTGGCGGGCGCCGCGGCACCGGGCCTGGCGTTCGGGCAGGCCATCGGCCGCTGGGGCAACTGGTTCGGCCAGTCGCTGTACGGCCGCCCGACGACGCTGCCGTGGGGTGTCGCGATCGCCCCGGAACATCGTGTCCGGGGTTACGAGAACTTTGCCGTCTTCCAGCCGGCGTTCCTCTACGAGTCCCTCTGGGACGTGCTTGTCGGCCTGCTGGTGATCTATGCGGCGCGGCGGTTCCTGCTTACCGGCGACCGGGCGTTCGCGCTGTACGCCAGCACGTACGCGATCGGCGGCTTCTGGACGCAGTCGCTGCGGATCGACCCGTCCCGGCACCTGCTCGGCCTGCGGTTCAACCAGTGGGTGCTGGCCGTCGTGTTCGCCGCCGCGGTCGGCTACCTGTGCCTGACCAGGCACAAACGCGGGCCGGATGACCTGGCGGCGGCCCCGGAGCCGGGGCGGCCGCGAGCGCAGGCGCAGGCGGGCCGGGGATGAACGCCGCTCGGATCGCCTTGCGGAATGCCTCCTGCTGCCGGGCGCATCGGCCGGCGGTCTGGCGGGCGGTTCGGTGCCGGGAGCGGGACTCGAACCCGCACGCCCTTTCAGGCAGATGCTTTTGAGGCATCCATGTCTGCCTATTCCATCATCCCGGCATGCCGGAGCCGCTGGCCCGCGTCTCGGTGCTCGGCAGGGGTGGCCGGAGGCCAATCTACCCCCGTCCAGGTACGCTCGGCGCGTGAGCCAGCCTTCCTTTCGTGTCGTGATCGCCGAAGATGAAGCACTGATCCGGCTTGATCTCAAAGAGATGCTGGAGGAGGAAGGGTACGTTGTCGCCGGAGAGGCGGCTGACGGCGAGACTGCCGTGACCCTTACCGAGAGCCTCCGGCCGGACCTGGTGATCCTGGACGTCAAGATGCCGGTACTTGACGGGATCTCGGCCGCTGAGCGGATCGCGGCGGGGCACCTGGCCCCGGTCGTGATCCTGACCGCATTCTCCCAGCGTGAGCTCGTCGAACGAGCCAGGGACGCGGGCGCGATGGCGTACCTGGTCAAGCCGTTCACCAAGGCTGACCTGGTCCCGGCCATCGAGATCGCCGCTAGCCGGTTCCAGGAGATCACCGCGCTTGAGTCCGAAGTCAGTACCCTGCGGGACCGGCTGGAGGTGCGGAAGCTGCTCGACCGCGCCAAGGGCGTGCTGCAGGCCGAGCGCGGGATCACCGAGGCCGAGGCGTTCCGCTGGATCCAGAAGACCTCGATGGACCGGCGGATGACCATGCGCGCCGTGGCAGCGGAACTGCTCGCGCCCGGCCACGCGGGACCAGGCGGCGGGCCTGCCGCACCCGCTCGGCCCGCCGGCCCCGGTTAGCCTGCCGGCCCGGTTAGCCTGCCGGCCCGGTTAGCCTGCCGGCCCGGTTAGCCTGCCGGCCCGGTTAGCCCGCCGGCCCGGTTAGCCTGCCGGCCCGGTTAGCCCGCCCGGCGCACGCGGACGGGGCCGGGCGCACTACCCCCGTTGCGGGCCAAGCCCCGCCGCATGCGCCGCCGCCCGCGTCAAAACGAACGGCAGCGAGAGCCCGGATGACCTTTGGTGCCATGTCAGCCTTCCCCGGGCCGGCACGTTCTCTACTCGGTCGGTCCAGGCTCTGCCCCACCACGGTAGCGACGCCGCGCCGCGCCGCGCAAAGACACGGCGATTCACTGGACGGTATGTGCCAAAGGTCCGGTCGGCTGCGCTGGCCGTGCGTCAGGAGGACCCGCCGCGGGGCGGGCCGGCGGCCGGACTGCCGGGCACGGCGTCCCGCAGCAGGCAGCTGAGCCTGGCGGTGCACACCCGCCTGCCCCGCTCGTCGGTGATGACGATCTCGTAGGTGGTCATGGTGCGGCCGCCGTGCACTCGCGTTGCCACGCCGGTCACCTCGCCCGCGGTGGCCCCGCGGTGGTGCGTGGCGCTGATCTCGATCCCGACCGTGAAACGGTCAGGGCCGGCGTGCAGGGCCGACCCGAGCGAGCCGAGCGTCTCCGCCAGCACGCAGGACGCACCGCCGTGCAGCAGCCCGTATGGCTGCGTATTGCCAGTAACCGGCATGGTGCCGACTACTCGCTCCGCGGAAGCCTCATGGATCTTGATTCCCATTCGGCTGACCAGCGTATCGGGGGCTGCATTGGAGAAGATTTCCCTGATCTGCCGCTCGCGATCCTGCTGCACCGGCACCTCCGAGTTCGTGACGGACGCCTGTGCGCCGCATCAGGCAGCCTAGGATTCAGGGGTGGCTGCCAAGAAGCCGGCCCGGCCGGCCGATCCTGAACCGCAGCGGGACAGGCTGCTCCTGCTCGACGGGCATTCCCTCGCTTACCGGGCGTTTTTCGCGTTGCCCGCCGAGAATTTCTCCACCACGACGGGGCAGCCGACCAACGCCGTCTACGGCTTCACCGCGATGCTCATCAACGTGCTGCGCGATGAGCGGCCGAGCCATGTCGCGGTGGCCTTCGACCGGAGCGAGCCGACCTTCCGGCACGAGCAGTACGTCGAGTACAAGGCGAACAGGCGGGAGACCCCGGCGGACTTCCGCGGCCAGCTGAGCCTCATCTTCGAGGTGCTGGACGCGCTCGGGATCCGGCGGCTGTCGCTGGCCGGCTACGAGGCCGACGACATTATCGCGACGCTCGCCACCCAGGGCGCGGCCGACGGCATGGGCGTGCTGATCGTGACGGGTGACCGGGACGCGCTGCAGCTGGTCACCGACGACGTGACCGTGCTGATGACCCGCCGCGGGATCAGCGACATGACCCGGTTCACGCCGGGGGCAGTGCAGGAGAAGTACGGGCTGACCCCGGCCCAGTACCCGGATTTCGCCGCCCTGCGCGGCGACCCGAGCGACAACCTGCCCAGCATCCCGGGTGTCGGCGAGAAAACGGCGGCCAAATGGGTGACGGAGTTCGGCTCGCTGGCGCAGCTCGTGGACCGGGTCGGCGAGGTCAAGGGCAAGGCGGGCGACAAGCTCCGCGAGCACCTCGGGGACGTGCTGCGCAACCGGCAGCTGACGGAGCTCGCCCGTGACGTGAAACTCGAGGCCGGGCCGCAGGACCTGCGGCCGGTGCCATGGGACCGGGAGCAGATTCACCAGCTCTTCGACACCATGCAGTTCCGCGTGCTGCGCGACCGGCTGTACGCGACGCTGCCGGACGGGATTACCGGGGCGATCGGCGGCACGGCGGAGCCCGCGGCCGCTGGCGAGGGCTTCGACCTGGACCTGACCGTGCTCGGCCCGGGGGCGATGACCGCCTGGCTGGCCCGGCACGCGACGGGCGACGGCCGGGCCGGGCTGGCGGCGAGTGGCCACTGGGGCCGCGGCACGGGCGCGCTGGGCGGGCTGGCTATCGCCGCCCCGGACGGCGCGGCCGCGTTCGTTGACCCGGCGGACCTCACGGAGGAAGACGACAAGGCGCTGGCCAGCTGGCTCAGCGATCCCGCCAGCCCGAAGGCAATGCACGACGCCAAGGGGCCCCTGCACGCGCTGGCCGCGACCGGCCTGGAGCTGCGCGGGCTGACCAGCGACACCGCGCTGGCGGCCTACCTGGCGCTGCCTGGCCAGCGTTCCTTCGACCTGGCCGACCTGGCGCTGCGCTACCTGAACAGGGAGCTGCGCGACACGGCGACGCCGGCCGGCCAGCTCACCCTGGAGATGTCAGGGGAATCGGAGACCGCGGCGGCGGCCAGCCTCGCGATGCGGGCCATCGCGACTGCCGAGCTCGCCGACGCGCTGGACGCCGACCTGGAGCGGCGCGGCGCCACGGCGCTGCTGCGTGACGTGGAACTGCCGCTCGTCGGCGTGCTCGCCGAGATGGAGCGCGCCGGGATCGCTGCCGACGTCGATCACCTGGCGGGGATGTCGGCCAGCCTCGGCGGCGAGGTCAAGGCAGCGGAGCAGGGCGCCTACGCCGTCACCGGGCACGAGTTCAACCTCGGCTCTCCCAAGCAGCTGCAGGAAGTCCTCTTCACCGAGCTCGGCCTGCCGAAGACCAAGCGGATCAAGACCGGGTACACCACCGACTCCGAGGCGCTGACCAGCCTGCTGGCGCAGACCGGGCACCCGGTGCTCGCGCACCTGCTGCGGCACAGGGACGTTGCCAGGCTGAAGAGCATCGTCGACTCGCTGATCCCGATGGCGGACACCGACGGCCGGATTCACACCACCTACAACCAGATGGTCGCGGCAACCGGGCGGCTTTCGTCCACCGACCCGAACCTGCAGAACATCCCGATCAGGACCGAGGAAGGACGCCGTACCCGCCAGGCGTTCGTCGTCGGCGCCGGGTATGAGACGCTGCTCACCGCCGACTACAGCCAGATCGAGCTGCGCATCATGGCTCACCTGTCCGGGGACGAGGCGCTGGCCGAGGCGTTCGGCTCGGGTCACGACTTCCACGCGGAGACGGCATCCCGCGTGTTCAGCGTGGACCCCGGGGACGTGACGGTGGAGCTGCGCAGCAAGATCAAGGCGATGAACTACGGGCTGGCCTACGGGCTGTCCGCCTATGGCCTGTCCCAGCAGCTGCACGTAACGCCGGACGAGGCGCGCGCGTTCATGGACGTCTATTTCGGGCAGTTCGGCGGCATCAGGGATTACCTGTACGAAGTTGTCGCGCAGGCCCGCAAGGACGGCTACACCGAAACCATCCTCGGCCGCCGCCGGTACCTGCCGGACCTCACGTCCGACAACAGGCAGCGCCGCGAGATGGCCGAGCGGATGGCGCTCAACGCCCCGATCCAGGGTTCAGCGGCCGACATCATCAAGGTCGCCATGCTGGCCGTCGACCGTGAGCTGCGCGGCAACGGGCTGCGCTCGCGGATGCTGCTCCAGGTTCACGACGAGCTCCTGTTCGAGGTGGCGCCAGGCGAGCTTGACCGGCTCAGGGAGCTGGTCAGGTCCGCCATGTGCGGCGCGTTCGGCCTCAGCGTCCCGCTTGAGGTGTCGGTCGGCACGGGACGCAGCTGGGCCGAGGCGGCGCACTGAGCCGGATGCCCGGCTGAGCTGCCCGGAGGCCGCTCAGAACCGGCGGGCCGGCCGGCCGGGGAGCGGCCGCTGCGAGACTGTGACCTGCGTGAGATTGACCGGCTGGCCGGGCTCTCATATCCTGATCGCTGCGCTATGTTTTGCGCGCAGTCCGTCATGGTCAGGCAGCGCAGCACGCGGAACCGTCTCACGGCAGGCCGCGGCAGGTCCGCTGACCAGGCAAGTCCAGTTACTCCTGGTCGCCCGTGGCGGGTGCGTCGTGCACAGCGCACGTCCACTAATCCCTGTCCGTATCCGGAGTCCACCTACACATGACGATGAGCAGCACCGAGACCCACTCGATCCCCAAGGTAGCGGTCAACGACATCGGTTCCGAGGAGGCCTTCCTCGCAGCGATCGACGAGACCATCAAGTATTTCAATGACGGCGACATCGTCGAAGGAACCGTCGTCAAGGTCGACAGGGACGAAGTCCTGCTCGACATCGGTTACAAGACCGAAGGCGTCATCCCCTCCCGCGAGCTCTCGATCAAGCACGACGTCGATCCGCATGACGTCGTCAAGACCGGCGAGCACATCGAGGCCCTCGTCCTGCAGAAGGAGGACAAGGAGGGCCGCCTGATCCTGTCCAAGAAGCGCGCGCAGTACGAGCGCGCCTGGGGCACGATCGAGAAGATCAAGGAGGAGGACGGCGTGGTCACCGGGACGGTGATCGAGGTCGTCAAGGGCGGCCTGATCCTCGACATCGGCCTGCGCGGGTTCCTGCCTGCCTCGCTGGTGGAGATGCGCCGGGTCCGCGATCTCCAGCCGTACGTCGGCAAGGAGATCGAGGCGAAGATCATCGAGCTGGACAAGAACCGCAACAACGTGGTCCTGTCCCGCCGTGCCTGGCTGGAGCAGACGCAGTCCGAGGTTCGCCAGAACTTCCTCAACACGCTGCAGAAGGGCCAGATCCGCAAGGGCGTCGTGTCGTCCATCGTCAACTTCGGCGCGTTCGTCGACCTCGGCGGCGTCGATGGCCTGGTGCACGTCTCCGAGCTGTCCTGGAAGCACATCGACCACCCCGGCGAGGTTGTCGAGGTCGGCCAGGAGGTCACGGTCGAGGTGCTCGACGTGGACATGGACCGCGAGCGGGTCTCGCTGTCGCTGAAGTCCACCCAGGAGGATCCCTGGCAGCAGTTCGCCAGGACGCACCAGATCGGCCAGGTCGTGCCGGGCCGGGTCACCAAGCTGGTTCCGTTCGGCTCCTTCGTGCGGGTGGAAGAGGGCATCGAGGGCCTGGTGCACATCTCCGAGCTCGCGGACCGGCACGTGGAGATCCCCGAGCAGGTCGTGCAGGTCGGCGACGAGATCTTCGTCAAGATCATCGACATCGACCTGGACCGGCGCCGGATCAGCCTGTCGCTGAAGCAGGCGAACGAGGGCACCATCGGCGAGGCGGTCGGCGGCGAGGACTTCGATCCGACTCTGTACGGCATGCCCGCCACGTACGACGAGCAGGGCAACTACGTCTACCCGGACGGCTTCGATTCCGAGTCTGGCGAGTGGCTCGAAGGATTCGACACGCAGCGCGAGGAGTGGGAGCGCCAGTACGCGGAGGCGCGTTCACGGTACGAGGCGCATCAGAAGCAGGTCGTCGAGGCACGCAAGTCCAACGATGCGGAGGCGGAGACCAGCACCGAGTCCGCCGCCACCTCGCACGAGTCTGCCAGCCCGCGGCCGCCCGAGGCCGAGGCGACCGGCACGCTGGCATCTGATGAGGCGCTCGCGGCGCTGCGGGACAAGCTGTCGGGCGGCCAGAGCTGACGATCCGGGCGCACTGATCGCCGCCGTGGCGAGTTCCCCGCCGGCAACGCGGGGGGCTCGCCACGAGCATCCGCGGTGGGATCCATGCTGCGGGTAGGGCTGACCGGCGGGATCGGCGCGGGCAAGAGCGAGGTCTCGCGGCTGCTCGCCGCCCGGGGGGCCGTCGTCATCGATGCTGACGCGGTCGCCAGGGAGGTCGTGGAACCGGGCACGCCGGGCCTCGCCGAGGTGGTCGCGGCATTCGGCCCCGGCGTGCTGCGCCCCGGCGGGGACCTGGACCGGCCCCGGCTCGGCGAGATCGTCTTCGCTGACCCGGAGCTGCGCGCCCGGCTGAACGCGATCGTGCACCCGAAGGTCGCCGCCCGGATGAGCGAGCTCGAGCAGGCGGCGGGCACCGCCGGGATCGTGGTGCACGATGTCCCGCTGATCGCGGAGAACGGCCTGGCGGGCGGCTACGACGTGGTCGTGGTGGTCGACGCGCCGCCCAGCGTCCAGCTGGACCGGCTGATGACCCGCCGCGGGATGACCCGCGAGCAGGCCGAGGCGAGGATGGCCGCCCAGGCCAGCCGGCCGCAGCGGCTGGCGATCGCCGGGCTCGTCATCGACAACTCCGGCTCGCTGAGCGAACTCGGGCGGCAGGTAGGCGAGCTGTGGACCGAGCTCAGGCGGCTGGCGCAGCCCGGCGACGAATGACGCGGCGGGCCGCAGAACTGCCACCGCCGATAACGAGCCGTCCCGCCCGGTGCCTGCAGCCAGGCGGATCCTGTCAGACCCTGGTCCTACAGTGGGAGCGTGGGTAAGCAAACGGTCGGCGCCAGCGTTAGCGGGGGAGTGACAAGCGTTGGCGGGCGAGTGCGTGGCGTTGGCGGGCGCGTGGCCAGCGCAGGAATGACCCGGCAGGTGACCGGCCGCGGGCCAGTGCTGGCGGGGGAGGCATCGTGCGGCCGGTAAGCGACCTGCAGCGGCGCGTCGCCCCGTTCGAGGTGATCACGGACATGGTGCCCGCCGGTGACCAGCCGCAGGCGATCGCGGCGATGGAGAAGCGGATCCGCGCGGGCGCCAAGGACACCGTGCTGCTCGGCGCGACCGGCACCGGCAAGACGGCGACCATCGCCTGGCTGGCCGAGCGCCTGCAGCGGCCAACGCTGGTGATGCTGCCGAACAAGACGCTCGCGGCGCAGTTCGCCAACGAGCTGCGCGAGATGCTCCCGAACAACGCGGTCGAGTACTTCGTGTCCTACTACGACTACTACCAGCCGGAGGCATACGTACCGCAGACCGATACCTACATCGAGAAGGACTCCTCGATCAACGACGAGGTGGAGCGGCTCCGGCACTCGGCGACGAATTCGCTGCTCACGCGCAGGGACACGATCGTGGTGGCGTCGGTCTCGTGCATCTACGGCCTGGGCACCCCGCAGGAGTACGTGGACCGCATGCTCAGGCTCCGGGTGGGCGGCACGATCGACCGGGAGGCACTGCTCCGCC
>Ga0302235_10000707_pt1 | contig 25766 bp, 21 predicted proteins | sample II_Palsa_N3_3_FD_193577 | JGI IMG/M metagenome (GOLD analysis project Ga0302235, IMG submission 193577) | Peat permafrost microbial communities from Stordalen Mire near Abisko, Sweden - II_Palsa_N3_3 | ecosystem: Environmental > Terrestrial > Soil > Palsa > Peat permafrost | place: Sweden...
GCTGGCGGCCGGCCACCACCGGGACGTCGGGCCGACCCGCCGCATCCAGCAGGAGGCGGGCGAACCGGGCGCGCTGCCCGGACATCTCATCCGACGTCAGGACGAGCGTGAGCTCCGGCAGCTCGCGGGCGGCGATCACCAGCGCCATGGCATCGTCGGGCTCACCGCCGATGTCAGCGTCGAGGATGACGGGCAGCCCCACTCTTGCTCCTGACGTAGGTCCCGGTCAGATTTGCCCGTGCCTGGTAGTTGGCTGGTATGTACCTGACCAGCAGAAACCAATCTCTTGTACCAAGAGTCACAGATATGTTAACAGTCCGTATCGGAGGGCCGAGGCCCACGCCCACGTTGCCCCGATCGGACCTAGGAGTAGGTGCGCTAGGCCCGGTTCACGCGGTCGGCGCGCCAGCACCACGCGCGCATCGGCACGTCGATCTCGCCCGCGCCCGGGAACTGCTGCTCCAGGCGGTCCCGGGCGTACGCGAGCGCGGCCGCCCGCTCCCCCGGCTCGGCGGTGATGACACCGCTGTAGGTGGCGAGCATGTCGACGATGCTCTCAATCGTCATCGGGCGGGTGAAGCGGAACGAGGCGGTGACCGCCGGGCCGAACAGGCCGGTATCGGGCAGGATGATCTCGCGCTGGCGGACCCGGCCCGGGGCCGGGGAATCACGCCGCTGGTCAAGGCCGCGGACCCAGGGCACCTCCCGGTCCCGCGTGGTCCACAGCACGCCCAGGCGGCCGCCGTCGCGCAGCACCCGGGCGATCTCCGGGACGGCCCGCTCCGGGTCGAGCCAGTGCCACGCCGACGACACGAACACGCCGTCGGCCTGAGCGTCATCCACCGGGATGGCCTCGCCGGTGCCGCGCAGCACCCGGACGCCCGGCGAGCGGGCCCGCAGCACTGCAGCCATCCGCCCGTCCGGCTCGACCGCGATCACTTCCGGGACCCGGCGGGCCAGCGCCCGCGACAGCAGGCCGGTTCCCGCGGCCAGGTCAACGGCGACCTCGCAGCGCGGTGGCAGCAGCCAGTCCACCGCGTCGTCCGGCGGCCCGGGTCGCAGCCGGTCGTAGTCTCCGGCGACCGCCCCGAACGACCTCGACCGTTCCGCACGACTAGCCACTCTGGCACCGTAACGCCCGGCCACGGTTCTGCCAGCGGCCGGCCCCTTGCCGCCCCGGTCCCGCTGGCCGGACGGGTCCTCCCGGCTCAGCCCGCGGCGGCGGCGGCGACCACACCGGCGCAGACGCGGGCGAGGTCGTCGTCGCCGGTTACGTAGGGCGGCATGGTGTAGACGAGATCGCGGAACGGCCGCAGCCAGACACCCTCGGCCACGGCCGCCTTGGTCGCCGCGATGATGTCCACGTCGTGATCCAGCTGGACCACCCCGATCGCGCCGAGGACCCGGACGTCGGTGACCCCGGGCAGGCCACGCGCGGGGGCGAGCCCAGCGCGCAGCCCCGTCTCGATCCGCCGGACCTGGGCTTGCCAGCCGCCTGGGTACCCGGTGAGCAGCACGTCCAGCGAGGCGCTGGCGACCGCGCAGGCCAGCGGGTTACCCATGAACGTCGGGCCGTGCGCGAGCACCGGAAGCTCGCCGTCACTGATGCCCGCCGCCACCTCGGGCGTGCACAGCGCCGCGGCCAGCGTGAGATAGCCGCCGGTCAGCGCCTTGCCCACGCACATCACGTCGGGGCGCACGCCCGCGTGCCCGGCCGCGAACAGCGCCCCGCTGCGGCCGAAGCCGGTGGCGATCTCGTCGAAGATCAGCAGCACGCCGTGCTCAGCGCAGGCCGAACGCAGCAGCCGCAGGTAGCCGGGATCGTGGAAGCGCATGCCGCCGGCGCCCTGCACCACCGGCTCGACGATCACCGCGGCCAGCTCATCCGCGTGCCGCGCGATCAGGCCGGTGAGCTCGTTGGCGTAGCCAGGGTCCACGCCGGCGGTGAACCCGGCGGGCGGCAGGCCGGCGAACACCTGCCGTGGCAGCACGCCGTCCCAGATCCGGTGCATGCCGCCGTCCGGGTCGCACACCGACATAGCCCAGAACGTGTCGCCGTGATAGCCGCCGCGCCAGGTGAGCAGCTTCTGCCGGGCCGGGCGCCCCCGGGAGCGCCAGTACTGCAGGCACATCTTGATCGCGACCTCGACGGCGACCGATCCCGAGTCGCACAGAAACACGTGCTCCAGGCCGTCTGGCGCAAGGGTGGCCAGCCGGTCACACAGCCGGACCGCGCTCTCGTGGGTCAGGCCGCCGAACATAACGTGGCTCATCCGCTCCAGCTGGGCCGCGGCGGCGGCGTCCAGGACCGGGTGCCGGTACCCGTGGATGGCTGCCCACCACGACGACATCCCATCAATCAGTTCAGCGCCGCTCAGTTCGGGGCTCCCCGGGCCCGCCAGCTTCAGCCGGACTCCCGACGCGGACTCCACCGCCAGCGGCGGGTGCGTCCCCGGCATCGGCGCGTACGGGTGCCAGACGCGCGTCCGGTCAATCTCAAGGAGCCGAGCAGTCAGCATCCGCCCAGGTTACGGCGAGGCGCCCGTAACCGGCCCAGCGAGTCCTGGCCTTGGGCCCGGTGCGCCCGGCAGGGCGATGTCCCACGGCTACGGGGAGCGTTTTCAGTGAATACGACTGAGACCGCTCCCCGTAACGGTACGGGGGGCCCTGAGCGAGGCGCTCGTAACCGGGCCTTGGCCCGGTGAGCGGCCGGTGCTGTCGGCGAGCACCACCGCGGCTCACGGCGAGGCGCTCGCTACCGGCCCAGCGAACCGGGCCTTGGCCCGGTGAGTGGCCGGTGTGTCGGCGAAGTACCACCGCGCGGGCGCGAAGCGCAGCGGGGGGTTCCGGGGGGTCGCCCCCCGGGCCAACACGGGGGTTCCAGGGGGGTCGCCCCCCAGGCAAACACCGCACTATCGGCGGCTGGCGCTCCGGCCGCGGGACGATGAGCCGCGGCCGCGCTTTTCCCGCAGCCGCATCGACACCTTCAGTGGGCTGCCCTCGAAGCCGAACTCCTCGCGGAGCTTGCGCTCCACGAACCGGCGGTAGGCCGCCTCCAGGAACCCGGTCGTGAACAGCACGACGTGCGGCGGCCGGATGCCCGCCTGGGTAGCGAACAGGATCTTGGGCTGGCGGCCGCCGCGTACTGGCGGCGGGGTCGCCGCGACCAGGGCAGTCAGCCAGCTGTTGAGCCGACCGGTCGGCACCCGGGTCTCCCAGCCCGCCAGGGCGGTCTCGATCGCCGGGACCAGCCGGTCCATGTGCCGCCCGGTGGTCGCGGAGATGTTCACCCGCGGCGCCCAGCGCGCGTTGTACAGCTGCCGGTCGATCTCGCGCTGCAGGTAGTACTGGCGCTCTTCGTCGACCATGTCCCACTTGTTGAACGCGATGACCAGCGCCCGGCCCGCCTCGATCACCATCGAGATGATGCGCAGGTCCTGCTCGGTCAGCGGCTGGCTCGCGTCCACGAGCACCACCGCGACCTCGGCGACCTCCAGCGCGCCGGCCGTCCGAAGCGCGGCGTAGTAGTCAGCGCCCTGGCTCTCCCGGAAGCGCCGCCGGATACCGGCTGTGTCCACGAACCGCCAGGTCTTGCCGCCCAGCTCGATCAGCTCGTCCACCGGGTCCCGGGTCGTGCCGGCCTCGGTGTCGACCAGCACCCGCTGCTCCCCGGCCAGCATGTTGAGCAGGCTGGACTTGCCCACGTTCGGCCGGCCGATGAGCGCCACCCGGCGCGGGCCGCCCGGCTGCGTGCGCGGCTGCGGCGGGGCCTCGGGCAGTGCCTCCAGCACGGCGTCGAGCAGGTCACCGCTGCCGCGCCCGTGCAGCGCGCTCACCGGGTACGGCTCGCCGAGCCCCAGCGACCACAACGCCGAGGCGGTAAGCTCCGTGGCCGCGTTGTCGACCTTGTTGGCCGCCACCACCACGGGCACGCCGGAGCGGCGCAGCACGTCAGCGACGGCGTCGTCGGTGTCGGTCACGCCCACCGTGGCGTCCACCACGAACAGCACGGCGTCGGCCGTGGCCGCGGCGATCCGGGCCTGGCCGGCGATCCGCGCGGCAAGCGATCCGGTCTTTTCCTCCGACGGCTGCCAGCCGCCCGTGTCGACCAGGGTGAAGAGCCGGCCGCTCCACTCCGCGTCGTAGGCGACCCGGTCGCGGGTCACCCCCGGGGTGTCCTCCACCACCGCCAGGCGGCTGCCAAGGATCCGGTTGACCAGCGTGGACTTGCCAACATTCGGACGCCCGACGACCGCCACCACCGGTCGCTCGGCGGCCTGCAGATCCTCGATGTAGTCACCGAGGCCGGGCTCGGAGTCCGCGGCACCGTCGGCTGGGTCCTCGTCGGGAGGGTAGGTGTCATCCACTCCGGGCACGAACTCGTCGATGCCGGGCACGAACTCGTTGTCGGGGCCGGACCCGGCGGACTCGTCGTCCGGGCTCACCGGGTCGTCCTCGCGGTATCGGGCAGGTCGGCCCGCTCCGTGGCCAGGTCCGTGATCATGGCGATCACGTCGCCGAGCGCGAACATGGTCGAATCGATCTCCACGGCGTCGGCGGCCCTGGCCATCTGCCCGGCGTCCATCCGGTCGCGGCGGGCCTGCTCGGACTGGGTAGTGGTGACCGTGGCCGCGGGGTCAGCGGCCAGTTCGGCGGTACGCCGGGTCGCGCGGGCCAGTTCGCTGGCGGTCAGGAAGACCTTGACCACGGCGTCGGGCGCCACCACCGTGCCGATGTCACGCCCCTCCACGACGATGCCCCGCCCTTCGGCCCGGGCCCGGGCGATGATCTCCCGCTGCATGGCGATCAGCCGCACCCGGACCTGCGGGACCCGGGCGGCCGCCGATACCGCGCCGGATACCTCCCGGGTGCGGATGGCCGCGGACACGTCCCGGCCGCCCACCGTCACCCACGAGTCGTCCGGATCGGTGCTGGCCTCGATGACCGGATCGGCCACGTGCTGCGCCACCGCGTCCGGGTCATCGACATCGATCCCGTGGGCCAGCAGCCACCAGGTGAGCGCCCGGTACATGGCCCCGGTGTCCAGGTAGCGGAGGCCCAGGGCGCGGGCTACCCCCTGCGCGGTGCTCGATTTACCCGACGCCGACGGGCCATCGACGGCGATGACGATTCCGCTGCCCGATCTTCCCGACTGAGGATCGCCGTGACCGCCCGCTGAAATGCTCACATCCGCAAGGCTACCGGCGGACGGGCCATCCGCCGGCCGCTAGGGCCGCAATTAGCGTCCGGGCTGACTCGGGCCGGACCGACAGCTCAGCGACTCCGACCGGCTGGCCGGGTGAATGCTCGATCCCGACGTCCTCGATGTTGACGTCGGCCTCCGCGGCTGTGGTGAACAGCCGGGCCAGTTCCCCGGGCCGGTCGCTGATGACCACCTGCACCGCGGTGAACGCGCGAGCCGGGCCGCCGTGCTTGCCGGGGATCCGGGCCACGCCGGTGCGCCCCTGCTCGAGGAGGGCCGCCAGGTGCTGGCCGGCCTCCGATGAGCTGGCCTCTGCTGGGCCGGCCTTCGAGGCCGGGGGCACGGGCGATCCGTTTTCCGCGATCTCCGCCAGCGCCAGGGCGATGTCCGTGAGGCTGGCGGCCACATCGGCCAGCACCGCCGTGACGGGAGCAGCGTTTCCGGTCAGGATCTGCGTCCACAGGTCCACATCACCCACGGCGATCCGGGTGGCGTCGCGCAGGCCCTGCCCGGCCAGGCTGAGCGCTTCGGCTGGTACCGACTCCGGGGCGAGCCGGGCGGCCATTGCCGCGGCGACCACGTGCGGGGCATGCGAGACGAGCGCGACCCAGCGGTCGTGGGTCTCCGCATCGGTCACGACCAGCTCGGCGCCGCAGGCCCGCACGAGGGCGGTCGCCTTTCCCATGGCCTCCCCGGACGTCTCGGCCGCGGGGCACAGCGCCCACGCCCGGCCCAGGAAAAGGTCGGCGCGGGCGGCGGCGGGACCGGACCGCTCCCGGCCGGCCAGCGGATGCCCGGGCACATACCGGGAGATGTCACAGCCGGCGTCGCGGGCCTGGGCCAGCGGAAGCGCCTTCACGCTGGCCACGTCGGTGTAGCAATCGGCCAGGGCCGCCCGCTGCGCCGTGCCCAGCACCGCAGCCACGTCGGCGGGCGGCACGGCGATCAGCGCCAGGTCGGCCGGGCTCTCCAGACTGTCCAGGCTGCTCAGCACCCGGCCGGCGCCCAGGTCGGCCGCGAGCGCGGCGGCGGCCGGGTCACGATCCCAGAGCCGGACGTCGGTGCCGAGCCGCCGCAGGGCGAGCGCCGCAGACGTCCCGATCAGGCCGGTACCGATGACGGCGACCCGTCGCGGGACGGGCCCCGGGGTCACTGCGCGATATCCAGCCGGAGCGCGGCCGCACCGCGCAGGTACACGTGCTGAATCTCGCCGCGGGTGCGGCCGGTCTCCACGTGCATCATGAGCCGGACGATCCGCGGGAGCGCACCCGGGACGGGTATCTCGGTCGCGCACAGCAGCGGCACGTCGTGAAATCCGATCTTGCGCGCGGCCAGGGCCGGGAACTCCGCGGTCAGGTCGGGGGTGACGGTGAACAGGACGCTGATCACGTCATCTGGTACGAGGTCGTTACGCGTCATGACGTCGCTGACGAGATCGGCTGTCCCCGCCAGGATCGCCTCACGCTCGTCGGCATCGACCTGCACCGCGCCCCGGATCGCTCTGACCGGCACGTTCCCACCTCCTCAAGGCCTTCATGGCTCGGGCTGACGCCCGCCTCAAGGCTATAGGCCTACCGACGCGTACAGCTCACCAATTTCCCTCGTACTGAGCTCGCGGACGGCGCCTGGCCGGAGGCCGCCGAGCCGGATCGGGCCGACATCGGTGCGGACCAGCCGTAGGACCGGATGCCCGGCTTCGGCCAGCATCCGGCGCACGATCCGCTTGCGCCCCTCATGCAGCGTGATCTCGACCAGTACCCGCGGCCCGGAACGTTCCACCACCCGGAACCGGTCCGCGGTGGCCACGCCGTCGTCCAGCTCGATCCCGGTCATCAGCTTGCGGCCCAGGTCTTTGGGCACTGGGCCCTGTACCTCGGCCAGGTAGGTCTTGAGCACCCCGTACCGGGGGTGCGCCAGCCGGTGCGCGAGCTCCCCGTCGTTGGTCAGGAGCATCAGGCCCTCGGTGTCGTAGTCGAGCCGGCCGACGTGGAACAGCCGTTCGGCCCGGTCGCCGAGGAAGTCGGTGATCGTGGGCCTGCCGCGCGGATCGGACATCGCCGTCAGCACCCCGGGCGGCTTGTTGAAAGCCAGGTAGACGAGATCCTGGCGGGACGGGATCCGTTTGCCGTCCACCCGGATGATCTGGTGCTCGGGATCGACCCGGGCGCCGAACCGGCGCACCGTCTCCCCGTCCACCTCGACCCGGCCCGCCCCGATCATCTCCTCACAGTGCCGGCGGCTGCCGACTCCGGCCGCGGCCAGCACCTTCTGCAGCCGCACGCCACCGGGGACGTCGGTCAGGCTGTCGCGCTCCCCGCCGAAGTCATCATCGAAGTCGTCGTCGAGATCGCCGACGTCCACCGGGGCCGCGACGGGCGCCGACGGCCCGGCGGCCAGGGACGGCCGGCCCGCCTGACCGGCCCGACCTGGACGGCTGGGGCGATTGGTCCGGCTGCTGCGCCCCGCGCTCCCGCGGGGCGGCTTACGGCCGGGCTCGCTCATGGCCGCACCTCCCCGCGGTCTTCGCCGTCCTCGACACCCTCGACGGTGTCCGGCAGGAACGGGGCGAGGTCAGGCAGGTCCTCCAGGCTGGCCAGGCCGAGGCGCTCCAGGAAGTAGCCGGTGGTCCGGTACAGGATCGCGCCGGTCTCCGGGTCAGTCCCGGCGTCCTCGACCAGCCCGCGCAGGGTCAGCGTCCGCATCACGCCGTCGCAGTTGACGCCGCGGACGGCGGACACCCGGGCCCGGCTGACCGGCTGGCGGTAGGCGACGACGGAGAGCGTCTCCAGCGCCGCCTGGGTGAGCCGGACCTCCTGGCCTTCGCTGATGAACCGCTCGACGACCGGCGCGCACTCCTCGCGGGTGTAGAACCGCCAGCCGCCGGCGATCTCCCGCAGGTCGAAGCCGCGGCCCTCGGCGGCGTAGGCGGCCGCGGTGTCACGGAGCAGCGCGGAAACTTCCCCGGTGGGCCGTTCCAGCACCTGGGCCAGCAGGACGGCGGGCACCGGCTCGTCCGCGACGAGCAGGATGGCCTCCAGGCTGGCACGCAGGTCCGGCAGGTCAGGCAGGTCCGGCAGGTCCGGCAGGTCCGGCAGGTTTCCCGGGCCGGTGCCGACGTCGCCGGTGCCGTCATCGCCGCTATCGTCATGAGCTGCGTTCATATCTGTCGTATCTGTCATGTCGTTATCTCGTCCTCGTCCGCCCCAGCCGCGACGTTCTCGTCGTCGTCCGCGTCCTGGGCGGCGTTCCAGGTCACGTAGATGTCCCCCAGCGGCGCGACCTGCTCCAGGGAAACCCGGTCCTCCCGGTACAGCTCGAGCAGGGCCAGGAAGCTGGCCACGATCTCATACGTCCCCACGCAGTCCGTGGTGAGCTGCCGGAAGCTGGCCCGGCGGAGCTCACGCAGCCTTGTGGCCAGCCGCCGCGCCTGCTCGCGGACGCTCACGAACGGGGCGTGGATGTGATCGGTGGACACCGTCGGCGGCTGCCGGGGGGTCAGCACGCGGGCCGCGATCCGGGCAAATTCTACCGGTCCCAGGCCGAGCAAAACCTCGGGGAACAGCTGGGCGAACCGCGGCTCCAGCGGGACGCGCCGCGGGAACCGGCGCGCGGCGACCGCCATCCGCCCAGCGAACACCGCCGCGACCTCCTTGTAGGCGCGGTACTGCAGCAGCCGGGCGAACAGCAGGTCCCGCGCCTCCAACAGCGCGAGGTCCTCCTCGTCCTCCACCTCGCCGGAGGGCAGCAACCGCGCGGCCTTCAGGTCCAGCAGGGTCGCGGCCACGACGAGGAAGTAACTGACCTGATCGAGGTCCCAGCCGCCGGACCGCTCCCGGATGTAGCTGATGAACTCGTCGGTCACCTGGGACAGCGCGACCTCGGTGATGTCCAGCTTGTGCTTGAAGATGAGGCCCAGCAGCAGGTCGAACGGCCCCTCGAACACGTCGAGGTGCACCTCGAAGCCAGGCGCGCCGCGGGTCTCGCCGTCGCCCGGGGCGAAGGCCGCCGGGACACCCCCGGCGTCCGGCAGCGGGGGTGACGGCCCGTCAGCGGTGATCGCCACCGCCGCCGCCGTGCTGGCCAGGGCCGGGCACGCTGTCCGGCTCGGTCCCGTTGGAGGATGACGGCGCGAGCCGCCGGGCGAGGACGCTCGTGTCGCCCCGGGCGTCAAGGTCGGCCAGGACCACGGCGATCGCTTCGCGGACGAGACGGCCGCGATCGGCGCTGATGCCGTAGCGGCGCAGGGCCAGCCGGGCGTGCTCCAGGCCGAACAGCTCGTCGGCGGACAGGTAAACGGTGATCTTCTGCGTGTGCTGCTCCCGGCCGCTCGCCGGACGGTGCGCGGCCACGTCCGGATCGGGCATAGCGGGACGAAGCAGCTCCGCTATGCCCGGCAAGCTTACCCTTCGTGATCGTCCCCGGCCTGCTGCCACCGCTCAAGTACCTCCTTGGCGAGTTCACGGTAGGAACTCGCCCCCATCGACCCGGAGTCGAACCGGGTAATGGGCTCCCCTGCCACGGTAGCGTCTGGGAAGCGTATGGTGCGGTTGATCACGGTGTGAAAAACCTTATCGCCGAAGCCGTTGACGATGTTCCTCAGTACCTCGCGGGTGTGCAGCGTACGCGAGTCGTACATGGTGGCGAGCAGGCCGTCGATCTCCAGTTTCGGGTTAAGCCGGCGCGAAACCTTGTCGATCGTCTCCATCAGCAGGGCCACCCCGCGCATGGCGAAGTACTCACATTCCAGCGGGATGAGCACACCCTGCGCGCAGGCCAGCGCGTTGAGGGTCAGCAGGCCCAGGGACGGCTGGCAGTCGATCATGATGACGTCGTAGTCGGCGACCACCGGCTCCAGGGCCCCGGCGAGGACGTACTCCCGGCCGACCTCGGACACGAGCTGGACCTCGGCGCCGGACAGGTCGATGTTGCTCGGCATCAGGTCCATGCCGTGCACCTGCGTCTTGATCAGGACGTCGTGGGCCGTGGTGCCCCGCTCCATGAGCAGGTTGTACACGGTGGCGTCGATGTCGTGCGGCTGGATGCCGAGCCCGACCGACAGCGCGCCCTGGGGATCGAAGTCCACCAGCAGGACCCGGCGCCCCTGCTCCGCCAGGGCGGCCCCGAGGTTGATGGTGGTCGTCGTCTTGCCGACGCCACCCTTCTGGTTACAGACAGCAACGATCCGGGCGGGGCCATGCATCTCAAGGGGCTCAGGGTCAGGGAACGCGGACATGGGACGTCCGGTGGGCCCTAGCTCCGCGCCCCTTGCCTCTAGCGTTCGGGTTACCACTAGCTGGATCCTCCCCGATGGATGTTTTCCAGAATCTAGAGCCTGAGCCGGGCCCGTTCAAGCTGACGCGCCGCTAGGCACCGGATATGAAAAAAGGCCGGCTTCCTCCGTCCCGGGGCGGGCGTTATCCCAGCGCCCGGGGGTGGGCCGCCGCGTACACCTCGCGCAGTTTCTCCACGGTGACCAGGGTGTAGATCTGCGTGGTGGTCACCGACGCATGCCCGAGCAGTTCCTGCACGACCCGGATATCGGCGCCGCCATCGAGCATGTGCGTGGCAAAGGAATGCCGGAGGGTATGTGGGGACACCTGAGGCAGATTGGCCCGCTCCGCCGCGGCCCGCAGCACGGCCCAGGCGCCCTGCCGGGTGAGCCGGCCAGCGCGGGCGTTCAGGAACACCGCGGGGGGCACGGTCCGGGTGGCGCCCGCCGCGAGCGCGGGCCGGGCCCGGACCAGGTAGGCGTCCAGGGCCGCGGCCGCGTACCGGCCGAGCGGCACGATGCGCTGCTTGCCCCCCTTGCCATCCAGCAGCACGGCGGGATCGCCGTCCAGCGTGAGGCCGTCGACGTCCAGGGCGGTCGCCTCGGAGATCCGGGCCCCGGTCGCGTAGAGGAACTCCAGCAGAGCGCGGTCACGGATACCGCGGGGGTCATCTTGCGGCCCCGGCCCGGCCGCGTCCAGCAGGCGTTCGACCTCGGCCACCGAGATGGCCTTGGGCAGGCGGCGCGGCGGCGCGGGCGGGGTCACCGGGCGGGCCGGATCCGCGGCCGTCATGCCCTGGGCGCACGCGAACGCGTGCAGGCCGCGCACGGCAGCCATGGCCCGGCCGGCCGAGCTGGCGGCCAGCGGCGGGTGATCGGCGTCGCCCGCCCGCAGGCCGGCCAGGTAGGACGCGATGTCGGCGCTGGTCACCTCGCCGATCTCGGTGCGCCCGGCGGCGGCCATCACCTGCTGGTAGCGGGACAGGTCCCGGCGGTAGGACGCCAGCGTGTTGGCGGCCAGCCCACGCTCCACCAGCAGGTGATCGAGATAGCCGCGGATCGCCTGGAAAGTACTGGCCGCCTGCGCGGTGCCCGTCAGTCGAGTACCTCTGACACCGGGGTGAACGGCAGTCCGTGCGCGGCTGCGACGGGCCGGCAGGTCAGCGCGCCGTCGTGGGTGGACAGGCCCAGGGCGAGCGCGGGATCGGCCCGCAGAGCGTCCCGCCAGCCCCGGTTCGCGATCTCCGTGATGTAGGGCAGCGTCACGTTGGTCAGCGCGTAGGTGGACGTGTACGGCACCGCCCCCGGCATGTTGGCCACGCAGTAGAACACCGAGTCGTGCACCCGGTAAGTCGGCTCGTCGTGGGTCGTGGGCCGCGAGTCCTCGAAGCAGCCACCCTGGTCGATGGCGATGTCGACCAGCACCGAGCCGGACTTCATCCGGGCCACCAGGTCGTTGCTGACCAGCTTCGGCGCCCGGGCGCCCGGCACGAGGACGGCCCCGATCACCAGGTCGGCGTCGATGATCGCGCGGTCGATCTCGTACGTGTTGGACGCCACCGTCTGGCAGTGTCCCTGGTAGATGGCGTCCGCGGACCGGAGCCGGGCGACGTTCAGGTCGAGGAGCAGCACTTCCGCCTGCATGCCCAGGGCGATCGCCGCGGCGTTCATGCCGGATACCCCGGCGCCGAGCACCACCACCTTGGCCGCGTACACACCGGAGACCCCGCCCATGAGCACGCCCCGGCCGCCGCCGTCGCGCTGCAGGTGATGCGCGCCGACCTGCGGGGCCATCCGGCCCGCGACCTCCGACATCGGTGCGAGCAGCGGCAGCGACCGGTCCGGGAGCTGCACGGTCTCGTACGCGATCGAGGTCACGCCGGCCTTGATCAAGGCGTCCGTGCACGGCCGAGAGGCGGCCAGGTGCAGGTACGTGAACAGGACCTGGCCCGGGCGCATCCGGTGATACTCCTCGGCCACCGGCTCCTTGACCTTGAGGATCAGCTCGGCGGTCTGCCATACGTCGTTCGCGGAGGGCAGGATCTTCGCCCCCGCCGACGTGAAGTCCTCGTCCGGGATGGCGGAGCCGGCTCCTGCCCCTGCCTCGATCACCACCTCGTGACCGGACCGGACGAGCTCGAGAATACCGGCGGGCGTGATCGCCACCCGGTACTCACGGTTCTTGACTTCCCGGGGGACGCCAACTTTCATGGTGTGTTCCTTCCCGGCCCCGGCGCCGTTGCCGGGGTCACTGTTCCGGCGCGGCCGCGTCGCGCAGCCCGGCGAAGCCCTTGTGCCAGGCCACGTGAGCGGCCAAGATCCCTGTCACCGCAAGGCCATTATGCAGCTCACCAGCCAGGACCAGGCGGACCGCCTCGTCCAGGGGCACCCAGTCGACCAGCAGGTGGGCCTCTTCGTTCACGGGCACGAAGTCCCGCTCGGAGGCGGGCACGAGCTCCAGGCCGCGGGCCAGGAAGACGCGCAGCCGCTCCGTGATGATGCCCGGCGAGCTGAGGTAGTCCACCAGCACGTCCCAGCGCGCCGCCCGGTAGCCCGTCTCCTCCAGCAGTTCCCGGCGCCCGGTCCGCAGCAGCGGCTCGCCGGCGACATCCCGCAGCCCGGCCGGCAGTTCCCACAGCAGCCGTCCCACCGGATGCCGGTACTGCCTGATCATGAGGACCCGCGGCGCCGGCCCGGATTCGTCCAGGGCCACCACGCCCACCGCGCCGGGGTGCGTGACCACCTCGCGGTCGGCGGTGTTCCCGTCCGGGGAACGGATGGTGTCGACCCGGACGCTGATGATCCGGCCCTGGTACTCCTCGGCCGAGCAGATCACCGGCCACTGCGCCGCTGCGTCCGCGACCTGGTACCCGGGGGGGGTCATGCGCTGGCGGCCGCGGGCGCAGTGGCGGCCTCGGCGGCCGTCACGTGGGTCCTGGCGCGCTGCAGGGCGGCGGCAATGAGCCCGCCGAACAGCGGGTGCGGGCGGGTCGGCCGGGACAGGAACTCGGGGTGGGCCTGGGTCCCGACGAAGAACGGATGCAGGTCCCGGCGCAGCTCGGCGAACTCCACCAGCCGGCCGTCGGGAGACAGGCCGGAGAACACCACCCCGGCCTGCTCCAGCCGCTCACGGTAACTGTTGTTGACTTCGTACCGGTGCCGGTGCCGTTCCTCCACGGTGGGCTCGCCGTACAGCTCGCGGACCAGGGTCCCGTCGGCGAGCTCGGCGCGGTACAGGCCGAGCCGCATGGTGCCGCCCATGTCCCGCTCCCCCGCCACCACGTCCTCCTGGTCCGCCATGGTGGCGATCACCGGGTACGGGGTGGCCGGGTCGAACTCGGTGCTGTCCGCCCCCTCCAGCCCGGCCAGGTGCCGGGCGGCCTCGATGACCAGGCACTGCAGGCCGAGGCACAGGCCGAGCAGCGGGATGCCGTGCGTGCGGGCGTACTCGATCGCGCCGATCTTGCCCTCGATCCCGCGCACCCCGAAGCCGCCGGGGATCAGCACGCCGTCGGCGCCCTCGAGCTCGCGGGCGGCGCCCTCGGGGGTCTGGCAGTGGTCACTGGGCACCCAGCGGATATTGACCTGGGCGTCGTTGGCGAAGCCGCCCGCCCGCAGCGCCTCGGCCGGGGACAGGTAGGCGTCCGGCAGGTCCACGTACTTGCCGACCATGGCGATCGTGATGCTGTGGGCCGGCCGGTGCACCCGCCGCAGCAGGTCGTCCCATTCGGTCCAGTCCACGTCGCGGAACGGCAGGCCCAGGCGGCGGACCACGTAGGCGTCCAGGCCCTCGGCGTGCAGAACCTTGGGGATGTCGTAGATGGACGGAGCGTCCGGCGCGGAGACCACCGCTTCCTCGTCCACGTCGCACATCAGGCTGACCTTGCGCTTGATCCCCTCGCTGATCGGCCGGTCGGACCGGCAGACGATCGCGTCGGGCTGGATGCCGATGCTGCGCAGCGCCGCCACGGAATGCTGGGTCGGCTTGGTCTTCAGCTCTCCCGACGGCCCGATGTAGGGCAGCAGCGACACGTGCAGGAAGAAGCACCGGTCCCGGCCGATCTCGTGCCGGATCTGGCGGATGGCCTCCAGGAACGGCAGGGATTCGATGTCGCCGACGGTGCCGCCGACCTCGGTGATGACCACGTCGACGTCGGGGCCGCCCATGGCCAGGATCCGGGCCTTGATCTCGTTGGTGATGTGCGGGATGACCTGCACGGTGTCACCCAGGTAGTCGCCGCGGCGCTCCTTGGCGATCACATCCGAGTAGATCTGCCCGGTGGTGACGTTGGCCGAGCCCTGCAGTTCGGTATCCAGGAACCGCTCGTAGTGGCCCACGTCCAGGTCGGTCTCGGTCCCGTCGTCGGTGACGAACACCTCGCCGTGCTGGAAGGGGTTCATCGTGCCGGGATCGACGTTGAGATAGGGGTCGAGCTTCTGCATCGTCACGTTCAGCCCGCGGAGCTTGAGCAACCGGCCGAGACTGGAGGCGGTGAGGCCTTTGCCGAGGCTGGACGCGACCCCTCCGGTGACGAAAAGATGCCTGGTCGATACCGGTCGGATCCGGTGCGGTGATGCCGCCAAGGTAAGGCTCCCGTGGTCGTCGATACGGCGGTAACTCCGCCTGTCCACGGGCCACCAGGATAACAGGCAGCGGACCGCGGACGGTGCATTAGCGCGTAGGGCCTTGCCACGTGCCGATGTGCTAAGCGCCGGCCCGCCCGGCCAACTGCGCGGCCGGCTCGCCGCCGCGGCCGGGGGGCCGGCCGCTCTCGTCCGCCTCGCCGAACCGGGCCAGGGCGACCGCGCAGCACACCGCCAGCACGAAGCCGGCGATGGCCACGCCGCCGAGACCGGGCCGGGTCCGGTCGCCGAGGAACACGACGCCCACCGCAGCCGGCGGTAGCGTCTCGGCCAGCACGACCGCGGCCGTGGCCACGGTGACGCTGCCGCCTTCCAGCGCCGACGCGTAGAACAGGAACGACACGATGCCCGCGGCGATCAGCGCGTAGGTAGCCGGATCCCGGATCAGGGTCAGCGGGGCGAAGCCGTTCAGGACGCGCGCGGCGATGCCCAGCACGCCGTAGCCGGTGCCGGCGACGACGCCGAGTACCGGCGTCCGGAACCGGTCCGGCAGCCGCCCCGCGGCCATCCCGAGCAGGCCCAGGCCGGCGACCGCGGCGATGAGGGCGAGCTTGAACACCGCGCCCGCCTGCGTCGCGCCCTCCGGGCCGGCCGAGCTGCCGAGCAGCCCCACCCCCGTCACCACGCCGACGACGGCCACCCACTCCCGCCAGTGCAGGACGGCACCGACCAGCCAGGTCGCACAGACCGCGGTCACGGCCAGGTTGGCCGCGATCATCGCCTGCACGGCGAACAGCGGCAGCCGGTGCAGCGCGACGAGCTGGGCGATGAACCCGAGAGCGTCCAGGCCCAGGCTGGCCACGAACCGCCACTGATGGAGCATGCGTACCAGCAGGCCAGGGTCTACCCCAGGACTGGCCGACCCGGTGGCATCTTCCCCCGGCAGCGGGCGATGGCTCGCCGAGCGCGCGGCGATAGCCTGCATCACCGAGGCGACGCCATAGCACACGGCCGCGAACACGGCAGCCACCAGGCTAGCTACCATAGCTCACGACCTTACGCCCTAGACGCGAACACCTCGAATTACTTTGCCGGTGCTAACATTCAGCCTTCGCTCAGCATTCCGGGGCAGCTGAGCCGATTCGGGGGGTCCGGGGGGTCGTCCCCCCGGACCAACACTGCGGGTCAGCCGCCCCACGGTCAGACCCCGGCGGCCTGCATGCCCCGCAGCTCGTGCTTCAGCTCCCGGATCTCGTCGCGCAGCCGCGCGGCCACCTCGAAGTGCAGCTCCCGCGCCGCCGCGTGCATCTGGTCGGTGAGCTGCTTGATCAGCTCGATCAGGTCGTCGCGGGCCGGACCACCCTCGCCCGCACCGGGCAGCGGCTCGATGCCGGCGGCCATCCCGGCCACGTCGGGGGCGCTCCGCGCCGTCCGGGCCCGGGACGACAGCCCGGGGACCGGGGACTTGCCGCGGCTCTGCTGCCGCCCGGCGCCGCCGAGCAGCTCATCGGTGTCGGCGTCCTCGCGGACCAGCTGATCCAGGATGTCGGCGATCCGCTTGCGCAGCGGCTGCGGGTCGATCCCGCGGGCCACGTTGTAGGCGATCTGCTTGTCCCGCCGCCGGTTCGTCTCGTCGATGGCCCGCTGCATGGACGGCGTGACCTGGTCGGCGTACATGTGCACCTGACCGGACACGTTCCGGGCGGCCCGGCCGATGGTCTGGATCAGCGACGTGCCCGAACGCAGGAAGCCTTCCTTGTCTGCGTCCAGAATCGCCACCAGCGACACCTCGGGCAGGTCCAGGCCCTCTCGCAGCAGGTTGATGCCGACCAGCACGTCGAACTCGCCGAGCCGCAGCTCGCGCAGCAGCTCCACCCGCCGCAGCGTGTCCACCTCGCTGTGCAGGTACCGGGCGCGCACGCCGTTCTCCAGCAGGTAGTCGGTCAGGTCCTCGGCCATCTTCTTGGTCAGCGTGGTGACCAGGACGCGCTCGTCCCGGTCGGCACGCTGCCGGATCTCGTGCAGCAGGTCGTCGATCTGGCCCTTGGTCGGCTTGATCAGCACCTCCGGGTCCACCAGCCCGGTAGGCCGGATGACCTGCTCGACCACGTCGCCGCCGACGCGCTTCAGCTCGTACGGCCCGGGGGTGGCCGACAGGTAGATGGTCTGGCCGATGCGCTCGGTGAACTCATCCCAGGTCAGCGGCCGGTTGTCGACGGCACTCGGCAGCCGGAAGCCGTGCTCGACCAGGTTCCGCTTGCGGGACACGTCGCCTTCGTACATCGCCCCGATCTGCGGCACGGTGCCGTGCGACTCGTCGATGACCAGGACGAAGTCCTCGGGGAAGTAATCCAGCAGCGTGTTCGGCGGGCTGCCCGCCGCACGTCCGTCGATGTGCCGTGAGTAGTTCTCGATGCCCGCGCAGCTGCCGACCTGCCGCATCATCTCGATGTCGTAGGTGGTCCGCATGCGCAGCCGCTGCGCCTCGAGCAGCTTGCCCGTCCGCTCGAGCTCGGCGAGCCGCTCGGCCAGCTCGGCCTCGATGCCAGCGATGGCCCGCTCCATCCGCTCGGCGCCGGCCACGTAGTGCGAGGCCGGGAAGATGTACAGCTCCTCGTCTTCGCTGATCACCTCGCCGGTCAGCGGGTGCAGCGTCATCAGCCGCTCGATCTCGTCGCCGAACATCTCGATCCGGACCGCGAGCTCCTCGTACTGCGGGATGATCTCGATGGTGTCACCGCGGACCCGGAACGTCCCGCGGGTGAAGGCCAGGTCGTTGCGGCTGTACTGCATGCCGACCAGCTGGCGCAGCATCGCGTCCCGCTCGATCGTCTCGCCCACCTTGAGCGTGAGCATGCGGTCCACGTACTCCTGCGGGGTACCCAGGCCGTAGATACACGACACGGACGCCACCACGATCGTGTCCCGGCGGGTCAGCAGCGAGTTGGTCGCCGAGTGCCGCAGCCGCTCCACCTCGTCGTTGATCGAGGAGTCCTTCTCGATGTAGGTGTCGGTCTGCGGGATGTACGCCTCGGGCTGGTAGTAGTCGTAGTAGGAGACGAAGTATTCGACCGCGTTGTCGGGCAGCATCTCCCGCAGCTCGTTGGCGAACTGGGCCGCGAGCGTCTTGTTCGGCAGCATGACCAGGGTGGGCCGCTGCAGCCGCTCGGTCAGCCAGGCCACGGTAGCGGTCTTGCCGGTACCGGTCGCGCCGAGCAGCACGGTGTCCTGCTCGCCGGCCTTGATACGCCGCTCGATCTCGGCGATCGCCGCCGGCTGGTCCCCGGCCGGCACCATGTCGGTGACCACATGGAAGGGCGCGACCTTACGCTTCAGGTCGGTCACGGGACGCACGACGCCACCTCCTGTGAGTGATAAACGGCCGACAACCTCAGGTTTCAACGGTAGAAGGGGGGTCTGACATTCCGTCGGCGCGGCCGGCCAGGTCGCGCAGCACGGCCCATACCTCTTCCACCCGGCGGTCCAGATCGTCCAGGGTCCCGGAGTTGTCGATCACGATGTCGGCGATGGCCAGCCGCTGCTGCCGGCTGGCCTGGGCGGCCATCCGGTCCTGGGCGTGCGCGGCCGTCATGCCGCGGGTGGCGGTCAGCCGCTGGACCCGCTGATCGTCGGGCGCGTCTACGACCAGGACCGTGTCGAAGCCACGGCCGAGCCCGTTCTCGGCCAGCAGCGGTACGTCGTGCACGATGATCGCGGCCGGCCCGGCCGCCGCGATGGCCTGCTGCTCCAGCTGGCGCATCCGCTCATGGACCAGCGGGTGCACGATGGCGTTGAGCTTCGCGCGTAGGCCCGGGTCGGCGAACACGAGCTGGCCGAGCTGCTCCCGGTCCAGGCTGCCGTCCGGCCGCAGCACTCTCGGGCCGAACACGGCCGCGATCTCCCCCAGGCCGGGGGTGCCGGGCTGCACCACGTCGCGGGCGGCCAGGTCCGCGTCGATGATCGGGGCGCCGCGGGCGGCGAGCCGTCGCGACACCTCGCTCTTGCCGGAACCGATCCCGCCGGTAAGGCCCACTCGAAGCACGCGATTCCCACTCCTTCGTAACAGAGCGAACGGGCGGAGCCCCCACCGGGGGCTCCGCCCGTTCATCGCCGGAGAAGCAGGCCGCGCAACCTCAGCCCTGGCCGCCGGACAGCTTGTCGCGCAGCGCAGCCAGCGCCTCGTCGGAGGCGAGGGCACCACCGCCCGAGCTGCCGCTACTGCTGCTGCTGCTGCTACTGCTGCTGCCGCCACCGCCGCCAGACCGGGACCCGCCCCGGGGCGCGGCCGGCGTGCTGGCGGACGTCGCGGAGGAGCTGGACGTGGCCGCCGCCCCGTCCTGGTCGCCGCCCTCGGCCGCGTCGGAGTCGGCCTTGCGGGCCTCCTCGATCTGCCGCCGGTGCGCCTCGAACCGCGTGCGCGCCTCGGCGTACTGGCGCTCCCACTCCTCACGCTGGGCGTCGTAGCCCTCGAGCCACTCGCCGGTCTCGGCGTCGAAGCCCTCCGGGTACTCGTAGTTGCCCTGCTCGTCGTAGGACGCGGGCATGCCGTACAGCGTGGGGTCGAAGTCGTCGCCGACCGCCTCGCCGATGGTGCCCTCGTTGGCCTGCTTGAGCGACAGTGAGATCCGCCGCCGGTCCAGGTCGATGTCGATGATCTTGACGAAGATCTCGTCGCCGACCTGCACGACCTGCTCGGGAATCTCCACGTGGCGGTCGGCCAGCTCGGAGATGTGCACCAGGCCCTCGATGCCCTCTTCGACCCGGACGAACGCGCCGAACGGCACGAGCTTGGTGACCCGGCCCGGCACGACCTGGCCGATCTGGTGGGTACGGGCGAACTGCTGCCACGGGTCTTCCTGGGTGGACTTCAGCGACAGCGAGACCCGCTCGCGGTCCATGTCCACGTCCAGCACCTCGACCGTGACCTCCTGGCCGACCTCGACGACCTCGCCGGGGTGGTCGATGTGCTTCCAGGACAGCTCGGACACGTGCACCAGGCCGTCCACACCGCCCAGGTCGACGAACGCGCCGAAGTTGACGATGGACGACACAACGCCCTTGCGGATCTGGCCCTTCTGCAGGGTGTTGAGGAAGGTGTGCCGGACCTCGGACTGGGTCTGCTCGAGCCAGGCCCGGCGGGACAGGACCACGTTGTTGCGGTTCTTGTCCAGCTCGATGATCTTGGCTTCGAGCTCGCGGCCCACGTACGGCTGCAGATCGCGGACGCGGCGCATCTCGACCAGCGAGGCCGGCAGGAAGCCGCGCAGCCCGATGTCCAGGATGAGGCCGCCCTTGACGACCTCGATGACGGTGCCGTTGACGACGCCGTCCTCTTCCTTGATCTTCTCGATCGTGCCCCAGGCGCGCTCGTACTGGGCGCGTTTCTTGGACAGGATCAGCCGACCCTCCTTGTCCTCCTTCTGCAGGACAAGGGCCTCGATGTGTTCACCCGTCTTCACTACATCGTGGGGATCGACATCATGCTTGATCGACAGCTCGCGAGAGGGAATTACGCCCTCTGTCTTGTAGCCGATGTCGAGCAAGACCTCGTCTCGATCGACCTTGACGACGGTGCCTTCGACTATGTCACCGTCGTTGAAATACTTGATGGTCTCGTCGATCGCGGCGAGGAATGCTTCCTCGGACCCGATGTCGTTGACCGCTACCTTAGGGGTCGAGGTTGCTTCTGTACTGCTCGTCATGTGTGGGCTGGCTCCGGATGCGGACAGGATTATGAGGGAACGCCGGACCCGGGTGTACCCGCTGGAAGGACCAGATCGCGAAACCTGCCGGAGCGGGCCTGGTACGGCCCGCGGGACGGCTGATCACCGCCGGTAAGGTCAAGTGACAAAGGAACCACACGAGACACAGCGCAGCGTTCAGCTTATGAGAGCGAAGGCACATGGTCAATCTGGGCACCCGTTGCGGCGCGCCGGTTACCAGGCCTTGGGACGCCGTTGTCCAAGGGCTGGCCCGGCCGTGCGCGAGGACGACCGACCTGGATTGGCGCCGGTACTCCCCGGGCGCCGGGGGCACGCGGCATCAGCTTCGTTAAGAAACCGCAATCCTCAGCCGTCCCTGACGGTCAGTGCGCCGCATCCCACCAGCTGGATCCGGACCCCACGGAAACCTCCAGCGGGACCCGCAGGCCGGCCGCGGCGGCCATCTCGGCGCGGACCAGGTCGCGCAGGGCCTCGAACTCGCCGGGCGCCACTTCGAAGATCAGCTCGTCGTGCACCTGCAGCAGCATCCGGGACTTCAGCTCGCGATCCCGGATGGCCCAGTCCACCGCCAGCATCGCCATCTTGATGATGTCCGCGGCCGAGCCCTGGATCGGTGCGTTCAGCGCCATCCGCTCGGCCATCTCGCGGCGCTGCCGGTTGTCGGAGGTCAGGTCGGGCAGGTAACGCCGCCGTCCGAACATGGTCTCGGTGTAGCCCTCCTGCCGCGCCCGGCCCACCACGTCCCGGAGGTAGTCCCGGACCCCGCCGAACTCCTTGAAGTACTCGTCCATCAGGCCGCGGGCCTCGTCGGCGGGGATCCGCAGCTGGGAGGACAGGCCGAACGCGGACAGCCCGTAGGCCAGCCCGTAGTTCATGACCTTGATCCGGTTGCGCAGCTCGCCGTTGATGTCTTCCGGCGGCAGGCCGAAGACCCGCGCGGCGGTCGCCGCGTGGAAGTCGTGCCCGGACTCGAACGCGGCGATCAGCGCCTCGTCCCCGGAAAGATGAGCCATGATCCGCAGCTCGATCTGGCTGTAGTCCGCGGTGAGCAGGGTCTCGTACCCGGCCCCGACCACGAACGCGCGCCGGATACGGCGGCCCTCCTCGGTCCGGATCGGGATGTTTTGCAGGTTCGGATCGGTGGAGGACAGCCGGCCGGTGGCCGCGATCATCTGGTTGAACGTGGTGTGGATCCGGCCGTCCTCGCCGGCCATCGGGATCAGCGAGTCGACGATGCTCTTCAGCTTGGCCACGTCCCGGTAACGCAGCAGGTGCTCAAGCACCGGGTGCCCGGTCTGGGCCAGCAAGCTGGTCAGGGCGTCGGAGTCGGTCGTGTAGCCGGTCTTGATGCGCTTGGTCTTGGGCAGGCCCAGCTCGGTGAACAGCACCTCCTGGAGCTGCTTGGGCGAGCCAAGGTTGAACTCGTGCCCGGTGACCGCGAACGCGGCCTGCTCGGCCGACTTGACCTCACCGTGCAGGGTCGCCGACATGTCGGCCAGGTAATCGGTGTCGGCGGCGATCCCGGTCCGTTCCATCCGGGCCAGCACGCCGACCAGCGGCAGCTCCACGTCCCGCAGCAGGGCGGCGGCGCCGCGCCGCTCCAGGTCAGCGTCCAGCGCGTCGGCCAGCTCGGCGGTCGCCCGGGCGTGCAGGACCAGGTTGGCGGCGGCATCCTCCTCGCCGGAGCCATCCAGGGTGAGCTGTTCCGGCGTCTCGGAGTCGCCGCGCAGCTCCTTGCCCAGGTAGCGGAGGGTCAGGTCACCCAGGTCGAACGAGCGCTGCCCGGGCAGCGCCAGATAGGCGGCCAGGGCCGTGTCGCTGGTCAGCCCGGCCAGCTCGAAGCCGTGCGCGGCGAAGGCGTGCATCGGGCCCTTGGCGTCGTGCAGGGCCTTCGGCAGGTCGGCGTCGGCCAGCCAGCCCGCGAACGCGTCGGAGTCGGCCTCGGTCAGCGCGGTCGGGTCCAGGTAGGCGCCGTGGCCGTCCGGCGCGGCGATGGCGATCCCGCTCAGGGTGCCGGTGCCGCGGCCCCAGGTGCCGCTGACCGCGACCCCGGCGCGGGTGGTCTGCCCTTCCGCCGCGACGCTGGCGGCGTGGTCGGCGATCCACTCCGGCACCTCGTCCGGGCCGAGCAACCTCACCTCGACCTCGAAGCCGGCGGCCGGCTCGGCGGTGGCCGACTCGGCCGCCGCGACCCCGCAGATGCCGTCGGGCAGCGTGGCGTAGAGCCGCTCGCGCAGCACCCGGAACTGCAGCGTGTCAAAGAGCTGGTGGATCTGCTCCCGGTCCCAGACCCGCGGGATCAGCTCTTCCGGGCCCGCCCCGATGTCGGTCAGCGGGACGTCCCGGACCAGCGCGGTCATCTGCCGGTTCCGCAGCACGTCACCAAGGTGCTCGCGGAGCGCGTCGCCGGCCTTGCCCTTGACCTCGTCGACCCGGTTGACCAGCTCCTCCAGCGAGCCGAACTGCTGGATCCACTTGGTTGCGGTCTTCTCCCCCACCCCGGGGATGCCGGGCAGGTTGTCGCTGGGGTCGCCGCGGATGGCGGCGAAGTCGGGGTACTGCTGCGGGGTCAGGCCGTACTTCTCCTCAACGGCCGCGGGGGTGAAGCGGGACATCTCGGTGATACCCCGCCGGGTCAGCAGCGCCGTGACGTGGTCGTCGACGAGCTGCAGGACGTCCCGGTCGCCGGTGACGATCAGCACGTCCATGCCCTCGTTCTCGGCCCGGGTGGCCAGGGTGGCGATCACGTCGTCGGCCTCGTAACCGGGCGCACTCAGCCGGGCGATGCCGAGCGCGTCCAGCACCTCGAAGATCAGGCTGAGCTGACTGCGGAAGTCTTCCGGCGTCTCCCGCCGGTTCGCCTTGTACTCGACGTACTGCTCGTGCCGGAAGGTCGGCTCGCTGCGGTCGAAGGCCACCGCGAGGTGGGTGGGCTGCTCGTCGCGCAGCACGTTGATGAGCATGGCCGTGAACCCGTAGACGGCGTTCGTCGGCTGTCCCGTGGTGGTGGAGAAGTTCTCCGCGGGCAGCGCAAAAAACGCCCGGTAGGCGAGCGAGTGCCCGTCGAGCAGCAGCAGCCGGCCAGGGTTACCGGCCCTGGCCTGAGCCCCGGTTTCCTGGCCGCGCGGCGCGGCCGCAGTCTTCGTCGCCACGGGTTGAATCCTATGGTCAAACTGGTGGGGCCTGGCGGCATGCGCCGCCAGGCCCCACGGGAAATTACAGGTCAGGACGAGCAGGTCAGGACGAGAACGCGAAGATTGTCGTCGAGTTGATCGTCTGGCCCGCCTTGATCTCGGTGGACGGGAAGTTCGGCTGGTTGGGCGAGTTCGGGAAGTGCTGGGTCTCGAACGTGTAGCCCGCGCCCTGCCGGTAGGTGTTACCGGTGATGCCCACCAGCGTGCCGGTCAGGAAGTTGCCGCTGTAGAACTGGACGCCAGGCTGGTCGGTCCAGACGGTCAGCTCACGGCCGCTGGCCGGGTCCCAGGCGTGCGCGGCCAGGTTGAGGCCGTCCGGGCCGGTGGTCGCGGCGGTCTGCTTGTTCAGCACCCAGTTGTGGTCGTAGCCCTGAGCCAGCAACAGCTGGTTGTAGGCGGCCGGCGCGTTGTCCGGGGCACTGACGTCGTCGATGCGTGAGCCGATGGTGTGCGGGGTCCGGAAGTCGAACGGAGTACCCGCGACGGGAACGTTGTAGCCGAGCGGGATCTGGGTCAGGTCGGTCGGCGTGTACTCGTTCGCGTTCATCTGGACCAGCTGGCCGTACGCCGAACCAGCCGCGGAGGCCTGACCGGCCAGGTTGAAGTAGCTGTGGTTGGTCTGGTTGATGACCGAGTTGAGGTTCTTGGACTCGTCAGTCGTCTTGTAGTGGATGGCGAGCTGGTTTGCGTTGTTGAGCGTGTAGGTCACGACCGCCTTGAGCGTGGCCGGGAAGCCCTGGTCGCCGTTCGGGCTGATCAGCGTGAGCTGGACGCCCGCGGTGCCCTTCCCGTGGACCGCCTGGCCCGCCCAGATGTGGTTGCCCCAGCCGACCAGGCCGCCGTGCAGGGTGTTGCCGTTGTTGTTGATCGGCAGGGTGTACTTGACGGGCCCGACCCCCGGCTGGTCCAGCGTGAACGTGCCCTTGGCGATGCGGTTGCCGTACCGCCCGATCGACTCGCCGAAGTACGGGCCGCCGTTCGCGGTCACCGGCGGGCTGTCGTAGGTCACGTAGTCCTGCAGAGTCTTGAAGCCCAGCGTGACGTCGGTTACATGGCCGTTGCGGCCGGGCACGTTGATCTCCTGAACGATGCCGCCAAAGGTGAGGATCTTGGCGCTCACCCCCCGGCAGTTGCTCAGCGTGTAGCGGTAGACGGCGGTGATCTTCCCCGTGTACGGCTCAATGGTGCTGCCGAAGTACTGGCTGCTGACGCTGGGGGCGCACGATCCGCCTGCGGGCTTGGCGGGCGCCGCCGAGGCGGCCGTCGCGCCGAACGCGCCCGCCGCCGCCGCAACCGCCGTGACGGCCGACACCGCACCGATCCGGGCTCGCCGCCCGAATCTCCGGTGTCTCGTTTCGTCTGACAATGAAGGCTCCCTTCGTTGGGTTCCTCGATACGGCTTTCGGCCGATTCCAAGATGCATTGTGAGCGCTAACACCATTGAAGTCACGCCGTTTCGCACAAGAAAATACGAAACTGCCCGGTAACTAGACAGGCTTAACGAGTCTGATACCGATCTGAAACCGGAAGTTGCCGCAATGCGGGCGATGCCGGGCGGCGGGATGCGTGATCGGGCCCCGGGCGGGCCCGGCCATGCGCGGCGGGCGAGCGCGGCGTGCGGCGGGCGAGCGCCGTGCGCGACCCGGGTGGCGAGCGAGCGCCGTGCGCGACGGGGTGGCGGGCGAGCGCGGTGCGCGGGGTGGTCGCGGGCGAACGCGGGCCGGTGGCGGGCGAGCGCGGTGCGCGGGGTGGTCGCGGGCGAACGCGGGCCGTACGAGCGGGGGCCGTTTGGG
>Ga0302235_10000709_pt1 | contig 25703 bp, 18 predicted proteins | sample II_Palsa_N3_3_FD_193577 | JGI IMG/M metagenome (GOLD analysis project Ga0302235, IMG submission 193577) | Peat permafrost microbial communities from Stordalen Mire near Abisko, Sweden - II_Palsa_N3_3 | ecosystem: Environmental > Terrestrial > Soil > Palsa > Peat permafrost | place: Sweden...
CTTCGGTTTGACCGGCGGCGAGTGCGCGTGCGTGACGACGTGCGGGCCCGCGCGCGACCGGCGGTCCGGCTTGGCGTGCGCCGGCTTGTTGTGCGTCGCGACCGTGCTGTGGACGATCAGGTAGATCCCGGCGCCCGTCGCGAGCAGGGCGAGCGGCGCGAGGTATCGAGCCGGGGTCCGCCGCTGACGCGCTCGGTCAGGCATCCCGCGGCGATCATACCCGCGGCCGGCGGGGCCGCTTGTCAGCCTCGCAACGCCCAGGCGAGCTCGCGCAGCCGGGAGGCTTCGCGCCTTGCCGCGTCGCCGGGCTCGCCACCCGCGCGTTGGTAGGCGTGGACGATTCCGCGAGAGGCGCTGATCAGCGCCGCCGCCCGTCCCGGCGCAAACGCTGCCGCCAGCTCCTCGACGCGTCCGCCCTGGGCACCGACCCCCGGCAGCAGGAAGATCGCACGCGGCATCAGGGCGCGCAGCCGCTCGAGCAGCTCCGGCGCGGTCGCGCCGACAACCGCGCCGACGTCCGACAGCCCGGCGCGGCCGACGCCGCCGGCGCCGAGCGCGTCGATCAGCTCCGCGAGGCGGTCGCTGACGCTGCCGCCCGAGGCGAGCGCCTGCGCCTGCACGTCGGCCGCCCCCGGGTTGGAGGTTCGGGCGAGCACGAACAGGCCACTGCCGCGGGGGCGCGCGGCCTCGATGAACGGCGCGATCGCGTCGCGTCCGAGCAGCGGGTTGACGGTCAGCGCGTCGGCGCCGAGACCTACGACCTCGCCGAATGGAGTGGCCGTCGCGCCGAAGTAGGCCTGCGCGTACGCGGCGGCGCTGACGTCGATGTCGCCGCGCTTGGCGTCCGCGATCACCAGCAGTCCGGCGGCGCGAGCCTCGGCGGCGACGTCGGCAAGCGCCGCGAAGCCGGGCGCGCCGAGGCGCTCGAAGCACGCCACTTGGAGCTTGACCGCGACACACTGCTCGCCGGCGGCCGCGATCGCCAGCGAGCAGTGAATCCTGACGCTCGTCGCCGCCAGCGTCGCGGCGGACGCGGATCGATCGCCGGGCCCTGCCAACTCGACCGCGCGCGGCCACAACCACTGCGGGTCGGGATCGAGGCCGAGCACGATCTGCGACTCCCGGCGCTCGACCTGATCGGCCAGGCGATCGCCGAAGCCGGGAGGCGTATCGGCATGGCGATCACCGAAGCCGTGGGGCGCAGCGACCGTCAGTTGACTGCCTTCTTCAGCGCGGCTCCGGCGGTGAACTTCGGCGCCTTGGAGGCGGCGATCTGGATCTTCGCGCCCGTCGCCGGGTTGCGGCCCTCGCGCGCGCCGCGGGCGGACACGCTGAACTTGCCGAATCCCGAGAAGGTCACGTCGCTCCCGCGCTTGAGCGCGTCCTCGATCGTCGCCAATACCGCATCGACCGCGTCCGACGCGTCCTTCTTGCTCAGCCCCGCCCGATCGGCGACCTGATCGATGAACTCCGATTTCGTCAACGTACTCCCTCCTTCGGGATGGGTAGGAATCGACGAAGCTAACACGGTTCGCGGACGCTGCGGGCGGATCTTCGGGTTGGGATACCGGCGGCTCGCCCAAGTACCATGGTCACGCATGCCCGGAGCGTCCAACCCGGCAGACGTCGTCGGTGGCATCACGGCCCCGCCGAGCACCGGCGCCGAGCCGCCAGCCGCCGCCGAACCGCCACCCTCCGACGTCGACGGGGAGCAGGGCGCGAGCGCCGACCTCGGCCGGATCGCGTGGAGCTTCGCGACGCTGATGTTCGCGCTGGCGGCGCTGATCCTCCTGATGGATGGCTATTACGGCTACGCGACCGTGACCTTCGCGGTCGCGGTCGCCGCCGGCATCAATCTGCTCTGATCGCCCCCGCGGCGCGGGACACCAGTTCGGGCCAGCCCACCCCCGCCGCCATCAGCCACCGCCTGATTGGAGCCACCGCGCGAGCTCGCGCACGGCCCGGCCACGGTGGCTGATCGCGTCCTTCTCGTCGTCGGACAGCTCGGCCATCGTCCGCACTCCCGGCTCGCCCTCGTCGGGAATGAACGCGGGGTCGTAGCCGAAGCCCCGCTCACCCCGCGGCCGGCCGGCCAGCCGGCCGCGGCACTCGCCGAAGAAGATGCGCTCCTCGCCGGCCGGGCCCGGCTCGACGTAGGCCAGCGCGCACACGTACCGCAGTCCGCTCCCGGCGGGCGCCTCCCGCAGCAGCTTGTCGAGGTTGTCGGCGTCTGTCGCCCCCTCTCCCGCGTAGCGCGCGGACCGCACGCCCGGCGCACCCCCGAGCGCGTCCGCCTCGATCCCAGAATCGTCGGCGATCGCCGCGCGACCCAGCGCGGCCGCGGCCGTGCGCGCCTTGGGCAGCGCATTGGAGGCGAACGTGTCGCCCGTCTCGGGCGGTAGCTCGACGCCCTCCGGGAGCGGCTCGACGTCGATCTCGAACGGCGCCAGCAGCCGCCGAACCTCCCTCACCTTGTGGGCGTTGCGGGTGGCGAGGACCAGCGGACCCGCGATCGTCACGAGCCCGCCGCGACCGCCTCGCTCTGGGCGGCGCGGAGCGATTCGATCCCGCCCGCGGCGAGCGCCAGCAGCGAGTCGAGGTGCGCGCGCGAGAGCGGCGTTCGCTCGGCCGTCGCCTGCACCTCGACGAGCCCGCCGTCGCCTGTCATCACGACGTTCGCGTCGACCTCGGCGGCCGAGTCCTCGGAGTAGTCGAGGTCGAGCAGCGGCGTCCCGTCGACGATCCCGCACGAGACGGCCGCGACCGTCCCGGTGAGCGGCGTACGTTCGAGCAGCTCGCGCTCGAGCAGGCCCCGGACGGCGAGCTCGAGTGCCACCATCCCGCCTGTGATCGACGCGCAGCGGGTGCCGCCGTCGGCTTGGAGGACGTCGCAGTCGACCCAGATCGTGCGCTGGCCGAGCGCCTCGAAGTCGACGACCCCACGCAGCGAGCGGCCAATCAGGCGCTGGATCTCGACCGAGCGGCCGTCGACGCGGCCGCTGGCGATGTCGCGCTGCTTGCGCTCCCCGGTCGAGGCGGGGAGCATCCCGTACTCCGCCGTCACCCAGCCGCGGCCGCGGCCGACCAGCCAGCGCGGAACGCTCTCCTGGACCGACGCGGTGCAGATCACCCGCGTCTCGCCGATCGAGATCAGCGCCGAGCCCGACGCGGTGCGGACGAATCCCGTCTCGATCGCCACCGGACGCAACCCGTCGGGCGGCCTCCCGTAGCTCCGCTCATTCACACCGCCACCTTAGAGACTCGCCGAGCGGGCGGCAGCTCGATCTGCTCGACCTCGCCAAACGGCAGTTGCAGGAACCGCGAGCCGACCGCCTTGAACGACTCGACATCGGCCGTGCACTGGAAGCTGTAGTCGCCCTCGCGAAGGCGTGGATTCAGCAGGTCGCGGATCGTCAGGGCCCGCTCGACCGAGCGAGCGACGCCGGCGCCGGAGGTCACGAGCGTCACGCCACGGCCGAGGATCCGCTGCAGCATCGGCGCGATCAGCGGGTAGTGCGTGCAGCCGAGGATGACGGTGTCGACCGCCGCCTCGCGCAGCGGCGCACAGTAATCGCGCACGGTTTCGGTCAGCTCGTCGGCGAACGGATAGCCCGCCTCGATCTGCCCGGCGAGGCCGGCGCAGGCGACGCCCTCCAGGTGCACGTGGGGATCGGCGGCGTGGATGATCCGCTCGTACGCGCCGCTGGCGACCGTCGCGGGCGTCGCCAGCAGTCCGATCCGGCCGCTGCGAGAACCGGCGACCGCGAGCTGCGCCGCCGGGCGCAGCACGCCGATCACGTCGACCTCCGGAGCGTGCACGGCGAGATGCTGCTCGAGCACCTCCAGCGCCGCCGCGCTGGCCGAGTTGCAGGCGACCACGAGCAGCTTGCACCCGGCCGCGAGCAGGTGATCGGCGATCTGGAGCGAGAAGGCGCGCAGGTCCGACGCGGGGCGGTTGCCGTACGGCAGACGGGCCGTGTCGCCGAGGTAGACGTAATCCTCACACGGGAGCGAGACGAGCAGTTCGTGCAGCACGGTGAGGCCGCCGACACCCGAATCGAACACGCCGATCGGGTCGGCGGGAGCGGGCGACCGATAGTCGTTGGTCTGGTCCATACGGTTTGATGGTCGCAGGTCGAATGATGCGGGCTCTCGTCGTCACGAACATGTATCCGAGCGCCGAGCGCCCCGCTTTCGGGCGGTTCGTGCGCGACCAGGTCGAGGCGCTCCGGCGTCTTTCAGGGATCGACGTCGAGGTGTTCGCGTTCGCCGGCGGTGCCCCTTCCGCCTACCTCGCAGCGGCCCGCGCGCTCCGCCGCCGCTGCGGTGACGGCCGCCCGCGGTTCGACGTCGTCCACGCCCACTTCGGCCTGTCCGCCTGGCCCTCGTTCGCTGTCGGGGCCCGGGCGCGGGCGGTGACGCTTCACGGCACCGACCTGTCGCACCCGCGGTCGCGCGCGATCACGCTCGCGGCGTTGCGCCGGCTCGACCTCGTCGGGGCGGTGTCGGCGGAGCTCGCCTCCCGTGTGCCGCCGTGGGCGTTGCGCGGCGGGGTACAGGTCGAGGTGCTGCCGTGCGGAGTCGACCTCGAGCGCTTTCGCAGGATCGAGCGCACGGTTGCTCGCGGTGCCCTCGGCTTGCGGGCCGAGGGCCCCTACCTGCTGTTTTCGGCCGACCCGACGCGGTCCGAGAAGCGTTTTGACCTCGCGCGGGAGCTGGCGGAGTCGGTCGGGGCGGAGCTGCTGACACTCGGCGACGTCGACCCCGAGCGGGTCCCGCTGTACGTCAACGCGGCGAACGCGGTCGTCGCGCCATCTGAGCGCGAGGGGTTCGGACTGGCGACGTTGGAGGCGCTCGCGTGCGACGTGCCGGTGCTGGCGACCCCGCACGGTGTCGCGCCCGAGGCGCTCGCGGGCGTCGAGGGAACGCTCTGTGCCCCATTCGAACTCGAGGCGTGGCGTGCGGCACTCGGGTCGCTGGTGTCGATGCGCGACCCGCGCGTGGTCGGGCGCGAGCGCGCGGCGCGGTGGTCGGCGGACGCGATGGCCCGGCGGGTGGCGGACGCCTGGGCCGGGATCATCTCCGATTAGCTCGGGTGCTCGGTGCGGTTGCGTGCGCCCCTTCGGGCGCCCTCCGACTTAAAGGCAGCACTGAACGGGGCACGGCCGGGGCGGTTTCCACCCGCCGAACGACCCAGTTTTAGTCGTCCCGCCTCAGGGGCACTCAAAAAATTCGCTTTTCGACCCCTACTACCCGAGGTCGGGCCACGAAGCCGCCACGCGAGCCCGGGCGGCCTCGGCGAGTGGCCCGAACTCGGGCTCTGGCGCAGGCTCGTCTCCGACAAGCGCCTCCATCGTCGCCGCGACGGACCGCGCCAGCGCCTGGAGGTTGTAGCCGCCCTCGAGCACGCAACCAACCGGGACCGCCAGCTCCGCGCCGAGCTCGCGGACGAGTGCGGCGATCCTCGCGAAACCGTCCTCGGTCACCTCGCAGCTCGCGAGCGGGTCGTCGCGGTGGGCGTCGAACCCGGCTGAAACGAGCACCAGCCGTGGCCGGTAGAGCCGGGCCAGCGGCGCGACGACGTGGGCGACCAACGAGACATACGCGTCGTCGCCGGTTCCTGGCGGCACCGGCAGGTTGACCGTGTATCCGCGGCCGGGGCCGCTGCCGACCTCCGAGGCCGGCCCGGTGCCGGGATACAGCGGCGACTGATGGATCGAGACGAACAGGACCTCGGGCGAGTCGATGAAGGCGTCGTTGGTGCCGTTGCCGTGATGTACGTCGTAATCGAGGATCAGCACCCGCTCGAGTCCCAGGCCGTGGACCGCCCAGGCCGCGGCGACGGCGATCGAGTTGAACAGGCAGAACCCCATCGCCCGGTCGGGCAGCGCGTGATGCCCGGGCGGCCGGTGAGCACTGAAGCCGGCGCGCGCCCGTCCCTCGAGAAGCCACGTGACCATCGTGACGGCGCCTCCGACACCGTGCAGCGCCGCATCGAACGAGCCGCGGGACATCAGCGTGTCCGCGTCCAGCTGCGCCCCGCCCGCCAGCGAGATGCGCTCGATCGCGTCGACGTAGCGGGCGGGGTGGACGAGCTCGAGCACCTCACGCGCGACCGCCGGCGACTCCCGCGGCTCGTAGCCGAGCCAGCCCCGCGGCTCGAGCTCGGCCATGATCGCGGCGATCCGCTCGGCCCGTTCCGGATGCCCGCCGGTGTCGTGCGCAAACGACGAAGGATGCAGAAACAAAACCGGTGGCGAGGGCATCGCCGCTACCGTACTCGCAACCCCGTTTGCAACCCCTGATGCAGCTCAGATGCCGGCCCCGAGCCCCCAGATGATCGTCGTCGGCGCGGGCGCCGCCGGCCTCTACACCGCGCTGCGCGCGGCGCGTGAGGGCGCGCGCGTGACGCTCGTGTCCGCGACGCCGCTCGCGGGCGCGTCGAGCTACTGGGCGCAGGGCGGGCTCGCCGCGGCACTGTCGGCCGACGACTCCCCGGAGCTCCACCTGGCCGACACGCTGCGGGCCGGACGCGACGCCGTCCGCGTTCCGGCGGCGGAGGCACTCACGCGAGAGGCGCCGGCCGCGGTCGAGGATCTCGGCAGGCTGGGCGTCAAGTTCGACGCCGACCGCCACGGCCGGCTCGCGCTCGGCCTCGAGGGCGGCCATAGCGCCCGCCGGATCGTCCACGCGGGCGGCGCGGCGACCGGCCGGCGGGTGATCCGTCAGCTGTCCGCGCTGGCCGCGCTCGATCCACAGATCGACGTATGGGAGGACCGCCGCGTGGTCGCGCTGCTCGTGCACGACGGCCGCTGCATCGGCATCAGAACGCTCGACGGCGCGGTCGTCACCGCGCCGGCGACGGTGATCGCGACAGGCGGTGCGGCGGCACTGTGGTCGCGCACGACCAACCCGGTGGGCGCTACCGGATCGGGCCTCGTGCTCGCGCACAACGCCGGCGCGAGCCTCGCCGACCTCGAGTTCATGCAGTTCCATCCGACGGCTGTCGTCGGCTCCAACGGCGCCGACGGCTTCCTCGTGACCGAGGCCGTGCGTGGCGAGGGCGCGCGCCTGCTCGACGCCGGCGGCGAGCGCTTCGTCGACGAGCTCGCGCCGCGAGACGAGGTCGCGAGGGCCGTCCAGCTGCTGATGGTCGCCACCGGCGCAGCGTCGGTCGACCTCGATATGCGCGAGGTCGATGCGGCCCTGTTCCCCAACGTCGTCAGCGCACTGCGGCGTGCCGGGATCGATCCCGAGCGCGAGCTCGTGCCGGTCGCCCCCGCCGCCCACTACATGATGGGGGGGATCGCCGTCGACCTGCACGGGCGCTCGACACTGCCCGGCATGCTCGCGGTCGGCGAGTGCGCCTGCACGGGCCTGCACGGCGCCAACCGCCTCGCGTCGAACTCGCTCAGCGAGTGCTTCGTGTTCGGCGCCCGCGCGGCGCGGGCCGGGCTCGCCGAGTCGCCCGTGGCCGCCGGGGCGGCCGCTGCTGCGGCCGCGCTCGCGGCTGCGGGGCCGCCACCCTCAAGCCCGAAGCCGAGCCAGGAGAGCCGAGAGGCCCTGTGGCTCCACGCCGGACTGGTCCGCGACCGCCCGGGGCTGGCAGAGCTCGCCGTGGACCCACACCCGCTCGTGCGCCTGATCGCGGCCAGCGCGCTTGCCCGCGAGGAGAGCCGCGGCGCCCACCAGCGGCTCGACTACCCGGACCGCGATACCGCGCTCGACCATCGCCACGTGATCAGCTCCGCGGCCGGCGAGGCGCCCGCGATCCGCGACTGGGCGCGAGGGCTCGGCTGAGCGCGCCGGGTGCCGTCAGGTGCGGCCCGATCTGGAGGGCATTCGATTGCAGGGCTCTGCTTAACCGCCAATTAACAGTGTGGGTGGTCCTAAGTACACCTTTCGCGGAAATACTCGGGCGTGCGTAGTCGATTGCCAGTCGGCCGGCCGTCGAAAAAGGAGGACCCCACCGGATGTACCGCTTCAGCCGCGCGATCTATCGTGAGCTCGCCAGCGAGATCCTCGAGGATCCGTTCGCGACCAATCCACACGCCAACCATGAGCGAGTGCTGCGGGCATGCGAGGCGGCGATCGAGCGCCTGGCGACCGATCGGCACTACTTCGCGCGGCCCGCGCGCACGCTCTTCTGCGACATCCGGATCTACTTCCCGATGTCGGCGCAGCGGCGGGTGCTGACAGTCGTCGAGCGCTACCTCGCGTTCGCCGACGAGTTCCTGCGCAATCGCTCCAACGACGGCTTTGATCCGTACGGCAATCCGCTGCAGTGCCGCGCGAGCACACGCAAGGGAACGCCCTGCCAGCGCGTGCCGCTGGCGCACAACGGCTACTGCCCGTCGCACCAGCACCTCGCCGACACCGAGGAGCTGCCCGCCGCGGCCGCGGCCTGACGCCGGTGCGAGGCGGACGGTAGCGTCCGCCCGGCATGCTCCTCGGGGTCGACGTCGGCGGGACCTTCACCGACGCGGTGCTGGTCGCCGAGGGGCGGATCTTCACCGCGAAGTCGCCGACCACGCCGCATGAGGAATCGGAGGGTGTGATGCGGGCGATCGGAGCGGTGCTCGAGTGCGCCGGCCGCGAGCCCCGCGACGTTCAGTCCTTCGCCCACGGGATGACGGTTGCGACCAACGCCCTACTGGAGGGGCGCAGCGCGCGCATAGCGCTGATCGCGACCGAGGGGTTCACGGACGTGATCGAGCTCGCTCGCCAGAACCGACCGCAGCTCTACCGGCTGTGCGCCCGCGGTCCCGAGCCGTTGACCCCGCCCGAGCGCCGCTTCGGTGCGCGCGAGCGGATGGGTCCCGACGGGCCGCTGCGGCCGCTGTCGGCCGCCGACGCAGCCGAGCTCGCGCGGCGGGTGGCCGGCTCCGGCGCCGAGGCGGTCGCGGTCGTGCTGCTCCACTCCTACCGCCACCCCGCCCACGAGCGGCTGCTCGGCGAAGCCCTGAAAAGGGACGCGCCGCACGTTTCCCAACACTTGTCGTATGAGTCGGTCGGGACGTTCCGGGAGTACGAGCGCGCCGCCACGACCGAGGTCGACGCGGCGCTCTCGCCGCTGCTGTCGCGCTACCTGCGCCGGCTCGGCGACCGCTGTACCGAGGCGGGCCTGCCGGAGCCGGCGATCATGCAGTCGGGCGGGGGGCTGCTCGAGCTCGAGCGCGCCGCGGGGCACGCCGCACTGACCGTGCTATCGGGGCCCGCCGGGGGCGCCGCCGGCGCCGCCCTGGTCGCGCGCGCGGCCGGCGAGCCTGACGTGCTCTGCTTCGACATGGGCGGAACGTCGTGCGACGTCTGTGTCGTCGACCGGGGACGGGTCGAGGAGCGTGCGGGCGGCACGCTCGCCGGGCGGCCGATTGCGCTGCCGATGCTCGCGATCCACACGGTTGGCGCCGGTGGCGGGTCGATTGCCTGGCGCGACGGCGGCGGCGCGCTGCGGGTCGGCCCGCGCTCCGCGGGCGCCGACCCGGGGCCTGCGTGCTATGGCGCAGGCGGCACCGAGCCGACCGTCACCGATGCAAACCTCGTGCTCGGACACCTCGACCCGGGTGAACCGCTCGCCGGCGGCGTCACGCTCGATCGCGACGCCGCCGAGCGCGCCGTCGGCGAGCTCGGGCGCGCGCTCGGACTGAGCACGCACGACTGCGCCGCCGGGATCCGTCGCGTCGCGTGCGCCGAGATGGCGGCGGCACTGCGGGTCGTGACGGTCGATCGCGGCGTCGACCCTCGACGCTACGCGCTGCTCGCCTTCGGCGGCGCCGGCCCGTTGCACGCGGCCGAAGTCGCCGACGAGCTGGGGATCGACCGGATCCTCGTGCCGCGCGCGAGCGGGGTGCTGGCGGCGCTCGGACTGGTTGCCGCGCCGCAGCGCCGCGACGCGCAGCGCAGCGTGTTCCTGGCGGGCGAGGAGCTGACCGCCGCGCGGATCCGAGACGAGGTGGGCGCGCTCGCAGAGCGGGCGCTCAGCGCCCTCGCCGCGGACGGCGCCACGCTGGCCGTGACGATCGACGCGCGTTACCGCGGGCAGTCGTTCGAGCTGCCGGTCGCCGCGCCGTCCGCGGCGACGCCCGCCCAGCTGCGCGAGGCATTCGAAGCCGAGCACGAGCGTCGCTACGGCTACCGCGACGCGGACCAGGCGCTCGAGCTGGTGACGATCCGGGTGACCGCAACCGCGCCCGCGCCAGACGTGGCGCTGACCGGTGAGGCTGAGCGCGACCGAGGCGAGGAGCCGTTCGAGCGAATCGAGGGCCCAACGCGGATCCGCCTGCCCGAGTCGATGCTCGTGGTGCCGGCCGGCTGGCGCGGCAGCGCTGAGGAGAGCGGCACGATCCATCTCGAGCGCGCGGGCGCCTGATGGACGCGGTCGACCTGGCGCTGATCGTCGGATCGCTGCGCGCCGGGTGCGAGGAGATGGGCGCAGTCCTGATCCGCTCGGCCCACTCGCCGAACATCAAGGAGCGCCGCGACGCCTCGACCGCGCTGTTCGACGCCCGCGGCGAGATGGTCATGCAGGCCGAGCACATCCCTGTGCACCTCGGGGCGATGCCGGCCGCGGTCGCGGCGGTGCGCGACTCGCTCGCGATCGAGCCGGGACGCGCGTACGTCCTCAACGACCCCTACCGCGGGGGCACACACCTCCCCGATATCACCGTGATCACGCCGATCTTCGCTCCGGACGGCGACCTGCTGGCGTTCGCCGCGGCCCGCGCCCACCACGCGGATGTCGGCGCGCCGATCCCGGGCTCGATGCCGGCGGACAGCCGCACGCTGGCCGACGAGGGCGTCGTGATCGAGCCCAGGGAGCTCGACGAGGCGGCGATCGCGCAGCTCAGCGCGCGAATGCGCGCGCCCGCCCAGCGCCGCGCCGACCTCCGCGCCCAGCTCGCCGCGTGCAGGGCGGGCGAGCACCGCCTGCTCGAGCTGCATCGCCGAACCGGCGACGCGGAGCTGCGTGAGGCGTTTCACGAGGTGCTCGACTACGCCGAGCGCCGCACCCGCGCCTGCCTCGCCGCGCTGCCCGACGGGACGCGGACCGCACGCGACGTCCTCGAGGCTCGTGACCGCGACCTGCCGATCGTGCTCGCCGCGACGCTCGACGGGGACCGACTGACGCTCGACTTCACGGGAAGCGCCGCGCAGCACGACGGGAACCTCAACTGCCCGCTGGCGGTGACCTGCTCAGCGTGCTACTTCGCGGTGCGCGTCCTCACCGACCCGGACATCCCGGCGAGCGCCGGCGCCTACAGGCCCGTCGAGGTGATCGCGCCGGAGGGGTCGCTGCTCAACGCCCGCCGCCCGGCGGCCGTCGCGGGCGGCAACGTCGAGACCTCGAGCCGCGTCGCGGACGTCGTGCTCGCCGCCTTCGGACACGCGCTCGGGCAGGGGACGATGAACAACCTGACGCTCGGCGCGGGCGATGTCGTCTACTACGAGACGATCGGCGGCGGCCAGGGCGCGTGCGCTGACGCGGATGGGCCGACGGGCGTGCACGTGGCGATGAGCAACACGCTGAACACGCCTGTCGAGGCGCTGGAGCTCGAGTTCCCACTGCGGATGCGGGAGTACGCGGTCCGCCGCGGCTCCGGCGGCGCCGGCGACCACCGCGGCGGCGACGGCGTGATCCGCGAGCTCGAGGCGCTCGCGCCGCTGACCTACTCGCTGATCACGGAGCGCCGCCGCCACCCGCCCCCGGGTGCCGCCGGAGGTGCTCCGGGCGCTCGCGGACGCAACCTGCTCGACGGCGTCGAGCTGCCGGGCAAGGCGACCGGCGCGCTGGAGCCCGGGCAGCGGCTGCGGATCGAGACGCCGGGCGGCGGGGGTTACGGGGGAGGGGTGCGGTGACCTGTGACGGTCACGAGTCACCGCGAGGATGGGTAAGGTCCGCAGTATGCGCGTCGCGTTCATCGGTCTCGGGATCATGGGCTCGCGGATGGCCGCGAACCTTGCCCGAGACGGGTTCGACCTGACCGTCTGGAACCGCACCACGTCGGTCGCCGAGCAGTTCGTCGCCGAGCACCCGCACGTGTCGGTGGCGGCCAGCCCGAAAGCGGCCGCCACCGAGGCAGACGTCGTCTTCACGATGGTCGTCGACGGCCCGCAAGTCGAGGCGCTGCTGCTCGGCGGGGACGGCGCGGCGGCGGGCGCCCCGCCGGGAACACTGTTCGTCGACTGCTCGACGATCGGGGTGACCGCGGCGGTCGCGATCGGCGGGCGGCTCGACGCGATCGGGATGCGCTTCCTCGACGCGCCCGTCACCGGCTCCAAGCCCGCGGCCCAGGACGGGACGCTGACGTTCATGGTCGGCGGCGCCGAGCAGGATTTCGAACGGGCGAAGCCGGCGCTCGAGGCGATGGGCAGGCTGCTCGTCCACGTCGGCCCCCGCGGCCACGGGCAGCTGATCAAGGTGATCAACAACGCGGTCGCGGCGACCAACGCGACGACCGTCGGGCAGGCGCTGCTCGTCGGCCGGCGGGCGGGCGCCGACCTCGACGCGCTCCTCCGCGTACTCGGCGCGGGCGCCGCCTCCTCGGGGATGCTCGAGCTCAAGGCGCGCCCGATGATCGCCCACGATTACACGCCCCTGTTCAAGCTCGACCACATGCTCAAGGACGTGCGGCTCTGCCTCGACGAGGCGGCGGCCGCGGGGGTGCCGTTCGAGTTCGCCAAGGAGACCGAGGGGGTGCTCGCCGACGCCTCCGCGATGGGTTACGGAAACGTCGATTTCGCTGCCCTTATCGAGGCGCTCCAAGCTGCCACTGAGACCAGTTTGTAACTCGCCTAAGTGGCCATTTGCAGGCACATTTGGGATTCTGGACAAAGTCGCCTAGTATTTCGGCTCCCGGCGCTGCGCACCCCGGACGCCTCGCGCCTGGCTGTCCCAGAAACCTTCGTCTCCCCAGTTCATTACATGCCGATTGCCTTCAAAGAATGGGCCGTGACCGTGCGCGCTCTGGCCGAGGGTGAGCAGCTGCTCACCCTCCGCAAGGGCGGGATCCGAGAGCCCGACAAGCACTTCAAGCTCGAGTACGAGCGCTTCTTCCTGTATCCGACCTTTGACCACCAGCGCGCCGACTTGGTGCGCGAGTCCCACCGCCCGGAGCTAGCGCGGGCGCTCGAGGAGGGCGTCTGGACCGACGGCGAGCCGTCGGCGCAGGCGATGCTGCGCGACGCCGAGATCACCCAGCCCGATCGCGTGCGGATCCGTGCCTGGGCCGAGGTTGCGGCGCACTTCACTGTCACCGATCGCCGCGCGGTCGATGCACTGTCGCCGTTCTACGTGTGGACGACCGACTACGCCGAGAAGCGGCTCGCGTGGAAGCGCCGCCACCCGCTGCACGTGATCCTGCTACGCACCTACCGGATCCCCCGCCCGGTCACCGTCAAGGTTCGCGACGAATACGGCGGCTGCCGCTCGTGGCTCGAGCTGACGCGCGATTTGCCGTTCGAGGGGACCCCGGTGCTGTCGGACGAGGAGTTCGAGCGCGCCTCGGAGGAGATCGCCGCGATCGCGTCCGACCGCCAGCCGGTTCTGGCCTGACCGGCTAAGGCGTCTACAGCGGCGCTGGCATGGCCTACGAGGAGGATCTCGCAAACCGCATCAGGGCACTGGTCGCCGGCGAACCCGGCGTGACCGAGAAGAAGATGTTCGGCGGGCTCGCATTTCTGATCGGCGGCCACATGTCCGTTGCGGCTAGCCATGAGGGTGGGCTGCTGCTGCGCTGCGACCCGGCGGAGACCGAGTCGCTCCTCGGCAAGCCACACGCAGGACCGATGGTGATGCGCGGGCGGGAGATGGACGGCTGGCTGCGAGTCGACGCCGAGGGCGTCAAGACCAAGGCGCAGCTCGAGAGGTGGGTGGCGCGTAGCGTCGACTACGCGCGCTCGCTGCCGGCGAAGGGAACGTAAGGGGCGCCTAACCTGGCGCGATCGGCATGCGCATACAATCCGGCCGGGCCGGACCGTTGATTTCTTGACGCGCGCTATCAGCGCGCAGCCCCTGGGGGAGTCCAACCGGACTTGACGACGATTGCCACCCGAGATGCCGAGGCAGCGTCCGCGCGCGGAGGCCTCGTCGTCGACGGCCTACGCGACCCGCCCGAGCGCGCGAACGGCAGGATCGCCAGCGGAGCGCGGTCCGGCGCAGTGGTGGTCGGCGCCCGCCAGACATTGGTCGCCGTCGCCTCCGCGCTCACGGTCCTCACGGTCGCGCGCTGCCTCGGGCCGCGGAGCTTTGGCTTGCTCGCCGGCGGGGCAGCCGTCTTCTGGCTGGGACTCGGCCTGGCCGACGGCGGGTTGAGCGTGCTGCTCGTGCGGGAGCTGGCGGCGCGGCCCCAGGACGAGGAGCGGGTGACGGCGGTCGCGCTGCGGGCGCAGGCGGCCTGGTGCCTCGCCCTCGCCGCGGCGCTCGCGCTGCTCGCCGCGACCGCGACCGGCGCACGGGGGCTGGTGATGTTCGCGCTCGTACCCGCGCTGGCGCTCGGCGGAGCGTCGGTCACGCGCCAGATCGTCGCCGTTCGAAATCGATCCTCCCGGCTGATCGTCGTTGACGCCTGCGTATTTGCGCTGCAGGCTGCGACCACGGTGGGACTCGCCCTCGGGCATGTGCCCGTGTGGGCGATCGCCGCCAACCTCAGCGTCTGGACCTGCCTGAGCGCGGCGCCGGCTTATCTGGTCGCGCGGAGCTACGTGAGGTTGGTCGAGCTCAAGCGGACGGAATCGCTCCGTTTCCTGAGGACGGCGGCCCCGGCAGGACTGGCGCCGATGCTCCCGGCCGTGACGCTCCTGCTACAGCTCGCGCTGCTCGGCTGGCTGTTGTCGCCGGCCGCGGTCGGGCGGTACGCGGCGAGCTTCCAATTGCTGCTGTTCGCGACCGCGGTCCCGGGTGTGATGCTCGCGACGCGATCCCGCACGCTGCTCAGACCCGGCAGGAACGCCGGCGAGCTCGCCCGCGGCGCCGCCACTCTAACCCGTGTCTTCGCGGTTGTCGGGATCCCGGTCGCAGCGCTGATCGCCCTGCTCGCGCGACCGCTCGTTCGCACGCTGCTGGGCGCCGCCTACAGCGGGGCCGTGCCGGTGGTGCCGGTGCTGATGGTCGCGGCGGTGCTGTCGGTGGCTGCAACGATCAGCGCAATCCTCGCGGTCAGTCTCGGACAGATCCGGCGTCTGCTGATCGCAGGCGCCGTCGCAGCAATTGGCGGAGCCGCCTGCCTGATCGCGCTGGCGCCGTCCCGCGGGCCGATCGTTGCCGCGTGGGTGGCCGTCGCCTCACAGGGCATCGTCCTCGCCGGCGCGCTGGCGTCACTGCACGGCGAGCTCGGCCTGCGGGAGGTGCTGCGGCAGATCCTCGGAACGAGTGCCGCCGCCTCGGTGCCCGAACGCGACCGGGGGGCAAGCGCCCTGGTCGCAGCGAGCGCGCTTGCCGGCAGCATTCCCGGGATCCAGGCGGCGCCGTCGTACGGATCAGCCGCCGCTGCGATGGCGCTCGGCGGGAGGGTGCCGATGCGTCCGCAGATCGGCGAGGGCCGGCGGGCCGCGGCCGATCCCCGGGGACGCGAGCGCACCGCGCTGCTACTCGCGAGCGCGGTCGTGGTCGCGCTGCTCGCGATCGCGGCGGCCAACCTCAAGGATCTGCCCGCGACGCCCGCGTCGCCCGCACCGCCGGCCGTGCTCGCCCGCGCGGGTGGCCTGCAGCTCCGATACGCGCGTCCCTGGCGACCTGTGTCGACGGCGGTCGCCGGCTCTTCCGCATTCGTCTCCAGCGGCGGCTCGCCGGGCGCGATCGCACTGAGCTCGGGGACGGCGACGCTTGCCGCCGGAACGCTCGCGCAGTCCGCCTCGTTCCCCGGCGGGGTGCCGCCCGTCCTCGTCCAGACGCTCGGCAAACCGATGGGAGCGGGCGATGTCACGCTCTCCGGTCATCGGGTCTCCTCGTATTCGTGGGAGGTTTCCGGCGGCGAGCGGTGGGCGGTGTTCGTTCTGCCCACCGACGGAGCCGACCTTGCGATCGTGTGCGCCGGGCGGCTTGAGTCGTCGCTGCGGGCGTGCGACCAGCTGGCGCTCACCACGCGCGTCAGCGGCGTTGGGTTCGTCGCGCCGGGTCCGTTCACAGCCGTGTCGACCGCGGTGCAGCGGGCGCTCGCGCCGGCTTTGACAGCGCGGAGCGAGCTCGGCGGGCTGACCGAGGTCCCGCTGAGCCGGCGAGCGGCACCGGCGTCGGCGGCGGCCGCCGCCGACGATGCGGCGGCCGCCGTGATTGCGAAGCTCGCCGCCCCTGGTCGAGTCCGAAGCGTGGTCGCGGCGGTGATCGCTGCGCTGCGGCACGAAGGCGCGGCGCTGAGCTCGCTCGCGACCGTCGCCACCAGCACGCGGCCGGCCGGGTATGCGGCCGCGTCGGGCGCCGTCGAGCTGGCCAGCGCGGCACTCGCGCGGGCGGTCGCGCAAGTGCGGGCACAGGCTTTGAGTGCGCCGCCCTTCCCGGCGCTGACACTGGCCGCCGCGCCCGCGGTGACGCCTACACGACCAGCGGCTCCGCGCCATGCCCATGCCACGCACCGGCTTCGGGCGGCGACGAAGCGCGGGCGCGCGACCACGACGGCGCGCCCGTCAGCGCCAGTCACGCAGAGGACAGCGCCGGTTGTGAGCACCCCGGCGCCAGTCGTACGCTCCACCGCGCCGGTCGTACGCTCCACAGCGCCGGTCGTGCGCTCCACAGCGCCGGTCGTGCGCACCCCGGCGCCCGTCCACAGCGCGCCGCAGCCGGTCAGGAGCAAGCCCGTGCAGCACACATCCACGCATCCAGCCACCCATCCGGCCGCGGCGCCCCATACGACGCCGGCGCCGACGACTGTCGTCGTCCCGGTTTCGCCTACCGGGAGCTCGAAGCATTCGGGCAGCGGTAAGACGGTCGTCGTGCCGGTCGGCTGAGGAATCTCGCTCCATGCCGTTCCGATCCTCTCGTACAAGATCTGCCCGCCTCGGCTGGGCGGTCGCGGCGCTGATCGCGTCGCTCGCCGTGCTGCTGCTGTTGGCGCCGGCCGGTCGCGCGGACGGCGGCCCAATCGTGACAGGCGTGAGCCCGGACGCGGGGACGCTGACCGGCAACCCGGCGGTGACGGTCTCCGGCTCGGGCTTCACGGGCGCGACCGAGGTTGACTTCGGCACGGCAGCCGCCACGCCGATCTCTGTGTCCGATACCACGATCACGGTCGACCCACCCGACACAACGACGGCTGCGACCGTCGACGTGACCGTGATCGCCAACGGAGTGCAGTCAGCCGTCAACCCCCCGTACGATCAGTTCACCTACGGGCCGCCGACCGTCACGTCCGTGACCCCATCCGCCGGTCCGGTCGCCGGCGGCAGCACGGTCAACATCGTCGGCACCGGCTTCACGATCGACAGCACCGTCGAGTTCGGCATGAGCGGCTTCGAGCCCGCGACCCTCAACGCCGACGGCTCGCTCACCGCGCTCGTGCCGCTCGCGCCCGCCGCCGGCCCGGTCGACGTCGTCGTCAGCACACCTGGCGGAACCTCGTCGCTGTCCAGCGCCGACAAGTACACGTACGACCCAGTCCCGACCGTCACCTCCGTCACCCCATCCGCCGGCCCGCTCACCGGCGACAACACGGTCAACATCGTCGGGACCGGCTTCACGAACGACAGCACCGTCGAGTTCGGCACGAGCGGCTTCGAGCCCGCCACCCTCAACGCCGACGGCTCGCTCACCGCCGTCGCCCCGGCTGCTTCAGCCGGCACCGTCAATGTCGTCGTCAGCACCCCCGGCGGGACATCGAACGCCGTTCAGTACACCTACGACCCCGTCCCGACCGTGACCTCCATAAGCCCATCCGCCGGACCGGTCGCCGGCGCCAACACGGTCAACATCGTCGGGACCGGCTTCACCAGCGATAGCACAGTCGAGTTCGGCACGAGCGGCTTCGAGCCCGCGACCCTCAACGCCGACGGCTCGCTCACCGCCGTCGCCCCGGCTGCTTCAGCCGGCACGGTCGACGTCGTCGTCAGCACCCCAGGCGGGACGTCGCCGCTGTCGACTGCCGATAAGTACACATACGACCCGCCGCCGATGATCGAAAACATCTCGCCGCCGAGCGGGCCGCTCGACGGGGGCAACTCGGTTACGATCGCCGGAGTCGGCCTGAGCGGCGCCACCGCCGTCTCGTTCGGCAGCGAGCCGGCGAGTTCGATCACGGCGAACGGCGATGGCTCGATTACGGTGACCGTGCCGTCGCGCGGGTCGGCCGGCGTTGTCTACGTGACCGTCACGACGCCCGGAGGCACCTCACCGACCGGTGGCTCGGCCGAGTATTACTACACATCGACTCCGGCCGTGACCGGCGTTAGCCCGAATGCCGGGCCGCTGACCGCGGGGACGAGCGTTACGATCAGTGGAACGGGATTCAGCGGCGCTACTTCCGTGGACTTCGGGACGACGCCGGCGGTCTCCTACACGCTCAACTCGGACAGTTCGATCACCGCGATCGCGCCCGCAGACCCCTCAGGCGGAACGGTCAACGTGATCGTCACGACCGCCAGCGGCGGATCCTCGCCGCTGGGTACCGCGGACGAGTTCACATATGACCCGATCCCATCGGTGTCGTCGGTCAACCCGAGCGCCGGCCCGACCGCGGGCGGAACGTCCGTCACGATCACGGGCACCGGCTTCGCGAGCGGCGCGACCGTCAGCTTCGGGGGGACCGCCGCCACGTCCGTCACGATCGACTCGAGCACCAAGCTCACTGCGCTGGTGCCTGCCGCGGCCGTCGCCGGCACCGTCAACGTCATCGTCAGCACGCCCGGCGGCCCGTCGGCCATATCGAGCGCCGACCAGTACACCTACGACCCGCAGCCAACCGTAACCGGCATTGGCCCGAACGCCGGTCCGCTTGCTGGCGGGACCGTCGTCACGATCACCGGCACAGGCTTCACAAGCGGCGCCACCGTCAGCTTCGGGGCTACCGCCGCGACGTCCGTCACGTTCACCTCCAGCACGCAACTCATCGCGACCTCGCCCGGCGGCTCCGGCACGGTCAACATTCAGGTTACGACCCCCGGGGGCACCTCGGCCGCGTCAGGCGCGGATCAGTTTACCTACGACTCGATCCCAACCGTCACGTCGGTCGGCCCGAGCGCGGGCCCGATCGCCGGCGGCACGATCGTCATCATCAACGGCACGGGGTTCACGAGCAGTTCGACGGTCTCGTTCGGCAGCGTCGCCGGCACCTCGGTGACGTTCGTATCCGCGACGCAGCTGACCGTCATCTCCCCCGCACAGGCGGCCGGCAAGGTGGACATCACGGTCACGACCCCGGGCGGCACCTCTTCGACATCAGCCGCCGACAAGTACACCTACGACCCGGTCCCGACCGTCACCTCCGTGACACCGAACGCCGGCCCGGTCGCCGGGGAAACTCTGGTCACGGTGGCAGGCACAGGGTTCACGCCGGGCGCGACGGTGGCGTTCGGCACCGCCATGGTGACGGCCCTCACCGTGTCCGGGTCCGGCAATCAACTCACGGCGATCGTTCCGGCAGGAGGGCTTGGCACGGTCGATGTCACCGTCACGACACCTGGCGGCACGTCTGCGACGTCGCCGCTGGACCACTACATCTATGACCCGGTCCCAATCGTCACCTCGATCAGCCCGAACGCCGGTCCGCTCGGTGGGGGAACTTCCAAAACGCCTGTCACGATCAACGGCAGCGGCTTCACGAGCGGGGCGACGGTCATGTTCGGTTCGCAGCTGGGGACCTCTGTATCGTATGTCTCACCAACCCAACTGACGGCCGTTGCGCCGCCTGAGGCATCCGGGTCCGTCGATGTCACCGTCAAGACGCCCGGAGGCACGTCCGCGACCTCCCCGGCCGACACGTTTCTCTACACCAGCGATCCGACGGTTTCCGGCGTCAGCCCCAGTGCAGGGCCCCTAACGGGAGGAGGTACGGTCACCATCAGCGGCAGCGGGTTCACCGGGAGCATCACAGTGGAATTCGTCAGCTCAGCCGGCACGGATTTCGCGGCCACAGGCGTTGTGGTCCGCTCGTCAACGCAGCTGACGGCGACCGTCCCGAGCCTGCCGGCGGGCAACCCCGGTGGGACGTTCAACATCGTCGTATCGAATGCGGCCGGAGCGTCGCTGACGTCGAGCGCCGACGACTACACCTACCAACCCCCACCGTCGGTCATGCTCGTCAGCCCGGCGGCCGGCCCGACCGCGGGCGGGACGGCCGTGACGATCTCGGGGAGCGGGTTCACGAGCACGTCGACGGTCTCGTTCGGAAGTGTCCCCGCGCCCGTGACGTTCGTGTCGAGCAACAAGCTGACGGCCACCGCACCGGCTCAGTCGGCAGGCACCGTCGACATCACCGTCTCGACGATCGGCGGGACCTCCGCGATCAGCCCTGCCGACCAGTACACGTACGACCCGGCGCCGGCGGTGACCGGCGTCACCCCAGACGCCGGGCCGGTTTCAGGCGGGAGCTCGGTCACGATCACCGGCACGGGCTTCACGAGCGGCGCGACCGTCAGCTTCGGGGGGGCCGCCGCCACGTCCGTCCATTTCACCTCCAGCACCCAGCTCACCGCTGCCGTACCGGCCGGAGCTGCGCCTGGCACCGTCGACGTGATCGTCGTCTCCCCCGGTGGCATCTCTTCCCCGTCGAGCGCCGACGTCTACACATACGACGCTGCTCCGAGCGTCTTTTCGATCAGTCCGAGCGCCGGGACCCCCGCGGGCGGTGGCTCGATCACGATCGTGGGGGCCGGCTTCACCGGGGGAACGACCGTCAGCTTCGGGACGATCCCGTCGCCGTCGGTCACCGTCACGTCCGGCACGTCGCTAACCGCCATCATCCCGGCGGCTCCATCAGCGAGTACCGTCGATGTGACCGTCACCACCCCAGGCGGGACGTCGGCAACGTCGGCGGCTGACGAGTACACGTATCTGACCAGCGCCTCAATGCCGGCCCCGGTACCGCAGCTAGCGAGCATCAGCCCATCTGCCGGGCCGCTCAGCGGGGGAACGACGGTCACGATCGACGGCTCGCACTTCACCGGCGCTTCGGGCGTCTCGTTCGGCGGGAGCGCGGCCGTCAGCTTCCACGTCGAGTCGGACACGCAGATTGTCGCGGTACCCCCTGCTCACGCCGGCGGCCGGGTCGACGTCACCGTCACCGGCCCTGCCGGCACGTCGGCCACGACGTCCGCCGACGGCTTCACGTTCGCGCCGGCGCCTGCAGTCAGCGCCGTCCGAGTCGGCACGAACTCGCCGAGCCGCACGGTTCTGACCGCCACCGTCAACGACGGCGGGATCCCGGTAACCGGATGCGCTTTCCAGTACAGCCGGACGACCCGGTACGGCTCGTCCGCCAGATGCTCCACCCTGCCGGCATCGAGCGGCGACGTTGTTTCGGTCACCGCGAGCCTGAAGCGCCTCGCTCCGGCGACCGTCTATCACTTCCGCCTGCAGGTCACCACGGCCGCGGGCACAGTAGCGAGCGGCGACGGACGGTTCACGACCCGGCAGTTGCCGCTGCTCGAGGCGCCGTTGATCGGGCTCGTCGTCCAGCAATCGTCAGGGAACGCTGGAATCATCGGCCACCTGCTCGGGATCGACGGGATCGAGCACGGGGTCGCCGGCGAATCGATCGCGCTGCGGTGCCTGACCGGCTGCTCGCACAAGACCGTCCTCACGCTCAAACATCTGAAGCCACCGCTCGACCGCATCAAGGTGACGCTTGCCCACGCGCTGCCCCTGTCAAGCGCGAGCCGGGTCGAGGTGCGGGTCTCCAAGCCCGGCGATCGCGGGCGATTCGGTGTCTATGCGTTCGCTCCGGCCGCGTCGTCGCTGAGCATCCAGCTTGTGCAGACCGGCTGCCTGTCGAGCGGCGGCAAGACCGTCAGCTGCAGCGCGCCCGGCGCGCGTCCGCGCAACGACGCGGCGGAAGCGATCCGGCTCGCTGTCCGCAGCCGCTACTGACGCGAGGCGGCACGGCAACGCAAGCGGACGTGCAGGCACGCACGCTGTTTGCGCCGCTTGTGCGCACGCATAGAATCCAGCGCGGCCCGAGCGTCGCTTCCGGCGCGACACACGGGTCGTCGAGCCGGGGAGCGCCGACCCTACACCTGACGATGATCGCAAGCGGAGAAGATGCGGTAGTCGCGCGCGCGGCTTTCGTCCCAAGCGCGGGTGGGTCGTCGCGCCAGCGACGGGCGGACGCTGCTGCCCGCTCCGACGGCACGGCAATCGGGGCACGCCAGATCGTTGTGGCGCTGGTCGTTGCGCTCACCGCGCTGACGGTCGCCCGGTATCTCGGCCCGGTTAGCTTCGGAATCCTCGCGGGCGGCACGGCGCCGTTCCTGCTCGGGATGGGACTCGGTGCGGCGGGCTTCGGCGTGCTGGTCGTACGCGAGCTCGCGACGCGACCGCAGGACGAGAGCGAGGTGATCGCGGTCGGTGTCCGCGCGCAGGCCGCCTGGTGCGTTGGCCTCGCCACGGTGCTCGTCGCGATCGGCCTCGCCGAGGGTGCGGGCCGCGGGCCGGTGACACTCGTCCTGGCGCCGGCGCTCGCTTTTGCCGGCGTCGGAGTCGCCTGGCAGCTTGTCGCCGTTCAGAGCAGGTCGACGCGCCTGCTGCGTACCGACCTCGCGGCAATGACGCTCCAGAGCGTGATTGCGGTCGTGCTGGCCGTGCGGCATTCCTCGCCGTTCGCGCTCGCCGCCAACCTCTGCATCTGGAGCTGTCTCGCGGCGGTTCCGGCCCGGATCGCCGTGCGACGTCAGGCGCGCTCGGTCGCGATCTGGAATCGCGCGCCGATCGGCTTCACGCGCATCGCCGTACCCCTCGGTCTGGCGTCTGTGATCCCGGTCGTGCTGCTACCGCTCGACCTCGCGCTGCTCGCCTGGTTGGTCTCGCCGCGCGCGCTCGCCCAGTTCGGTGTGGCGCTCGAGATCACGTTCTTCGCCGTCGCCGTGCCCGGCGCGATCCTCGCAGCCCGCGCCAGGACGCTGATCGGGTTCGGCACGCGCAGCGACGAGCTCGTCCGGAGCCTGGCGGCGCTCCTGCGCGTGCTCCTGCTCGTCGCGGTCCCGCTCGCCCTGGCGATCTCCCTGCTCGCACGGCCGCTGGTCAACGGGCTGCTCGGCACCGCTTATCTCGGCGCCGTCCCGCTCGTGCGCGTTCTGATGCTCGGCGCGGTCCTGTCGGTGGCGGCCACGATCGCCGGAATCCTTGCCGTCGCTCTGGGGCTCGTTCGCCACCAGCTGATCGCCGGCGGATGTGGCCTGATCGTCTGTGTGGCCGGCGTGCTCGCGCTCGGCCCGGCCCACGGCGCGCACGCGGCGGCCTGGGTCGCAGTCGCATCCGAGGGGACCGTGGTGATCGCCGCGCTCGTTTTGCTGCGCCGCGAATTCGACGCTCGCGATTTGGCGGCTGAGCTCCTCTACCCTGGCCCTCCCCCCGGTCCGGAGCGCCGCCTCGGGGCAAGCGCGCTGGTCGCCGCGACCGCGATCGTGCGGAGCATTCCCGCACTGCAAGCAGATCCCGCAAGCGCGACGGCCGCGGCCGCGATGGCGCTCGGCGGGCAGGCGTCGATGCGCCCGCAGATCGGCGAGGGTCGCCGCCCGGCGATCGATCCAGGACGCGGGGAGGCGATCGCGCTGACGGTCGCGACCCTGGCCGCGATCGCGCTGATCGCCCTGGCCGCGGCCGACGTGCGGTCCTCACCGCCGCGCATTACATCGGCTCGCAGGGCCGACGTGAGGCATCTGTCGCTGCCACGACCAGCGCACGGTTCGGATGCCTTGTCGCTGCGAGCCCTCCGGCTCCCCCTGGCTCCTGTCATCTCGCGCGGGCGGCCGACGGCGCGTAAATCGAGCGGGCCTGCCGGCTCTCGACCGAACGCGGGCCGGACGAGTTCCGAAGCCGCCGCGACCGTGCGGCACGCTGCACCGACCGTCCGCAGTCAGTCGCCCGTCGTGACGCCCGCGGCGCCGATCGCGCGGACGCCCGCGCCCACCGTCCGAGCGCCGGCGTCGACCGCGGCAACAGCGCCACCCACGGCTGAGTCGCCGCACCCCCGGGCGGACACCCAGCCCAGCCGGGCGGCAACGCAGCCGCCACCCACCACCGTCGTCGTCTCCGCCGGGGGCACCAGCCGCTCGGTCGGCGCACGGACCGTCGTCGACGTACCAGCGGGATGAGCGCGATGGCCTACGGATCGATCTCCCACCCCCGCGCCTGCCGAGCAGCCGCCGTCTTCGCGCTCGTCCTCGCGATGCTCCTACTCGCCGCGCCCGCGAGTCGCGCCGATGGTGCGCCGAGCGTAAGCGGTGTCATCCCGGAATACGGCCCCCTTACCGGCGGGACAGAGGTCACGGTCTCCGGGTCGAACTTCATGGGCGCTTCTACCGTTTGGTTCGTCTTGGGCGAGCAGTATGTGGCCGCGACGCCATTCAATGTGACGGATGGCTCGCTTGATGTCTACTCCCCCCCAGGCCTGGCAGCTGGTCCCGTTGACGTCGAAGTGACAGCGAATGGAACGTCGGCACCGAATCCGGACGACCAGTTCACCTACGACACGATCCCGACTGTCACCACGATGACACCCTCCGCCGGGCCGATTGGCGGAGGCAATCCCGTAACGATAACCGGCACGGGATTCGGCATCGCCAGCTGCGTATCATTTGGCCCGCCGGTCGCCGACCGCGTATGCCTGGGCACTGGCCTCACCATCGAGTCGGACAACCAGCTCGTCGTGACGGCACCCGACGTGGGCACAGTTGAGACGGTCGATGTCACCGTCATCACGGGGGTTGGCACAAGTTCCGCCGGTGAATACACGTTTGCGCCGCCGCCGTCCGTCACGAGCGTCGGCCCCAACGTCGGCCCTGAAGGCGGGGGAACAACCGTCACGATTAGCGGTAGCGGCTTCACCGGCGTCACCGGCGTGATGTTTGGGTCGACCCCGGCTGCGAGCTACGCGTTCAACTCCGACAGCTCGATCACGGCGACCTCGCCGGCCGATGCGGACGCCGGCCCAGTCCACGTGACGGTCACGACCCTCGGCGGCGGCTCGTCAGCGGCCGTCAGCGCCGACCAGTTCACATACCTCAGTCCACCCGCAGTCACCGGGATCAGCCCGAGCGCAGGTCCGGCCGGTGGCGGAGGGACGATCACGATCACCGGGACGAATCTGGCCGGCGCCACGGCAGTCGACTTCGGATCGACGGCATCTCCGGTGATTACGGCGGACTCGAGCGACTCGGTCACCGCGGTCATCCCGGGCGCCGCGTCTGCCTCAACCGTGCCCGTGACCGTGACTACGCTCGGCGGTACGTCACCGACCTCTCCGGGCGACGACTACACGTATGTCGGGTCCGCCAGCTCGAAGACGACCGTTCGCCCGGCCGTGACGAGCATCGGCCCGGTTGCCGGCTCGGTCAACGGCGGAACCCGAGTCACGATCGACGGCACCAATCTCGGGAGTGTCTCGGCCGTCGACTTCGGAACCGTTGCGGCGGCCAGCTTCGCTGTGGAGTCGGACTCGCAGATCGTGGCGGTCGCACCGGCGCATGTAGCGGACGCGGTGACGGTGTGGGTAACGGCCGGCAGCGAGCAGTCGCTTGCCGGGGCCAAGACGACGTTCACGTACGCGCCGATGCCCACGGTGCTG
>Ga0302235_10000715_pt1 | contig 25632 bp, 18 predicted proteins | sample II_Palsa_N3_3_FD_193577 | JGI IMG/M metagenome (GOLD analysis project Ga0302235, IMG submission 193577) | Peat permafrost microbial communities from Stordalen Mire near Abisko, Sweden - II_Palsa_N3_3 | ecosystem: Environmental > Terrestrial > Soil > Palsa > Peat permafrost | place: Sweden...
GGTCAGCGCGATCGCCTGGGTGGTGTTCCACGCGCGGCCCAGCCTGTTCGCCGAAATGACGATCTTCGGTCCCCTGGACGGGGACTGGTGGAAGCTGTTCACGAGCCTGTTCGCCTACGGCCCCGGCCTGTATGCGTTCGTCACGCTCGTGGCGATCGCGCTGTTCGGCACGCTGATGGAGCGCCGGCACGGACCGCTGGTGGTGCTCGCGCTGTTCCTCGGCCTGGGTGCGGCGGGAGCGCTCGCGGCAAGCGCCGTCTACACGTTCGCGATCGTGAGCGGCGGCAACGCGGGCGCGATGGCGCTGCTGGCGGCGTGGGCGGTGCCGGACCTTCGCGAAGCGCGCGCGGGAGGCGACTACGACGGCGATCTGCTGGGCGTGGCGGCGATCGCGGCGCTGCTGTTGGCGATGCCGTTCGCGGGCACCGGGGCGAGCTGGCTTGCCACGGTGACGGCCGGGGCGTTGGGCCTGCTGTTCGGCCTGGGGCTCGATCGCAGCGAACACGCGGAGGCCTGAAGGCGCTCCTATGATTGACGGGCGATGACGATGACCAACGCGGTGGTGTTGATAGAGGCCGAGCGCGATGCGCTGTCCACGCTGGGAAGCGCGCTGGCGGACATCGAAGGCGTGGCCGAGGCCTATTCGGTGACGGGACAGTGGGACTTCGTGGCGATCGTGCGGGTGCCCGACCATGAGCAGCTGGCCGACGTGGTGACCAGCGAAATCGGGGGACTCTCGGGCGTGGCGCGCACGCAGACGATGGTCGCGTTCGCGGCCTACTCGCGCCACGACCTCGAGTCGCTGTTCTCGCTCGGCGAATGATCGACTGACGTGATGACCGCGGTGCCGATGAAGCCGCAGTACGGGCCGACGCTCGGCCGGCTGCTCGCACCCCGCTGGCACGCGGCCTCACGGCCGGTTCGCTGGGCGGTGATCGTGGGGTGCATAGCGCTTGTGGCACTGCTCATCGGGGTGGGACTGACGCTTGAGAACCCGCAATTCTCGATGGACGGGAGGGTTCCCTTCAGCTTCAGCTACCGGGGCCTTTACCGTGTGACACCGGACCCGGGCAGCTACGTGAAGGTGCAGCGCCGCAGCTCAAGCGGCCGTCTGGAGGACTCCCTGGCGGTGTGGCCGCTGCGGCTGCCCCCCTACTCGGGGGGACTGTCGGGCGAGCTGCCGCTGTATGCGGCCGGCCATGTGAAGGTGCTCGCGCGGCGCAATGCACAGTTCGTGCTGAGGGGTGAGGGCAAGACGAGGGTCAACACGGTGCCCGCCTACAACATCTTCTACACGACGGTCGTCGAGGGGCGGTTGATGTATGGGCGCAACACGCTGCTGCTGCCCGAAAAGAGCGGCGCGCGCGAAGGCGTGGAAATCGCGCTGCTGACGAGCCCCAAGGCGAACCCACAGGTCACCTCGCCCGCCCTGGTCGCCTCGACGGGCATCCTTGAAAGGCCTGTGGAGACCTTCAGCATCGGCTAGGCGCAGGACCTGTTACGGCTAGGCGTGTTGCCCACGGCGGCCGTCAGGCGGCGCGGCTGTGGTGGCCGGATCTATTCGCCGGGGGGCGCAGTGACGGGCGTTTCGCCGGTGGCCGGCGGCGAGGGCGGGACGGTCGGCGTCGTTGCTTCCACGGGCGGTGTGACCGGGGGCGTGGTCGTCACGGGCGTGGTCGGAACGGGAATCGCGGTTTCACCAGTGGTGACGGGCGCGGGCGGCGGCGTCACTTCGACGGTGCTCGGGGGTGAGGGAACGGCCGGCTGGCCCTGGACGGCGGCGGGCGAGGGAAGCACGGTGGTCTCGGTCGTGACCTGCGTGACCTGGGAGCCCGTGGGCTTGGGCTCGGCGTCCGGTTTCGCGGCGGGGGCCACGATCGGCAGCTTGGAGGCGAGGGGAGCTGTGGCCGGCGCGAGCACCTTGGCGGCCTTCGTCAGGCGGTTGTGACGTGCGCGGCGCGCGGCGATCGCGGCGGTTGCTGCGTTGCTCGTGGGGCTTACGGGCTGGGCGCGCACGGCCACGATCACGGGACTGGACGGAGCCGGGGTGACGCGCGCGTAGGCAGCTGAGCGAAGGTGGTGATGGTGGGTGGTGGTCGTATGGTCGGCGGCGGCGACGCCCGCGGTGACGATCGCGGCGGCGGCGAGTCCGGCGACGGCCTTGGTGGCGAGCGCTCCAGCGCCTGCCGTGAGGATGCCTCCGGCGATACCTCCACCGCCTGTCGCTCCGGCGGTTGCGGCCGCACCGGCGCCCATCGTCGCTCCGGCGCCGCCGGCGACGTGGGCGCTGCCCGCCGAGGCGGTGAAGCCGAGCTTTGCGAGGACAAGCTTCTTGAACAGCAGCAGGGGGCCCACCGGGAGCACGGCGGCGAGCGCGTGGTTGTTGGCCTTCAGCTGCTTCTTGAACGAGCCGCAGCGTTCGCAGCCGCGCACGTGGCGCCTTGCGGGCGCGCTCAGCTTGGTGAGGCCCTCGGCGGCCTCGCCGAGCTCGAGGCGAACCTCCGCGCAGCTCAGCTTGCGAGCCTCGGCGGCCTCGGCCAGGGAGATGCGCGCGCGCACGAGCAGCGACTTGACAGACGGCACGGTGGTCTCCATCGCGAGCGCGATCTGCTCGTAGGAGAGCGCGTCCATCTCGCGCAGAAGCAGGGCGGTGCGCTGGGTCTCGGGCAGCTGCTGGACGTCGGTGAGCAGCTCGCGGAAGCTCTCACGGCGAATCACGCGATCGCCGGTCGACAGGCCGTTCTCGGCGAAGTGGACATCCATCGAGTCCACGCCGATGGCGGTGTTGCGGCGCAGGTGGTTGAGCGAGCGGTTGCGCGCTATGCGGTAGAGCCACGGGCGCACGTTGATCTCGCGCTCGTCGGCGAGGACGGCGTTGAAGGCGGCGGCGAAGACCTCCTGGAGGACGTCCTCGGCGTCCTCGCGCGAGTTGAGCATGTGCCGGCAGAAGGACAGCAGGCGCGACTGGTAGCGCGAGCAGAGGGTCTCGAAGGCGGCCGCCTGGCCGCTGCGTGTGAGCGCGATGAGCTTCTCGTCAGACTGAAGGCGCAGCAGAGCCGAGGGGCCTCGAAGGCCCGGCATGCGGCTCGGGTGTGTTAGTGCTGACGCCTCCACGTGCAACGCAAATTCTGACTGCTGAATCTAAAGACATGGATTACTGCTCCTAAAGACACGGTAACAACAGGGAAGTTGCGCTGCTGGACACTTTTGGACGGAGGGCGCTCGCGTACACTTGGCCGCCCCGGCCCGGGTGGCGGAACGGGTATACGCAATCGACTTAAAATCGATGGCCTGCAACAGGGTATGTGGGTTCGAATCCCACCCCGGGCATGCGTTTGATGTCGTGGACAGATGGCTCGGGCGCCGGCGAACGGATAGAGTCGCGAGCATGTCCACAGAGGGGGCGCAGCACTCAACCGTTGCGGGCGATGATGATGCCGGGATTGCGGAGGGCGAGTCGTTCCACGGCGGGCGGCTGATTGCGCGGCGGCTGAAGGCACATGGCGTGAGCAAGCTGTTCACGCTGTCCGGCGGGCACCTGTTCTCGATCTATGACGGCTGTCTGAAAGAGGGCATCGACATCGTTGACGTGCGCCACGAGTCCACGGCGGCGTTTGCGGCGGAGGGCTGGGCGAAGGTGACGCGCGAGCCGGGGGTGTGCGCGCTCACGGCCGGGCCGGGAGTGACGAACGGAATGAGCGCGATGGCCTCGGCGCAGGCGAACCACTCGCCGATGGTCGTGCTCGGCGGGCGCGCACCGACGCTGCGATGGGGCCAGGGGTCGCTGCAGGAGATCGATCACGTGCCGTTCGTGAGGCCGCTGACGAAGCTCGCGTCGACGGCGCAGAGCACCGAGGAGATACCGGGTCTCGTGGACGAGGCGTTCGATGTGGCATTGGCACCGTATGGGGGACCGACGTTCCTGGACTTCCCGATGGACTACGTGTTCATGGAGGCGGCCGAGCACCCGGAGTCATTGGCCGCCGAGCGCGGCGGCAGACGCGCGCTCAACGCGAAGGGGGCGGACGGCGCCGCGATCGAACGGGCGGCCGAGCTTCTGCGGGGCGCGGAGCGGCCGGTGATCATGGCCGGGACGGACCTCTACTGGGGGCACGGCGAGCAGGCGCTGCTCGAGCTGGCGGAGACGCTGCGCATCCCGGTGTTCCTGAACGGGCTGGCGCGTGGCTGCGTGGCCGCGGACAACGAGCTGTTCTTCTCGCGCACGCGATCGCAGGCGCTGAAGGGTTCGGACGTGGCGCTGGTCGTGGGTGTGCCGATGGATTTCCGTCTGGCCTTCGGAGGAGCGTTCGGCGAGGACACGGAGATCGTGGTCATCGATGTGGCCGAGCCCCTGCGCCCGCATCCACGCGCGCCGGCGGTGGAGTGCTACGGCGCGCTCGGCGCAACACTTGAGGATCTACGCGGCGCCGCCGGCGGTGCGGCGCTGGCGAGCGAGCCGTGGATCGCAGAGCTTCGCAGCGCGGAGAGCGAGCGGCGCGAGGGCGAGCGGGCCGAGCGCGAGGACGGACGAGCGCCGCTGCATCCGATGCGGCTGTATGCGGAGCTCTCGGGGATGCTCGACCGCGACGCGATCGTGATCGGCGACGGCGGGGACTTCGTTTCATACGCGGGTCGCGTGATCGACAGCTACCAGCCGGGCTGCTGGCTTGACCCCGGGCCGTTCGGCTGCCTGGGCACCGGGCCGGGGTACGCACTCGCGGCGAAGCTCGCGCATCCCGAGCGCCAGGTGGTGATGCTGGTGGGCGACGGCGCGTTCGGGTTCTCGGGGATGGAGTTCGACACGCTGGCGCGCCACGGCGTGAACGTGGTGGGTGTGATGGGCAACAACGGCATCTGGGCGCTTGAGAAGCATCCGATGGAGTTTCTCTACGGCTACTCGGTGGCCGCGGACCTGCGGCCGGGAACCAGGTATGAGGAGATCGTGGAGACGCTCGGTGGGCACGGCGAGCTGGTCGAGCGACCAGCGGACATGCGCCCGGCGCTCGAGCGGGCGTTCTCCTCAGGCAAGCCGGCGCTCGTGAACGTGCTCACCGACCCAACGGTCGCCTACCCGCGCAAAGCGAACCTGGCCTGAACCTAGGCCGAGGCCCAGCGCCACAGCTCACACCCGGCGGGCGGTCAGCCGACGCCGGCCAGGCGGAGCGCCCCGCCGAAGAGAATGTCGTGCTCTGAGACCTCGGCCTCGTCGAGCTCGAAGGCGCGGAGTGCCTGCTCGAGGATGATCATGCCGGCGACGATCGTGGGCGCGCGGTCGGGGTTCAGGCCGACGACCGAGCGGCGCCGCTGTTCGTCCATGTCGGCCAGGCGGGCGAGCAGCAGCTCGACGGTCGCCAGCATCAGCGGGTAGCCGTGGACGCGCGCGGGGTCGTAGGGGTCGAGTTCGAGGTCGATGGCCGCGGCGGAGGTGGCGGTGCCGGCCACGGCGATTGCTCGCTTGACGGGTGCACGCTGCTCGGGCGGGAGGCCGTCGAGGATGGTGGTGCGCGCGTCGAGCGCAAGGTCCTGGAGCTCGTCGGGTGCGGGCGGGTCGGAGTGGATGTGGCGCTCGCTCATGCGCACGACGCCGACATGCAGGGAGACGTGAAAGCCGGCGGCTCGGCCCAGGCCGATGACGAACTCGGTGGAGCCGCCGCCGATGTCGATGACCACCGTGGGCTCGGTCGGGGCCGGGCGGCCGGACATCGCGCCGAGGAAGGTGAGCTGGGCCTCTTCAGAGCCCGCGAGGATGCGCGCGTCCAGTTGAAAATCTGTGCGCACACTGGCGGCGAAGTCCTCCCCGTTGGCCGCATCGCGAACGGCCGAGGTGAGCACGGCGAGGTTCGCCTCACAGTCGTGGGAGTCGATCGCGGCGCGGTAGTCGGCGAGCGTGGCGAACACGCGCTCGATCGAGTCCTCAGCGAGCGAGCCGCCGGAGTCGACGCCGTCGCCGAGACGCGTGACCTTGGAGCGTCTGAGCAGTTCCTCGATCGCGCCGGTGGCAGGGTCGACGTCGGCGATGAGCAGGCGGGTGGAGTTGGTTCCGATGTCGACGACGGCAACGCGCACGGTGGGCGGGGATGCTAGATGGTGGGGTCAAGACAAGCGAAAGGGAGCGAGATGAGCGACAGCGGTGAGCACGGCGTGGCGTTGGTGACGGGAGCGAACAGGGGGATCGGCAGGGAGGTCGCACGGCAGCTCGCCGACCTTGGATATGAGGTGCTGCTCACGGGCAGAGACGGCGCGAAGGCAAGCGCAGCGGCGGCGGAGCTCGAGCAGAGCAGCGGGGGCTCGGTGCAGGCGATCACGCTCGACGTGGCGGACCCGGCGAGCATCGAGGCGGCGGCGGAAACGGTGGCAAACGAAGTGGGACGGCTGGACGTGCTCGTCAACAATGCGGGCGTGGGGACCGACTTCGGCGTCTCCGGCACGGAGCCGGATTTCGACGCCATACAGCGGGCGCTCGACACGAACTTCTTCGGCGCCTACCGCCTGACGATCGCGCTGCTGGGGCTGTTGCGGGCGAGCGCGCACGCGCGGATCGTGAACGTGTCGAGCGGCATGGGAGGGGTGGCCGAGATGGGCGGATGGTCGCCCGGCTACCGCGTCTCGAAGGCGGCGATGAACGCGATGACGCGGATCCTGTCCACGGAGCTGAAGGAGGAGGGCATGCTTGTGAACTCCGCGTGCCCGGGGTTCGTGAACACGGACATGGGCGGCCCGATGGGCGCGACGAAGGCGGTGGAGGACGGCGCCAAGGGGATCGTGTGGCTCGCCACGCTGCCGGACGACGGACCGACGGGCGGGTTCTTCCGCGACGGCAAGCCGGTGGCGTTCTGAGCGCCGCGGCAGGGCCGTGGGGCGGTTTTTGCTAGAACATGAAGGAGCGACGCGGGGTGGAGCAGTCTGGTAGCTCGTCGGGCTCATAACCCGAAGGTCGCGGGTTCGAATCCCGCCCCCGCTATGGAGAAACCCCCTGGTAATCGGGGGGTTTTTTCGTTGGACGGCGCCGGTTAGGGGGCCGGGGCGGGGCGCGAAGGGGTGCAATTTAGAAAAAAAGCTGCTCAAGAACACCCGGGAAGATCCCCACCTCAGACATCGAGACCGCCCGAGCGAGACGGGACGATCTCAGCGATCTCGCGCATCGAGAGCGGACAGCACCCCACGACGGTCCAAACGCTTCGCAGGCTCGCGCAGGCGCTCGAGACTCACTTGGTCGTGGGCTTCGTCGACGAGATCGCCGAGCTGGGCGACAGCCCCGGTATCGACGCACGTGAGGCCGACCTGGTCGCAGTCGGCTGAGATTCACGCAGGCACAGTCGCTTCCGCGCAGCGATCGCTTGGATGACATCGTTCCTGCAGCAGCGATTGCTCGAGCTGCTGTCGGTAGATGCGGTCGAGCGGCTCGGCCCGATCATGGGGACGGCACTCCGTTCAAGTGGCCATCGGAGTTTGACTCGCTGCAGATCTTCGTGTGGACGTCCTCAGTCAACGCAGTCATCTGCTCGGTGAGAATATGGACCTGCTGGGTGATGTCGGTGTTCTGGCCGACAAGCTCCACGAGCTTGTCAAGCAGCGTGTGCGCCCGATCGGCGACGTCCTCACGGTGCTTGGCGTCCGCGTCGGCGCGCAGCGCATCCCGCTCGCCTTGGCGGTTGCTCGCGACGAGGATGAGCGGCGCGGCGTACGCGGCCTGGAAGCTCAGGGCGAGGTTCAGAAGGATGAACGGATACACGTCCCACGCGGCACTGCCGTGCAGGATGAAGCCGTTCAGCGCGATCCAAATGATCAGGATGGTTGTCTGGCCGATGAGGAACCGCGGCGTGCCCATCGAGCGAGCGACCTGCTCTGCGAATCGCCCGTAGCCACCGGTGCCGAACGGATGCGCGGCGTTCTCTTGGTGCTCCTTGAGATATCGGAGGTGTGGATTGTTCATGACGCTGCTAGTGCTAGTTGGTCGGTGGTGGTATAGGTAGCCTCAGGCTGTGGCTCAGCGGCGCGCATCGGCACGCCAGCGGCGGCGTAGGCGTCGGCGGCGTCGAGCGTTTCGGCGTCGAGCAACTTTTGGGTGAGGCTGTCGAGCTGCTCGCGGTGGTCGCTGAGCAAGTCAGACACCTCAGCGTGCGCCTCGTCGACCATGCGGCGCACCTCATAGTCGATCAGCCGTTGAGTCTCCTCGGAGGTTTCCCTTATGCCGGGCAGCAGCGGTCCCGCTTCCTCACTCGGCAGCACTGCGATCGGTCCGACGCTATCGCTCATACCCCAACGGCCGACCATCTGACGCGCTATCTGGGTCAGTTGCTGGATGTCTGACTCCGCGCCCGTGGTGATTTTGTCGTATACGATCTCCTCCGCCGCGCGACCGCCGAGCGCGACTCGGATCTTGGCCTCGAGATCTTCGCGCGAATAGGACACGCGGTCTGAGTCGGGCGTCGATAGCGTCACCCCAAGCGCCGTGCCGCGCGGGATGATCGAGATCTTTCGCACCGGGTCGGCATCCGGGGTCAGCATCCCAACGAGCGCGTGACCTGACTCGTGGTAGGCGGTGCGCTCGCGATCCTGTTTGCTCAGCACCGTCCCGCGCGGCGCGCCGAGCATGATCTTCTCCAGCGAGTCCGTGAGGTCCACCATCTGCACCTTGTCGTGATTGCGCCGTGTCCCCAGCAGCGCGGCCTCGTTGGCGAGGTTCGCCAGATCAGCACCAACCATGCCCGGCGTCGAGGCCGCGAGCGCGTCCAGATCGACATCATCGGCTAGCGGTACCGACCGGGTGTGAACTTCGAGGATCCTCGCGCGCCCGGCACGGTCGGGCGGCTGCACAGCCACACGGCGGTCAAAGCGCCCTGGGCGTAGCAGCGCTTGGTCGAGGACCTCGGGCCGGTTGGTGGCACCGAGCACTATTACAGCCTCGTTGCTTTCAAAGCCGTCCATTTCGGTCAGGATCTGGTCGAGGGTTTGCTCGCGCTCGTCATTGGCACCCGTGAATGGACCCGAGCCCTGGCGCGAGCGGCCGATCGCATCGAGCTCGTCAATGAAGATGATCGCCGGCGCTGCTTCTTTCGCTTTGGCGAACAGATCGCGGGCTCGCGAAGCCCCGACGCCGACGATCGCCTCGATGAACTCCGACGCCGCGATTGAGAAGAACGCGGCGTGTGCCTCACCGGCGACCGCCCGCGCAAGCAGCGTCTTACCCGTGCCCGGCGGTCCGGACAAAAGCACCCCATGTGGCATCCGCCCGCCGAGGCGCCGATAGGGCTCCGGGTTGCGCAGGAAGTCGACGATCTCGGTCAGTTCGGCCTTCGCTTCGTCTATGCCCGCGACGTCGGCGAAGGTGACGCGGATCTTCTCCGGATCGACCCGGCGAGCCTGCGAGCGACCGAAGTTGCCAAGGGCGCCCATTCCACCCCCGCCGGCGCGCCGCGCAAATAGGACGAACAGGCCCACAAGCAGCAGCGTCGGGCCGAAGCCGAGCAAGAACTCCGCCAGCAGCGAGTTGCCCGTCGAGGTCGACTGCGCGTTGACCTGGACGCCCTTGCTCTGGAGCAGCGTCGTCAGCGTCGCGTTGTTCCAGAATGTCGGCACCTCCGTCGCGAACAACGTCGTCGGGATCGTTTTCGTGTCGTCTGGTGGATAGCGAACCTTGACCGCGAAGGTGCCCTTAATCGTGTCGCCCCCCGAAGAGATCGACTTCACCTCCCCGGCTTGAACCTGCGCCAAGAAGTAGGGGCTGAACGGCACCTTCACGCGTGGCTGGCCCGACGGCTGGACCGCAAGTGCCGAGATCCAGTTCACCGCCAACAGCGCCAGCGCGACGATCCAAAAGACGCGCAGACGGTGCGGCGGGGGTGACTTGTGCTGCTCGGGCATCCCTCGACCGTCAGGCGCAGGCGCAACATGCCAGCCACCCTCGTCGCGTGGTAGCGGCGGTGGCGGCACCGTCTTGCTGGAGCCCCACAGCCGTCGCGCGCGCTGACCAGATTCGTAGAGCCGCCGGAGGAACGGGTCACGGGGCGCCGGGTTCTGATCGGAGTTGAACATCAGCCCCGGCCGCCACTGAACAGCTCTAGCAGCAAGAGGAACACGTTGAAGATGTCGAGGAAGATGCTCGCGGCGATCGGGACCGAGCTCGCCATGTCGGCGCGGCGTAGGCGGTTGAAGTCGAAGATCGTGAAGCCGCCGAAGATCACGAGGCCCACCACGCAGAAGATCACGTTGCCGTTTGGGATCGCGACCAGGAGCCCGACGATTCCGAACACGATCAGCCCGAGCAGCGCCCAGAACAGCGTGCGCGCCCAGGAGGAGAGGTCGCGCCGTGTGGCGTAACCATATGTGCCGAGAGCGGCAACGAAGGCCGCCGTCGTCCCGGCGGCCTGCCACAGCGCGGCCGGCTGAGTCTTTGCGTAGTCGGCCAGCACCGGCGCTACGGCCAGGCCGAGGAGCAACCCGAGGCCGAACAGGAGCCCGATCGCGAGCTGCTCGTGCCCGCGCTGGGTGGCGATGTTGAGGCCGAAGATGCAGGCGAACGCGCCGATGAAGAACGCGATCCCCGCGCCTCCGCTCAGATTGCGACCGAGATAGGCGCCAAGCGCGGAACACCCAACCGTCAGTGCGACCAGGCCCATCACCTGGCCAAAGACCGCTCGCGTGCTGTCGCGCGAGATCGCGCCGCGGCCGAGCGCGACTTCGTCAAGGGACTGGTTGGGGACGGTGACCTGGCTCATGGTGGGACTCCTTCGGATAGGTGGGAATTGGCATGACGGTCGCGCTTCTGCCGGCCCGTCGCGCCTGTGGAAGGCCCTGGTAGCTGCCCTGGTGTGTGGGTGCGACCACCTACGTCTTGCCTTGGCACGGGCGGCCGCCTGCGCGTATAGATGCCGAGGCGACGACTTCGGTCATCTGGCTCGCTGTTTATGAGGCCGTTTCGCGATATGTCCCTGGCCGCTCCGACTGGGCGCCTCGCCGTGGCCCGCTCGGTCGAGAGCCGAACACCCGCGTGCACACCTCGTGGGGTGGCGTCCACGGACCGCATTGGAGAGCGAGGCTGCCAAGCTGGTTGACCGTCTAGTCTCTGCCGTGGCAATGTCAAATAGTGACCCCGGGTCTAGGCTGCGTGGTCGGCGCAACGAGTGCGAGGCGCTCGATCGGATCCTGGAGGCGGTTCGCTCGGGTGAGAGTCGGGTGCTGGTCCTGCGGGGCGAGGCGGGGGTCGGTAAGACCTCGTTGTTGGACTATCTCTCGGAGCGAGCGTCAGGATGTCGCATCACGCGGGCGACGGGGGTTGAGTCTGAGATGGAGCTCGCGTTCGCTGGGTTACATCAGCTGTGCGCACCGTTCCTAGACGGACTGGAGCGTCTTCCCGGCCCACAGCGCGATGCGCTGGCCACAGCCGTCGGCCTGAGTGCGGGGGAGCCGCCCGATCGGTTTCTAGTCGGGCTGGCGGTGCTCAGCCTGCTGGCCGACGTGGCCGAGGAAGGGCCGCTAGTCTGCCTCATCGATGATGCGCATTGGCTCGATCGCGTCTCCGCGCAGACGCTCGCGTTCGTTGCGCGCCGCCTCTTAGCGGAGCGGGTTGCGCTGGTGTTCGCGGTGCGTGAGCCCAGCGAACACGAGTTGGTGGGACTCGGGGAGCTTGTGGTGCAGGGTCTGAGCGACCGCGATGCCGGCATGCTGCTGGATTCGGTGATCAGCGGGCCGGTGGACGAGCAGGTGCGCGACCGGATAGTCGCCGAGACGCACGGCAACCCCCTGGCGCTCCTGGAGCTGCCACGTGGACTGTCTCCGGCCGAGCTGGCGTTCGGATTCGGACTGCCCGAGACAATGCCGATGGCCAGCCGCATCGAAGAGGGATTCCTCCGGAGACTAGAGCCGCTTCCTCTGCAGACCCGACGACTGCTGCTTGCGGCGGCAGTCGAGCCGGTCGGCGACGTGGCCCTGTTGTGGCGAGCGGGCGAGCGGCTCGGGATCGGGGCCGACGCGGCGACCGCGGCCGAGACGGCGGGGTTGATCGAGCTCGGCGCGCGGGTCCGGTTCCGCCATCCATTGGTGCGCTCGGCCGCCTACCGGGCGGCTGACGCGCGTGACCTGCGGGAGGTGCATCGCGCGTTGGCCGAGGTGACCGATCCGGATCTCGATCCTGACCGCCGAGCGTGGCACCGCGCGCACGCGGCCGTGGGCCCCGATGAGTCGGTGGCCGGTGAGCTGGAGCGCTCGGCCGACCGGGCGCAGACGCGCGGAGGCCTGGCTGCGGCGGCCGCTCTCCTCGAGGAGGCCGCCCGACTGACGCTTGACCCGGCGCTCCGGGCGCAGCGCGCCCTTGCCGCCGCGCAGGCCAAGCACGAAGCCGGCGCATCTGAGGCCGCGCTCGCACTGCTGGCCATGGCGCAGGGGGGGCCGTTTGATGAGCTGCGGCGCGCCCGGGCGGATCTCCTGCGCGCGCAGATCGCGTTCGCCTCCAGACGCGGTAACGACGCACCCCCGCTTCTGCTCAAAGCTGGCGGGCAGCTCGAGCCGCTGGACATCGAGCTCGCCCGCGAGACCTACCTGGAAGCGTTCACAGCCGCCGTAATCGTCGGCCGTCTATCCCATGGCGGGGATGTTTGGGAGGTGGCCAGAGCGGCACGCGCAGCGCCGGCGCCATCGGCTCCGCTGCGCGCGCACGACCTCCTGCTCGACGGCCTGGCGCTGCTGGTCACGGAAGGTCGCGCGGCCGCGACGCCGATCCTGAAGCAGGCGCTGAACGCCTTCCGCAGCGAGGACACCTCGCCAGACGGGGGGCTGCGCTGGCTGTGGCTTGCCGGACGTGTAGCCCAGGACCTCTGGGACGACGAGAGCTGGGAGGTGCTGTGCACACATCATGTCCGGCTCGCACGGCAGGCCGGCGCGCTCACCGTGCTCCCCATCGCGCTACGCTCTCGTATCTTCGTGCACTCGTTCTGGGGCGAGCTGGAGGACGGCGCGGCGCTGACCCGAGAGGTGCAATCGGTCAACGAAGCGACCGGGACCCAGCTCGCAGCCTACGGTGCCCTTGCGCTCGCTGCCTCGCGCGGCCACGAGGCGGAGGCGACCGAGCTGATCCAAGCCACGGTCGATGATGTGGTGAACCGCGGCGAGGGCATGGGGTTGGGCGTCAGCCACTTCGCGGCCGCGTTGCTTTACAACGGCCTCGGCCGCTATGCGGAGGCCCTGACAGCGGCCGAGTCGGCATGCGAGTACGAAGATCTGGGTGTCTTGGCGTGGGCGCTCACGGAGCTGGTCGAGGCCGCAGCCCGAAGCGACAAGCGCGAGATCGCCACCGCCGCCCTTGAGCGGCTCACACAGACTACGAGTGCCGGTGGCACAGACTGGGCGCGCGGCATCGAAGCGCGTTCGCGCGCTCTGGTGAGCGAGGGTAACGCTGCGGAGCCTCTCTACCGCGAAGCGATCGACCGGCTTGGTCGCACCCGCGTTCGCGTCGAGCTCGCCCGGGCTCACCTAGTCTACGGCGAGTGGCTACGTCGAGAGAGCCGGCGTGTGGACGCCCGCAAGCAACTGCGTACCGCTCACGATATGTTCACCGCAATGGGCGCCGAGGGGTTCGCCGAGCGCGCTCGTCGGGAGCTACTGGCAACTGGCGAGACGTTACGCAAGCGAACGGTCGAGACGCGCGACGACCTCACCGCGCAGGAGGCGCAGATCGCCCGACTTGCTTGTGACGGTCGGACGAACCCGGAGATCGGTGCCGAGCTGTTCATCAGTCCGCGCACGGTCAAGTACCACCTGCATAAGGTCTTCACCAAGCTCGGCATCAGCTCCCGCAAAGAGCTCCTCGTGGTCCTGCCGGACGCCGGACGGGTGGCCATCGCGGCTGGCCAGAACTATCCCCCGTCAACAATCCAGGATGCGCGCGCGTAGGCCGAGGGGCGGGCCGATTTCCACATCTCCCTTCCTCATTGTCCCTGTTGCGAACGCATCCGTGCCACTACGCCATCGCTCCGACCCTCGCGCGTGAGCTGGCCGGTGTACCGGTCGTCGCCCGCTCGAATTAGGCGAACAGAAAAGGAACTTGGATGACCGACCTCGACACGGAGTTCCGCGAGCTGACCATCGACGCCCTGCACTCGGCGCTGCGCAAGGGTGAGCTGAGCGCCGCCGGGCTCGTCGATTGGTACATCGCCAGAATCCAGGTGCACAACCAGGCCGGTGCGGAGATTCAGGCTGTAGTGACGGTGAACCCTCTGGCACGCGACGAAGCCGTCGCTCGGGATGAATTCCTTGCTACGGAGGGCAACCTCTTCGGGCCGCTCCACGGTGTCCCGGTCCTCGTGAAGGATCAGGCCGAAACGGCTGGACTGCGTACGACCTTCGGCTCGATCCTGTTCGAAGGCTATGTGCCGGAGTCCGACGCGACAATAATCACGAAGCTGAAGGACGCGGGCGCGGTCATCCTCGCTAAGACGGCAATGTGCGACTTCGCGGCGGGCTGGTTCTCCTCCTCGTCGATGACCGACCACACTAAGAATCCATACGCCCCGCCACGTGAGTCCGGCGGGTCCAGCGCGGGGACTGCCGCGGGCGTGGCCGCTGACTTCGGCCTCGTCGGGATCGGAGAGGACACCGGAGGGTCCATCCGCATTCCTGCTTCGTTCAACAACCTTTTTGGCCTGCGTGTCACCACCGGTCTGATCAGCCGCACGGGCTTCTCGCCGCTCGTGCATTTCCAAGACACCCCGGGCCCGATCGGGCGGACGGTTTCCGATGTCGCGAAGCTGCTCGACAGCATCGTCGGCTACGACCCGAATGACCCTTTCACAGTCACCGCGTTGGCGGCTCCCAGCACGGGTGGCTACGCACAAGCGGTCGACGTCGAAGTCCCTCTGGCCAGTTGGCGGATCGGGGTGCTGGAGACAGGCTTCGGTTCGGATGAAAACCCCGACGCCGAGCCAGTCAACCGCGTGGTTCGAGCGGCAATCTCCCAGCTCGAGGCACTCGGCGTGTCAACGACCCCTGAGCTCGAAATCTCCGAACTCTCTGCATGGATCGCAGGCACCTCTGTCTACGCCATGCAGTCGAAGGCCGATATCGACGACTTCCTTGCGAAGCGCCCCGCCGCGCCCGTTTCGAGCTTCATGGAGATCTACGACAGCCGGCAGTTCCACCCGCTGAACGACCTGTTCCACGACATCGCCCAAGCCCCCGGCGCGATCGACAGCGACGTGGAGTACCTCCGTCGGCGCCTCAACCAGGAGCAGTTTCGCAGGCTCGTTCTGAACATGTTCGCCGCGCACGGAATCGACTTCTTGATCTACCCGACCGTGCAGGTCGTTCCCCCGACGCGTGAAGAGCTCGCGGCCGAGAAGTACCGGGCGCTCACCTTTCCCACTAATACCGTCATCGGATCACAAGCCGGCCTTCCAGCGCTCACGATTCCGGTCGGTTTCACCCGAGATGGCCTGCCGGTAGGGCTGGAGTTGCTCGGGACGCCACTGTCCGAGACGAAAATGCTGCAGTTCGCCCACGCGTGGGAAAGGTCGACGTGCCCTCGAAAGGCCCCTGCGCTGTGACCGGGCCTCCGATCGGATCACGGTGGACGTGCTGAACTCGGGGTAGCATCGCCACCCGGATCGCGACGCGGTCGGCCGCTTGTGGCGAGTGTCGCTCGACTTCTGTGCAGGTGGGGCGGAGGCAGTCCGATTACTCGGCAAACCAAACGCTGGTTACCGATCTCGCGCATTCGGGCGGCTGGGACTGCAGACTAGGGCGTCCACCAGGGTCTTCCACGGGCGCGACGTGCCTCCTGAAGCGCGAGGGTGATGCCAATAACAACCCACCCGCAGCTGAAAGGCAGATGATGCTCGAACCTGATCAGGCCCCCGCGCCCGCTGGCGCGTCCGCATGGCGCCGCTGGGGCCAGAGCGCCCTGTGGGCGTTCGTCGCGCTGGTGATAATCGCGCTGCTTGTAATTTGACAGCGCCTAGAGCTCCGTTGCACTGTTGGCTGGTGCGACGGAGCTCTTTCGGTCTGATTGAAGCTCGAGTCGTGAAACAGCCCGTCGTCCTTTGGTTCTCGGCGGTGCACCCGTAGCTGGCCGTGCCACGTTGACAGTGGTGAATACTTCTGCAGCTGGGCGTTGGCACTCCGCGCGCTGATGCTCGGCCGCGCGAGGATTTCGCGCCTGACGCCCCACCGTGGGCCGTGTGGGAGCCGAGGTGTTCGCTGAGCGGGCTCGTCGCGAGCTGCTAGCCACTGACGAGACGGTGCGCAACCGCACGGTCGAGAGCCAGCACCGAGCCCGGCGCTCAAGCCTTGGCGATGAGTAGCTTGTTGTCGCTGGAGACGCTCGTCACCGAGCTGGCTGCCCGCACCTCATGCACGAGGGTGCGGGCAGCCTTCTGCGAGCCGGCGTTTAGCCGAGTTCGGATCCTCGGAGCGGTCCTTGGCTGCGTCCCCGGGTGGCGCGACGCCAGAACATGGTGGGAGAACCCCGGGATGGAGGTGATATTTGTAGTGACATCACCCTCTCGCTTCGGGCGGCCGGTCGCGCCCGTGGAGGGCCCTGGTCAATGCCCTGGTCTGCAATTCCGCGCCACCCCAGGCGCTGATGTGCTCAGTGGCGAACACAAAGCGCAAGCACGAAACCACGAGCTGAAGCGAAAGACCAACCGCCTCGCGCACTGAGAATGCTCAGCACTGCATCGAGGGAGACCCGTCTGAGGGCACGCAACACCTGGTCCGGAGATCTCGGCACTCAGGTAGCGGGCTCGGCGATCTCGGGGCCCTGCGCAGCAATCTCGACCACCTCGCCAGGTTCACAGAGGTCGATCGGGTCGGGCTCGCGGCGAAGCAAAGCGCGAAGCTGAACGAACGCTATGAGGCCGAAGGCGGCCGGAATCCAGAGCTCTATCACGCGATAGATGAGTACCGCAGCCGTTGCGGGTACGACCGGCACGCCGTAAAGGACGAGCGTTCCGATCAACCCGAGCTCGACGCCGCCGATGCCGCCAGGAAGCGGAATCAGGTTGCCGAGCTGGCCGATGAGATACGCGATCCAGACGATCGTCAGCTCAGGTGCGAATCCCAGCGCGCGGAAACTGGCCCACAGCACGAGGACGTCGAACAACATGTAGCCCACGAGCCCAATGAGCAGCAGCGGCTCGCCCTGCCGCAGCAGGCGTACCGCTTCATTGATGCCGTCGGTCGTGGCACGCAGCGTGGGAACGATGCGCGTGAATCGCGAGCGCTCCGCCTTGCTCTTCATCCTCGTTTCAATCCGGCGGGTGAGGCGGCCTACCGCGAGCGTCGCCACGATCGCACCAGCCGCGACCGCGGCGGGAACCACGGCCAGAGGGACGCCGGCGTAGCCCGGAAGGACACGTGTCGCCAAACCCGCGCCCAGGAGCACGAGCGTCGCGACGTTGGCAACGCTGGTGAGCAGGAAGAACGCGACGCTCTTGTGCGCGATCTCCGAAGCGGGCATCCCGCCCCGCCGAAGCGCCCAGGCTCCCAGCGCCAAGCCGCCGGCACCCCCGACCGGCAATAGGGAATCCGCACCCTCCTCAGCCATCGCGATCTTGTAACTCGTTCGCCAGCTCATTCGGGTGCAGAACACGATGCGAAACGCCAGCACGTAGGAGAGTGCCGATAGCATCTCGAGCGCACATCCGACCGCGATCCAAGCGGGCCGGGCTTGCGCGAACTGGCTTCGTAACCCACCCAGGCCCGGAAGCAGCGTGACCACAAATATCGCGACCACGATGAACGCACCGAGCTTTACCAAGGCGCGCCTCAGCCGATCCGGGGAGACGGCGTCCGGCGCATCTCCGCGCTTCCTCACGATGCCCTCCGACCGCGGCCGGCTTCGCGGTTTAGGTGGTGCCTCGAGTGGCCGCCGGCCTCCCGGGCGATGCTAAGACCGTTCAGGTCCCAGTCCGGGCGGATCTGGTGTGTCGCGTCGCCCAGATTGCGACGGGGTCCGCGATGCGCTCCGCACGCAGCTTTCGCTCCGTGCGGAGCGCATCGCGCGCCGGCGCGAACGTCCAGCGCGACCCGTCGAGCCGCTCGCTTTTGAGCGACTGATGCCCTGTCAGCGTCCGGGCGCACGCGTCTTTACCTCTTGCAGCAGCCAACCATTGCCGTCCGGATCACTGAACGAGGCAAACGAGCCATAGTTGGGATGTACCGAATTTGGGCCGGTTACCCGTCCCGCGGCTCCTGCGTGGTGGAAAACGTTCCCCACGTCGTGGAACACCTCACTCACGTCGACCCCGCGGTCGATGAGCTCGTCGCGGGCCGCCTCGATGTTGTAGACGACGAGGACCAGGCTGTCAGCTGAGCCCGGCACGGCTGACGTGATTCCGGTGCCGATGATGATCGCGCACTCCGAACCGGGGGGGGTCAGCTGCACCAACCGGAAGTCCTGCCCGGTCGCGAAGTCCGCGTCAAGTCGCCACCCCAATGTCTCATAGAAGCGCTTCGCCCGATCGACGTCGGAGACCGGCACCACCACAACCTCGAGCTTCATATCCTTCTCAACTCCGAGGACCTCGCTCGAGCTTTCACTACTCACGTCGACACTGCTCATGTTGACCTCCGTTAGGTTCGTAGGTAGGTAGTGGCACAACGGTCGCGCTTCGGGGCGCCCGTCGCGCCCGTGGAGTCCCCTGGTGGGTGCCCTGGTTGCCAGTGCTGGGCTCTTGGGGCTGCCGCCTCGTCGTCGCGGTCTCGCGCTGCCCCGGTTCGGGCGAGATCGCGGAGAACTACTTGTGCTTCGTGGGTGTCTACGAGCGCGCCGCCGGCAAGGCCCCGATCGTCTCCAACCTTCGAGCAGCCATGAAGGTGCGACTGAGCCTCGCCCGCGGGGAGCCGGCCGTGGTAAGCGAGACCTTGTTCGAGACTCCCTAATCGACCGTACAGGCCTCGCTGAGCTGGTTACTCTCAGGCCCAGCCATTGTCAAGGCAATCGGCGGGGTGCATTTAGAGCGTATGAGCGCCGGCTTGGTCGCTGGGCAATACGAGCCCAAGCTGACTGCGCGAGCTGATGTCGAGCTTGGTGAAGACCTTGCTCAGGTGATACTTGACCGTGCGCGGACTGATGAACAGCCGCTCGCCGATCTCCGGGTTCGATAACCCGTCGCGGGCAAACCTTGCAATCCGAATCTCCTGCGCCGTCAGGACGTCGCGCGTCTCGACGGTCCGCTTGCGGACCCTTTCGCCCGTCGCTAGAAGCTCGTGGCGGGCCCGCTCGGCGAACGCCTCCGCGCCGACTGATGTGAGCTGGTCGTGAGCCGTGCGCAGTTGTGCGCGCGCGTCGACACGTCGGCCCTCGCGCCGCAGCCACTCCCCGTAGAGGAGATGGGCACGGGCGAGCTCGACCCGCGCCACGCTGCGTTCGAGGTAGTCAATTGCCTCGGAGTAGAGGCGCTCCGCGGCAGCTTTCTCGCTGAGCAGCGCTCGCGAACGCGCCTCGATCCCGAGCGCCCAGTCAGTACCGATGATGCCGGTCATGCCGCAGAGCTCCTCAAGCGCGTCGGCCGCAAGATCGGGCTTCCCGCTCCGGGCGGCGGCCTCGACGAGCTCGTGCAACCACAGAGGAGACTGCAACTCCTCTCGGTGCTCGCTTGCCGCTTGCGCCGACACGAGCGCATCCTCATACTTGCCCAGTCCGTTGTAGAGCACGGCCGTCGTCCACTCGATGAACGTCACGCCCATCCCCTCACCTCTCTCGACGAAGCCGCTCAGGCTGGCCTTCTTCAGCTCCTCGTACTCGGCTTCCCGCCCTCGCCAGGCTGCGAGCGCGACTGCGGCGTAGGTTGGAAGCTGCGTCCCAGTCGACTCGGTCGCGACGTTGAGGTCCTCCAACATCGATGCGACCGCTCCGAGCTCGCCGGCATGCAGATGCTCGCCCATGCGGTAGGTAAGACTGAGCGGGAGCAGGGACAGCGCTCCGGCATCGCGCGCGAGCTGGATCGAGCGCGTTGGAATCGCGCGATATGAATCCTCGTCCCACAGGGACTGGGCGGCATAGCACGCGAGAAATGTCCAGCGGAGCGCTTCATCGCTGCTGATCGTCCGGCTCTGGAAGGCCTTTAACGCCCGCTGCAGAGCCGGTGCCCCTACGGCGTATCCTTCCGTGATCGTCAGCGTGTAGCCATCTAGGAGGAGATCGGCGGCCCGCGGCGGGTCCGGCGCGGGCGGCGCTGCACGTGCAGCCTGCGCGACGCTCAACACGCCGCCGTCGCCGCCGAAGCGGCCCGCGAACATCGACGCGAAAAGAGCTTCGAGGAATGTGTCGCGAGCAAGCCGCGGGTCGAGTGACGCGTATTGCTTGGCGGCCTTCAACAACAGAGGGGGGGCGTCGCTGCCGCGGTTCACCGCAAATGAGAGTTGAGCGCGAACCAGGTCAACCTGAGCTTTATGGAGCTCGTCGAGGGGGCTTTCCTCCGCGATCGACAGCAGCATCAGCGCCTCGTTCGGCGCCCCGGAGGACATCGTCGCCTCGGCAGCCGCGACCGCACGCCGTCCGCGTTCGCCTGGATCGGGTGTCAGCTCCACAGAACGTGCTAAGAAGGCGGCGGCGGCTGCGATCCCCCCGCGCCGTCGCGCTCGATCGGCCGAACCCTCAAGCTCACTGGCCACATCCTCGCTGGGACCTTGCGCAGCCTGCGCCAGATGCCACGCGCGACGATCGGGGTCGACCTCGGGGTCGGTGACTTCCGCGAGCGCCCGGTGCACGTCTTGGCGCTCCTCAAGCGACGCAGAGCGGTAGGCCGCCGAGCGCACCAGCGGATGACGAAAACGGACCCGTACGCCGAACTCCAGTAGGCCGGCGTCGGCTGCGGGCGCCACCGCCTCGGCGCCAATCCCGAGCCGCTCGGCCGCTCGCCTGATCAGCAGCGGTTCACCGATTGGATCGGCCGCCGCGAGCTGCAGCAGACGCCGGGTCTCCCCCGGAAGAGCGTCGAACTGCCGCTGGAAGCTGTCCTCGATACTCCCGGAGAGTGACACCGAGCCCGGGAGTCCGAACCCGCCCGCCAACTCGGCAGGCGTCATCCCCCGGGGCAGCTCCAGCAGCGCCAAAGGGTTACCGCGCGTCTCGGCGACGATCTGGTCGCGGACGCGCCCGTCCAGCGGCCCGGTGAGCACCGAGTCAAGCAGCGCGCGCGCGTCGGCCTCACGCAAACCCTCGATTAGCAACTCGGGCAATCCCGCCACATCCTCGCTCGGCACACGAGCTGCGAAGACCAGCCCGACCGACTCTGAATCCAGTCGGCGCGCAACGAACGCGAGGGCCTGCGCCGAGGCACGATCGAGCCAGTGCTCGTCATCGACCAGGCAGATCAGCGGTCGCTCCTCAGCTACCTCCGAGAGGAGGTTCAGCACGGCGAGGGCGACCAAAAACTGGTCTGGCGCGGGACCGGCAGTGATGCCGAATGCGATCTGCAGCGCATCCCGCTGCGGCGCCGGGAGACGCTCGAGGCGATCCAGCATCGGCGCCAACAGCTGATGCAGAGCGGCGAACGCGAGCTCCATCTCCGACTGCACACCAGCGGCACGCGCCACACGGCAATCCGACGCCTGCTCGGCCACGAACTCCAACAGCGCCGTCTTGCCGACCCCGGGCTCGCCCCGCAGCACGACCGCCCGACTCTCACCGCGACCCACAGCCTGCACCAACCCCCGAAGCGCCTCGCACTCGCTGGGTCGACCCCGCAGCTCCGCCGCTCGTCCTCCAATCACGCGAGGGGCGAACATCTCCATCGGCGCGACGTTACACCCATCCCAGATGGGTGGCAGCGACCCCGGCAGCCCAGCGTCGCCTGGCGCGGGCCGGCTGTGACCGAGTCGCCGGGCAGGACACGGTCGGGCTGCGCCGTCTTGCCGACACCGGGGCTCGCCCCGCAGCACGACCGCCCGACCCTCGCCGCGACCCACAGCCTCGACCAGCCCCGAAGCGCCTCGCACTCGCTGGCTCGATCCCGCAGCTTCCCAGCCTCTCCGATGAAGGAATCGGTGGGGCATCTATCCGGTATCGACGTTACACCTGCACTGACCGGCAGCGACTGCCTACTGTCCTTTTCGGCGTCCGGTTGGACACGACTGTCCACAGAACTGTCCCCCTGCACTGTCCTCTGGTGGATGCGAGCACGGCGCGCGCGAACGACACTCGTCGAGCTGGCCTAGTCGTCAGCACCACCAACGAAAGGAAACTTCATGTCTTACTCAGCAAAGAACTCTCAAGCCGGCCCCGCCGATCCCCCATCCGCCGGGGAGCCAGTGGCGAAGAACCGCTTCGAAAGCGACGATGCGCCGCCCGAGCAGCCGGGAGTCCACGATGCTCAGATCCTCGAGGAGCATCACATTGTCGGTCCGAATGGCGAGGACGAGATCGAAGCCACCGACGATCGCGGCCGACGCTGGTACGACGCACGCCCCGAGCCCCGCGGCCGAGCCGACTTCATGGGCTTCAACTACTCCTGGTGGCTGATCTGCATCGTCCTCCTCGTGATCGTATTCCTCCCATGGTGACGCGGCTCAACTACTCGTCGAGCAAATCAAGCACCTAGCCACAGCCGCATATCTAGAGGAGAAACGCTATGACAATCACCACTGAGGTTGCCCCCGAGTTCGTTCGCGAGATCTTCAAGGTGAACGACACGGCCGGGGTATTGGAGGGTGCGGTGCTTGAGGACGAGAGCCGCGAGGAGTGCCGGAAGATCACCCCGTTGCCGCAGCCAGGACCATGTGTCACTTCGGAGCGTTTGCGTGGTCGGCGCAACGAGTGCGAGACTCTGGATCGTCTATTGGGGGATGTGCGGGCTGGCGATAGCCAGGTGCTCGTCGTGTGCGGCGAGGTTGGCATCGGCAAGACCGCGTTGTTGGGGTATCTGTCGGAACGCGCGTCGGGGTGTCGCCTCGCGCGGGCCGCGGGCGTTGAGTCTGAGATGGGCCTCGCGTTCGCCGGGTTGCACCAGCTGTGTGCGCCGTTCCTGGATCGACTCGAGCGTCTCCCAGCCCCTCAGCGCGCGTCGCTCAGCGCGGCGTTTGGCCTGAGCGAGGGGGAGGTGCCGGACCACTTTTTCGTCGGTCTGGCGGTCCTGAGCCTGCTGTCCGACGTGGCCGAGGAGCAACCACTGGTATGCGTGGTGGACGATGCACAATGGCTCGATCAGCCCTCGGCGCAGGCGCTCGCGCTCATGGCGCGCCGCCTATCGGCGAAGTCGGTCGCGGTGGTCTTCGCTATGCGGGAGCCCGGCTACGAACACGAGTTCGCCGGGCTGAGGCAGCTCGCGGTTAGCGGTCTGAACGAAGACGATGCGTGCGCGCTGCTGGACTCGGTGGTCAGGGGACCCGTCGATGAGCGGGTGCGCGAGCGGATCATCTTTGAGACGCGCGGCAACCCCTTGGCGTTGCTGGAGTTCCCCCGCGGACTGACGCCGGCGGAGTTGGCGGGCGGATTCGGACTCCCGGACACGGTGCCGCTGGCCAGCCGTGTGGAGGAGGGCTTCCTCCGGCGGCTCAAACCGCTTCCGATGCACAGCCGACGGCTGCTGCTCGCGGCTGCGGTTGAGCCGGTCGGCGACGCGACTTTGTTGTGGCGGGCGGCCGAGTGGCTTGAGATCGGAACCGACGCCGCGGCCGCGGCCGAGGCAACTGGGTTGATCGAGATCGGGACGCGCGTCCGATTTCGCCATCCGCTGGTTCGCTCGGCGGTCTGCCGGGCGGCTGGGGTGCGAGATCTGCAGGAGGTGCATCGCGCGCTGGCCGAAGCGAGCGATCCGGATCTCGATCCCGATCGTCGCGCCTGGCATTGTGCGAGTGCCGCCTCGGGACCCGACGAAGCAGTGGCCAGCGCGCTGGAGCATTCGGCCGGGAGGGCGCAGGAGCGTGGGGGACTGGCCGCTAGGGCGGCGTTCTTGGAGCGGGCGACCGAGCTGACAGTCGAGCCGCACCGACGCGGAGCTCGAGCGCTTGCGGCGGCGCAGGCCAAGCACGAGGCCGGCGCCCCCGACGCGGCGCGGAGACTGGTAACCGCTGCGGAGGCGGGGCCGCTTGACGAGCTTCAGCACACACGTGTGGACCTGCTGCGCGCCCAGATCGCGCTCGCCTCAAACCGTCCCGGCTACGCCAGCCCTCGGCTGCTCAAAGTAGCCAAGCGGCTCGAGCTGCTCGACGTCGAACTTGCGCGTGAGGCCTACGGAGACGCGCTCTACTCCACGATGGCCGCCGGCCGGTTGGCGAGCGGCAGCGTGCCGGAGGTCGCCGAGGCGGTGCGAAAGGCGCCGCCGCCTTTGCACCGTCCGTGCCCGCCAGATCTCCTGCTTGACAGCTTGGCCGTGCTGTTCACTCAGGGGCACGCTGCCGGGGCGCCCATGTTGAAGCGGGCGTTGGGCGCCATTCGCAGTGGGGATATGTCCGAAGAGGAAGGGCTGCACTGGCTTTCGCTCGCCTGTCGCGCGGCGCACGATGTCTGGGACGACGAGTGCTGGTTCGAGCTCTCTGCCCGTCACGTTCAGCTGGCGCGTGAGGCCGGCGCGCTCCGAGTGCTCCATGTCGCGCTCAGCTCACACGTGGCGGCCCAGCTCTTCGCGGGCGACTTCGCCGCAGCGGCTGCGCTCGTCGAGGAGGACGAAGCCGTCGTCGCGGCGACGGGCAGCGAGGCCCCGGCCTACGGCGCCATCGGGCTCAGTGCCTGGCGTGGCGGCGACGCCTGCGACTCGGAGCTCATCGAGGCCATGACGAGGGAGACTTTTCCAGGAGGCGAGGGACAGCGGCTGACTGCTGCGCAGTGGGCGACCGCGTTGCATTGCAACAGTCTGGGCCGCTACGAGGACGCGTTTGCTGCAGCAGAGCAGGCCGCCGAGTACCGGTATGAGCTGGGGTTCTCCAACTGGGCGCTGGTCGAGCTGGTCGAGGCAGCGGTCCGCAGCGGCAAGGCCGAGCGCGCTGCCAACGCTATCGAGCGGCTCTCGGAGACGACTGGGGCCAGCGCCACCGACTGGGGCCTCGGGATCCTGGCTCGCTCTCGAGCGTTACTCAGCGAGGGAGAAGGTGCTGAGGCCCTTTACCGTGAGGCGATCGAGCGGCTCGATCGCACCCGGATGCGGGCCGAGCTCGCCCGCGCCCATCTGCTCTATGGCGAATGGCTGCGCCGGGAGAACCGCCGTGTGGACGCGCGCGAGCAGCTACGTGCGGCTCATGACACGTTCAGCGGGATGGGAGCCGAGGCGTTTGCCGAGCGCGCCCGCCGCGAGCTGCTGGCCACTGGCGAGACGGTCCGCAAGCGCTCGGTCGAGACGCGCGACGAGCTCACCGCGCAGGAGTCACAGATCGCACGACTCGCTGGTGAAGGTCGCACTAACCCCGAGATCGGCTCTGAGCTGTTCATCAGCCCACGCACGGTCGAGTGGCACCTACGCAAGGTGTTCACAAAGCTTGGCATCAGCTCGCGCAAACAGCTCCGGGGTGTATCGACCGGCGCCGGACGGGCGGCCGCGCCGGCCTAGACCGAACTTGGCTGCGGCGTGTTGGTAGCGCAGACCAGGGCACCGACCAGGGGCTTCCCGGGGCGCGATGGGGTCCCCAAGCGGCGAACATGAAGATCGAGCACGACTACAAATACAAAGCAACGACAGACATCCAGGAGATACACCATGAGGACCT
>Ga0302235_10000724_pt1 | contig 25466 bp, 23 predicted proteins | sample II_Palsa_N3_3_FD_193577 | JGI IMG/M metagenome (GOLD analysis project Ga0302235, IMG submission 193577) | Peat permafrost microbial communities from Stordalen Mire near Abisko, Sweden - II_Palsa_N3_3 | ecosystem: Environmental > Terrestrial > Soil > Palsa > Peat permafrost | place: Sweden...
CGGGTCGAAAAATTCACAGCCGTTGGCAAGAATTCGACCCACCACGTTCGGGGTGCGGACGCTCTACGCTTATCCACATGCCGGCTCAGGCGTATCGAGGCAAACAGTGCGTTTGTCAATATCGCAGAGGCATTTGCGACCAGACGTGCGTGCGCGACATGCTCGAGACGCCGTTCTACATCGCCTGCCTGCGCCTGTCCGGCCGCCGTTGCCTGGTCGTCGGGGGCGGCGACGTGGGCTTGGAAAAGGTCGAGGGCCTGCTCGCGTGCGACGCGGACGTGACGCTGGTGGCGCCGGCGGCACACCCGGAGCTCGAGGCGCTGTCCCGCGAGGGCTCGATCACGTGGTTCGAGCGCGAGTACCAACGCGATGACCTTGACGGCAAGCTGATCGTGATCGCCGCGACCGACGACACCGACGTGAACATCCGCGTGTTCGACGACGCCGAGGCGCGCGCGATGCTCGTCAACGTCGTCGACGTCCCGCCGTTGTGCAGCTTCATCCTGCCCGCGATCGTGCGGACCGGGCCGCTCGCGATCGCGATTTCCACCGCCGGCGCCTCGCCCGCGCTGGCAAAGCGGATGAAGCGCGAGATCTCGGCGCTGTTCGGCGATCCATACGCGCAGCTGGCGGTGATCTTGAACGAGGCGCGCGGCTGGGCGAAGGCCACCCTTCCCACGTACCAGGACCGCAAGGAGTTCTTCGAGTCGATTGTGAACGGGGAGCCCGACCCGATCGAGCTGCTGCGCGCCGGCGACGCCGCCGCCGTGCGGGACCTGATTGCCGCCGCCCGGCGCTCGTTCCAGCCCGCCTGACCGATGGACTACACCCACCTGGGTCGCAGCGGCCTCGTCGTCAGCCGCTTGTCGCTGGGGACACTGGCGTTCGGTTCCGCCACGCCGGAGCGCGACTCCCACGCAATCATGGACCGCGCGCACGAGCACGGGATCAACTTCTTCGACACCTCCGACATCTACGGCCTTCAGGAGGGAAAGGACTGGTCAGAGAATGTCATCGGGCGCTGGCTCGCCCAGGGCGGTGGCCGGCGCGAACGAACCGTTCTCGCGACGAAGCTCTACCAACCACAGAGCGATTGGCCCAACGACAGAGGTCTTTCGGCGCTGCACATCCGCCGGGCCTGTGACGCGTCATTGGCCCGCCTCCAGACCGACTACATCGACCTCTACCAGATGCACCACGTGGACCGGGGAACGACATGGGATGAGATCTGGGATGCCATGGATGTTCTGCGAACCCAGGGGAAGATCGTTTACGTGGGTTCCTCGAACTTCGCCGGCTGGCACATCGCACAGGCGCAAGCGGCCGCTCAGGCGCGGCACGCTCTCGGGCTGGTCAGCGAGCAGTCGATCTACAACCTCGTCACGCGCGACATCGAGCGAGAAGTGCTGCCGGCTGCGCAGGCCTATGGCGTCGGCGTAACCGTGTGGTCACCCCTGGCACGCGGGATGCTCGGCGGGATCCTGGATCAAGACAGCGCCGGACGCCGGAGCGGGGACCGCGTGACAGCCGAACAGTTGAACAAGCACCGTGTCCAGTTGGAGCAGTACGAGCGGCTTTGTGCCGACCGCGGCGTGCCGCCATCGCATGTCGCCCTTGCCTGGTTGCTGTCCCGGCCCGCGGTGGCGTCGCTCGTGATCGGCCCGGTCACGATGGAGCAACTTGACGATTCCGTAGCCTCCCTGGAAGTGCAGCTCGACGATGGCTTGCTTGCACGGTTGAACGACATCTTTCCTGGCTACCGCACCGCGCCCGAGGACTACGCCTGGTAGCGGCAAGGGTGGCGGCTCCGTGGAGTCATCTCAGCAGCCACCAGTTGACATCCGGGGTACACTCAAGCCTGAGGGCATCGGTCCTGGGGTCCGCTGTAGCGCGGGCAGCATGACGTGACTTCTCTTGGTTCACGCAACCGGAGACATGATGCTCCAGAAGTCCGCCGGGTCATTGTCACTCTTGCCGCCATCGCGACCGGCCCCTCGCGGTGCGTGGCGAGCGCTCCCGGATCACGGGAGCTGTGGGACCGCGGGAGCACACGAACCATCCGCCGGCTGGCACTGCTGCGCGCGTGGCGCGTCTCCTAACGAGCCGGGGCCTCACCCCCTCCCGGCCCCGGCTCGTTCGGTTCCTCTCGAGCAGCGCTCAGAAACGTCTCGCGGCGCGAATCAAACCCTGATCCGGTTTCGCTCGAGGAAGCGCGTTACCGCCTCGACGTCGAGCGGGCGCGCGAACAGGAAGCCCTGTCCGCTGTCGCAGTCCTCGAGCTTCAGCTGCTCGAGTTGGGCGTGCTCCTCGATGCCTTCTCCGAGTGTTTCCAAGCCAAGGGTCTTACCGAGCTGAATCAGCGTGTGCATCAGCGCGGCGGCCTCGCGGTTTGAGGAGATCCCGGAGATGAAGGACCGGTCGATCTTGAGCGCGTCGACGGGGAACTGGCGCAGATACGCCAGTGAGCTGTATCCGGTCCCGAAGTCATCGATCGCAATCCGCACCCCAAGTGCCTTCAGGGCTCGCAAACGCAGCGCGGCCGCCTCGGCGTCGCGCATCAACACGGTCTCTGTGATCTCGAGCGTGAGGGTCTCGGGCGCAAGGTCGCTGTCGGTGAGTGCTTCGCGGACCTCATCGACGAACGCGTCCCGATCGAGCTGCCGCGCCGACACATTCACCGACATGCGCATCACGTAACCTGCCGCGTGCCAGATCGCCGCTTGCCGGCAGGCCTCCCCTAGGACCCAGCGGCCGATCGGAACGATCATCGCGTTCTCCTCTGCCAACGGGATGAAGAGATCAGGCTCGACCACGCCACGCGTTGGATGACGCCAGCGGATCAGCGCCTCTACGCCGGTCACATGTTGGGTCTGAAGGTCAAACGTCGGCTGGTAGAGCAAGTAGAACTGTCGCTTGGCCAGCGCGCTGCCGAGCTCGGTCTCCAGCGCAAACCGATCCGCCGAGGCGGTCTGCATGCTCTGGTCGAAGATCACGTAGCGATCCTTGCCGGCTTGCTTGGCCTTGTACAGGGCGAGGTCGGCGTCGCGCAGCATCTCATCGGCGCTCGAGCGCTGCCCGACAGCAATCCCGATGCTGACCGAAGACGATTGGGGCCTCCCCACCGAACCTGCGACTTCGAACGGCTGGCGCAGGACTGCCAGTAGCCGCTCAGCAACGGTCTCGGGGCCAGCAAAGAGCGTCTCGCCCTCGACCAGCACCACGAACTCATCCCCTCCCAAACGCCCGACGCTGTCGGAGTCGCGCACGACGCCTGACAGCCGCTCGGCGATCACCCGCAGAAACTGATCACCTGCAGCATGGCCAAACGTGTCATTGACGTGCTTGAAGCCGTCAACGTCGATGAACAGCGCGGCGATTGGGGTGTGGTAGCGTCGCGCCCGCGCCAGCATCTGCTCGGCGCGGTCAATCACGAGCGCCCGGTTGGGCAGCCCCGTCAGCCCGTCGTGCATCGCTTGGAAGCTCAACTGCTCAGTCTTGTCAAAGACGAGGCGGAGCGCACGGGCACGGCCCGTTGAAAGCACCAGCACCAGAAGCGCCAGAAGTACGCTCAACAGCAACCCACCGCACAGCAACGCTCGGGAGTCGCTGTTGGCAAATACTGCAGCGCTCCCAATCCTGCCATAGATCTGTACAGTCTCGCCGTTGTCGAGGTCGGTCACTGTGCTCTGCGTGACTCGGCCGGCATAGCCTGCGGTGAACGCGAGGATTCGTGATGGGGTCGTGTCGTGAAGCGCGACGGCGATGCCCGGGTGGCCTTGCAGCGCCGAGTTCAACAGCACACCGGGGACGATCACGGTCCCGATCCAGCCCACAAAGGCGCTGTCCCGCGCCGCAACCGTCGCCGGAACCCCGCCGCCCTGGTAGAGCGGAGTCTCGATCGCGAGCAACGGCTTGTTGCTGCCCTGGCCGAAACTGATCGCGAAGTCATACCCCTGCCCTGTGAGCCGGCTCTCGATCAGTTTCGGCTCCGAGGCACAGTAATCAACAGCAGCGTTGGAGTGAATCGCGGTCTCACGACTCACTGATTCTGTGACGAAGCAGTAGTAGGGCCGGACGCCGGGCGGGAGGATGGCAAAGCTCCGATTGGGCCCCAGCAGGCCTGGTAGATACTCGCGGGCATGTACCTCGAATGCATGCAGCCGCGAGAGCGGAACAAATGTGAGGATGCCCATGCCTGAAAGCTCCGGGTAGCGCTCGAAGGCACCGATTACACTTGTCCAGCGCGCGAACGTGGCATTCGACAGATTCGGATTGTCGAGGTCGAAGGCCGCCGCCGCGACAACAAGATCGTCCTCGTGATTGATGGCCAACCGCAGCGTCGCCACAATCTGGTTGGAGGCTTGGACGAACGCCCGACGTGACGTAGAAGCATCGTTATTCGCCACCGCGCGCGAGGCGAGTATCGTCGCGACGATGCCGCCGAGCGCCAACACGGCGGCAAACGCGATCCACAGCCGAACACGCCTGGCTCGCCGGTACCCGGCGGACTTCAGGTCTGGCGGCGTCGCGACTGACGAGGTGACGGGGCTTGTGCCGCCCATCATGGCTCCAAGTCTCAAAACTACTGAAGCAGTCCGGACGGGCTGCCGCAGTTGCTATCGACGCATCGGGGCCAAAGCTTGAGTTCAGATCCAGCCCATCTCGGTGGCGCGAAGCACGGCTTGGGCGCGGTTGTCGACGTCCAGTTTGCCGTATACGTTGTGTAGGTGTGAGCGTATCGTGCTTGAGGAGACGCCGAGCTCTTGGGCGATGGCCTTGTAGACCTTGCCTTGGGCGAGGATGCGAAGGACCGCGGTTTCACGGGTTGAGAACGGTGACGGTTCGGCTCGGCGCCGTCGGCTTCCTCCCGCCTGAGGCAGTTCGAACATCACGTCTCTGAGTGCGATCGCGGACAGTCCGCATCGGCCGGCCAGGCGGAGCATGTGGCTTTGGTGGACGGTGTCGCTCTGGGCGTGGTGGACGATCATGTCTGCGAGCCTCACGATCGTCGATACGTCGTGATCGGCGTCGGCTGTGTGATGGGTTGCGACGGCTGCGGCGAGCTGCTCGGGAAGGCCCCATTTGCGGAGCAGCAGCGCTCCGACACCGGCGTGGTCGATGCCCCACGCCAGCTGCTCCTGCCGGAGGCGCTCCTCGGGCGCGATCGTCTTGTCGTTCGCGCTCGTGTAGTCGGAAAAGGCGCGTCCGAGCACCAGCTTCCCAAGGTCGTGCAGGAGTGCCGCGACGAGCACGTCGTCGCGTTCGATCAGCACCGATCCTCGTGCGATTCGGTCCGCCGCACGGGCGACCGCCTGCGCGTGTACGCGAAAGCGATGCAGGCGCACCTCGAGCTGTGAGGTTCGCCACGGGAACGCTGCTCGGGGTAGTGTTCGGAGCGCCAGCTCGATCTCCGCGCTGGTCAGGGCGGTCACGGCGTCGGGCACGTTTGCGATCGGCTGGCGACTTGGGATCGATTGTGCTCGACGCAGAACGGCGATCGTCAGCCCGATGTCGCCCTCGATTGCCGCGACGAGATCGTCTCGCGCGCGGGGGTCGCGCGCGGTGAGCTCGAGGACTCGCTCGTGTGCCGGCGCGAAGGCTGGTACCACGTCCAACTCGGCGATCGCTTGCATCAGATCGTGCCCGGAGCCCTGCGTGTTGTGGCTACTGGAGCGACGCTCAACCGCAGCAGCGCCGGTGTTGCGGCTGCTCGCCAACCGCCGGGGACCGGTTCCCTGCCCCAATGCTGCGACCAGCGCCTCGGCAATCCGCGGGTCGAACTGCGACTCGCTCTCCTGCAACACCTGCGCGAGCGCGGCTTCGGCGCCTAATCCCCGCCGGTGCGGCCGGTCGGTCGCGATCGCCACAAACGCGTCACACGTCGCGATTACGCGGCTGAGTAATGGGATCGCCTCACCGCGGCGCCCGTCGGGATAACCGCCGCCGTCCCAGCGCTCGTGATGAGCTCTGACGATCTCTGCAGCCGCGGCAACGGCAGGGAGCTGTTTGAGTAGCTCGGCCCCGATCACTGGATGATGGTTCACGAGCTCCCAATCGGCGGGGGACAGCGGCGTCGTTGCGAGCACGACCGGGTCGGGTAGCGCGATCATTCCAACGTCGCGGACGCGGACCGCCGTGTCAAGAAGCGCTGCGCTGCCGGCGTCCAGCGCCAATATCTGACCCACTTTGGCCGCGAGCTGGCGAACCATCGGGGTCGAGGCATAGACACCCGGGGCGCGGGCGCGGAGCGCGGCTTCGAGCGCCTGACCGACCCATTCGGCTGCGCCGAGATCGTCGTTCTGCTCCGCGAGGTCATCAGGCACTCCAGGACCGGCTCGGGTCAGCGATCGCGCCATCGCGAGGTCAACCAAGCTGGAGTGGCGTGGGCTGGCCGATATGGTTGCCCTGCACGAGGTCGACGCCGTAATCGCGCAACAGCTCCAACGTTTCAACGTTCTCTACGCCCTCGGCGATCGTCTGCTGACCGAACCCCTTGGCGATGTTGACAATCGCCTTGACCACATGCTGGTTCGCTACGTTCGACACCATGTCGCGAACAAACGAACTGTCGATCTTCAGCGACGCGATCTGAAGCCTCTGGAGATACGTGAAGCTCCCATAGCCGACACCGAAGTCATCGAGCGAAAGGCTGCATCCGATGTCCTTGACGCCGCGGGCGAACGCTTCGCCGGCGTCGAGGTTTCCCATCGCCGAAGTCTCGGTGATCTCGAACACGATGTTGGCGGGATCGGCGCTCGCATCCCTCAACGCCCGCTCGATGCCCGGAAGGAGGTCAAGGCTGCTGATCGAATCGGCGGACAGGTTGGCATGCACGCGCCGGCCGCTCGCCGCGACGAGCGCCGCTTGCGTGATCACCCACTGATCGATCTCGCTGATCTGCCCGTACATCTCGGCCGTCGGCAGAAAGCTTCCCGGCAGGATCAGCTCACCTGCCGTCCCGAGCATCCGAACCAGCAATTCCTCGGTCGCTTGCGCAGTCGGTGAGAGCGCAACGATCGGCTGCGAGTACATCACCATTCGGCCGTCATCCAGCGCGTCACGGATCCGACCGACCCAGGTGAGCGCGTCCAACGCGCGCTGCGTGCGAGCGCGCTCAGTCTGCTCCTCAGTCGTGTCACGAAACGCGACAACAACGCCACGCACCGTCGCCCCGCTGTGCAGCGGCCCGGCCGAGTACGCGACCGGCAAGATCGAACCGTCCTTGCGGGTGAACGCGTCGGTTGCCATCCGAACCGTCCGGCCGTCCATCCGGACCTTCGCCAGCTGCCCGTCCTGCTCCGGATACGGCGTCCCGTCCGCGTGCTGATACTGGATCGCAGCGTGGAGCGGTTTCCCCCGCAACTCGTACTCGCTCCAACCGAGCATCTTGGACGCGGCGGCATTCATGAACGTCAAGCGCCCCTCACCATCGCAAACCACCAGCCCCTCCGCCAGATTCTGCATGACCACAGCCCGGAACTCCTCGGCTTGCTGCCGATCAGTGATATCCACGACCACCAGCCCAACACCAACCACCTCGTCCTTCACGCGGACGGGGTAATAGCTACTGAGCCAGTTGCGAACCGTTCCGGGCGCGCTCCGTACTTCCACCTGCACCTCTTGATTGACCACCGCCTCACCGGTGTCCAGCACATGCTCGTAGATCGGGCCGAGCACAGGCCACAGATCTGGCAGGACCTCGTGCACGGTGCGGCCGAGCTGCTCCACCAACGGAGCACCGCTGAGCGCCGCCAGCGGCTCGTTCATCCGACGAATGCGAAGATCGCGGTCAACAAAGCCAAAACCGACCGGCGACGTCAACAGCAGCGTCTCCACCAACATCAACGACTCAGCTGCCTGACCCTGCGACACGCGAAGCTCCTCATGCAGCAGCCCCTGCTCCGCAGTCAACGTCTCGATCTCGCTCACATTCTCGGCCAGCTCGGCGTTGAGCGCGCCCAACTCGTCAACGCTCGCCTCCTGAAGCTCACGATCAAACCGCGCGTCCGGGCTGACGGCACGAATCGGTGTGCTCGCGAGCCCCTGACCAGCCAAACACGGCCTGGCCCGGACCTGCACGGCAAACCCCACACCATCTGCGCCCCGACCGATCAGCTCAACACGGGCACCCATCGACAGCGTCCAGCCGAGCTCGGACGAGAGCCGCGGGCGGTCCCCTGGACCCCCGCCAACCTGGCTCGCCTCAAACAACACCTCGACCTGGCGACCAACGAGCTCCCCAGCCGCATAGCCAAACAGCTCCTCGGCAGCCGCATTGACCTCCTCGATCTCCCCGTCAGGATCAACGATCATGACCGCGTCAGACCCCAACTCCAACATCGTCCTGGCGCCCACCCGCGATCCCTCGAGCCCCGACGCCAACCGCAGATCACGAGCAACGACCAAGAAGCCGATCATCAAAAAGCCGATCGTCTCCCCATCCTCGCCACGCCGCGGCGTCACCACGACACGAGCAGCACGCGCCGATCCATCTTTGTGGAGGCGCTCAACGAGCCCCTCCCACATCCCCGACTCAACCGCCTGCGCCGTCATCATCGCGAGCAGCCCCGCGGCGACGTCCTCCCGCCGATACAGACGAGCTACCGGCTGACCGACAATCTCCGACGACGAATATCCATACAACCCACGCGCGCCCTCGCTCCACGTCAAAACCAAACCACTGAAATCCGTAGCAACTAGGGAACACTCAGTCGCGGACTCCAACACGCTGCCGAGCAACACCACATCCTCAACGCCAGCGACCGCCTCAGATCGCTGCTGCACCCCCATCTCAGCCGGCCTCCGCCCGCGCAAAACACAACCTACAACTCAAGATACGCAGGCCGTGATGTGCGCCAAAGCGAGCAGCCATCACCCCCGGCCCGCCTGACAGGAGGCGAACAACCCTGCTCCCGCTATCACAACGGAACTTCCCGGACGCCTCCATGCAAACCTGCCCTTTGGGCTCCCGCCCAGTCGAACACCACTCCACAAGCACCGCCGAACAGACACCCCGCCAGGCATCGCACGGGCCCGATTGACTCGAGCACCATCCTCATGAAGCATTTAACTGCAAGCCGATGCTACCAAGAATTCGTGGTCGGTCAATGCCTCAGAAGGGTGAAAACTACTGTCAACGGCCATCGGTTTCTCACCAAGCCACGCCAACTCGAACGGGCCGGACACCCCGCACACACGTTCGTAAGCCAAAGCGTGGTTCCGGCGCGCGCAGTGAGTTACAAGACGAGGGCGGCGTTCGTCCACCGAAGCGACGACAATCAGAGCGGTGGACGAGCTCACGCACCTGGACGAGCGAGGTCGCGCCCGAATGGTCGACGTTTCGGACAAGCCGGTCACCGATCGCCGTGCGGTCGCGCGCTCCGTCGTGCGCGTCTCGCCGGAGACCGCGCGCCGGATCGCCGCCGGTGACGCTCCCAAGGGCGACGTCGTTGCGGTCGCGCGGATCGCCGGGATCCAGGCGGCCAAGCGCACCAGCGAGCTGATCCCGCTGTGTCACACGCTTGGGCTCACCCATGTCGACGTGGAGGTGCGTGTGGACGTCGAGCGTGGCGAGATCGAGCTCGTCTGCGAGGCGCGCACGAGCGGTCAGACCGGGGTCGAGATGGAGGCGATGACCGCCGCGAGCGTCGCTGCGCTGGCCGTCTACGACATGGTCAAGGGGATCGAGCGGGGGGCCGAGATAGCCGGGGTCGCGCTGCTCGAGAAGTCGGGCGGGCGCTCCGGGCACTGGCGGCGAGGCTGACTGCTGCGGTCCCCATGCGCTGCGCGATCCTGACCATCTCGACGTCCGTCGCCGCTGGCCTCGCCGAGGACGAGTCCGGCCCGGCGCTGGCCGAGCACGCCGAGGTGATCGGGGCGGAGGTCGTCGCGTGCGACGTGCTCGGCGACGAGCGCGAAGCGATCGCGGCATGGTTACGGGCCCGCGTCGCAGACGGCGTCGAGCTGCTGCTGACGACCGGCGGCACCGGGTTCACCCCTGACGACGTCACGCCCGAGGCGACCCGCGCGGTGATCGACCGGGAGGCGCCTGGTCTGGCCGAGGCGATGCGCGCCGAGTCGCTGAGGCACACGCCGATGGGGATGCTCTCGCGGGCGGTCACCGGGATCGCCGGGAGCACGCTGATCGTCAACTTCCCCGGCAACCCGAACGCCGTGCGCCAGCTGTTCCCGGTGATCGCGCCGGTGCTCGGGCACGCCGTCCGCACGCTTCATCGTGAGCCAGGACGGCGCCACGGCCATTGAGCTCGAAGGGCTGGTGCGCCACTTCGGCGAGCGCACCGTCCTGCGGGGAGTGACGCTGTCGCTGCCCGCGGGGGCGACGCTCGCGGTGCTCGGCCGCAATGGCGCGGGCAAGTCGACGCTGCTGCGGATCCTGGCGACGCTGCTGCGCCCGCATGCGGGGCGGGTCGTCGTGCTCGGCGAGGAGCTGCCGCGGCGGGCCTGGGCGGTGCGCGGGCGGATCGGCCTGCTCGGGCACGAGCCGCTGCTCTACCGCGACCTCACCGGGCGCGAGAACCTCGCCTATCACGCGCGCCTGCACGGGGTCGCGCCGGCGCGGGTCGAGCGCGTGCTCGAGGCGGTCGCGATGGAACGCCGAGCCGACGATCCGGTGCGGTTGCTGAGCCGAGGGCTGGTGCAGCGCCTCGCGGTCGCGCGCGCGGTCCTGCACGAGCCGGAGGTGCTGCTGCTGGACGAGCCGCGGTCGAACCTCGACCCAGGCGCAGGCGAGCTGGTCGAGCCGCTGATCGGGCGTGCGAGCGGCCTGACACGCGTGATCACGAGCCACGATCCGGGGGCGGCGCTGGCCGAAGCGGATCTCGTGCTCGCGCTGAGGGACGGGCGCGCATCGTACGTGGGCCCGGCGGCCGGCCTCGGAGCCGAGTCGATCGCGGAGCTGTACGCGTGAGGAGGCGCACCGCGCTGGCGGTGCTGCGCAAGGATCTGCTGCTCGAGCTGCGGACGCTCGAGACCGTCCCCGCGATGGTGCTGCTTGCGGTCACGACAGTCGTCGTCTTCCACTTCGCGCTCGGGCGCGACACGCTTCGCGGCCAGCTCGCCGCGGGCGTCCTGACGGTGACGCTGCTGTTCGCCGGGATGCTCGGGGTCAACCGCCTGTTCGTCGCCGAGCGCGAGCAGGGCGGGTTCGACGCGTTTCTGCTCGCTCCGGTCAACCGCAACGCGCTGCTGCTCGCCAAGGCTTCGGCGCTGTTCATCTACCTGGCGCTGCTCGAGCTGGTCGCCGTGCCCGCGTTCGCGCTGCTCGAGGCGCCGCCGCGGCTCGGGGCGGCGCTGCCGGGCTTGCTGCTCGTGCTCGCGCTCGCGAACATCGCGTTCGCGGTGATCGGCACGCTCACCTCCGCGATCGCCGTGCAGACGCGAGCGCGCGACCTGATCGGCCCGCTGATCGGGCTGCCGTTGCTGATCCCGGCGCTGATCCCGACCGCGCTCGCGCTCGGACGGGTTCTGTCTGGGCAGCGGTCGGTCTCGCCGCCGGGGAGGTGGCTGGCGCTGCTGGCGCTTTATGATGTCGTCAACGCCCTCCTCGCGTACGCGGTGTTCGACTTCTTGCTCGAGGACTAAGGGTCGGCCGACGTCTCGCAGCATCATGTCCACTCACGCCCGGCATCTCCGCGCCCTCTCGATCGCGACCGGCGTCACGATCACCGCCGGGCTCGCGCTGGCGTTCTTCTACGCGCCCGAGGACGCCAGCGGCTACATCCAGAAGATCTTCTACATCCACGTGCCGCTGGCGATCGTGTCGCTGTCCGGGTACGTGCTCGGCGGTGCTTTCGGCGCGATGTACCTGTGGACCGGTCGGCGGATCTGGGACGTGCGGTCGTACTGTGCGATCCACATGTCGCTGATCTTCTCGGTCGGCGGCCTGCTGGCCGGCTCGATCTGGGCGAAGGGCGCCTGGGGCCACTGGTGGGTGTGGGACGAGCCGACCCTGGTCTCCTACCTGATCGTGATCCTGCTGTTCTGCACCTACCAGCCGTTGCGCTTCGCGATCGAGGACCCAGAGCGCCAGGCACGCTACGCGGCCGTGTTCTCGGTCGTCGGTGGGGCGTTCGTGCCACTCAACTTCCTGGCGGTGCGGCTGTCGACCGAATATGTGCACCCGCGCGTGCTGAACCTGGAGGGCGGCAACCTGCCGCCGAGGATGGCGCTCGCGTTCTACGTGATGCTGGTCGGGATCGCGCTGCTGTTTGCGACACTGATGAAGTACGAGATGCTGGCCAAGGAGACCCGCCGCGAGACTCGACGGCTGCGCCGGCGGCTGGTGGGCGAGGACGCGGTCGCGCCCCTGCGCCGCACCGCGGCGCCGATGTGATCGCGGCCGGTACAACGAGACTATGAACTTCATCCCCGCAGCCTCCTCGGCGACCGACTTCCTCGACCTCCACCGGTCGGTCAAGTTCGTCGCAGGCGCGTACATCGTCGTGCTCGCCGTGATCTTGACCTACGTCGTGGTGATGGCCGTCCGGTTGACGCGTAACCAGCGCGAGCTGGCCGACCTGCGGCGGCTGGTCGAGGAGCGCGACGCGGCCGGCGGCGCCCCAGCCGGCGGCGAACCGTACCCGGCAGCCGCGGTCGGGCAGGCCGGCGCCCGTCCGGAGCGGGTCGGATGAGCGAGCTGCTCGCGATCGGCGTGTCGCACAAGACCGCGCCCGTCGAGGTGCGCGAGCGGCTCGCGCTGCCCGAGGCCAGGGCCACCGATTTCCTGCGCGACCTCCGCGGCAACGCCGAGGTCCAGGAGGCGGTCGCGCTGTCGACCTGCAACCGGACCGAGCTGTATCTCGTGGTCGGCGACCCGGTCGAGGCCGAGAGCACGGTCCTGGCGATGCTCGCCCGGCAGGCGGGGATCCGACCGACTTCGCTCGCCGGCGCGATCTACGCGCACCGCAACTGCGACGCGGCCAGGCATCTGTTCCGCGTTACCTCGGGCCTCGAGTCGATGATCATCGGCGAGGCCGAGGTCCAGGGCCAGGTCAAGCGAGCGTACGAGACGGCGCTCGAGCGCGAGACCGTCGGGCCGCTCGTCAACCACCTGTTCAAGGCGGCGCTCGTCACCGGCAAGCGGGTCAGGACCGAGACCGCGATCGGCGAACGCAACCTCAGCCTGCCCTCGGTCGCGGTGATGCTCGCGCGCGAGACGCTCGGCGAGCTGGCCGGCCGCGAAGTGATCATCCTCGGTACCGGCGAGATGAGCGAGCTGACCGCCCGCGCGCTCGCCGACAGCGGCTGCCGGCTGGCGTTCGTCGCCACTCGCCGGCGCGATCGCGCCGTCAGCCTCGCCCGCCGCCACCACGCGTCGAGCATGAGCTTCGACGAGCTGCCCCAGGCGCTCGAGCGTGCCGACGTCGTCCTGTCGGCGACCGCCTCGCCACACCTGCTGATCGAGGCGCCCGAGCTGGCCCAGGTGCTGGCGGCCCGCGACGGCCGCCCGATGCTGCTGGTCGACCTGGCGGTGCCGCGCGACATCGAGCACGCGTGCGGTCAGATCGGCGGGGTCTCGCTGTACGACATCGACGACCTCCAGGGCGTCGTCGCTCGCAACCGCCGCGTGCGGCAGAGCGAAGCGCTCAAGGCCGAGGGGATCCTCGAGGAGGAGATCCAGCACTTTGCCGCCTGGCTCGGCTCGCTCGAGGTGCTCCCCACGATCGCGGCGCTGCACGCGAGCGCGTCCCAGATCGCGGCCGAGGCCGTCGGGGAGAACGCCGGCAAGTGGCAGTCGGCCTCGCCGCGCGACCTGGAGCGGGTCGATGCGCTGGCGCAGGCGATCGTCAACCGGCTGCTGCACCATCCGACGGCGCGGATGAAGGAGCTGAACGACGACCGCGTCCACGCCCGCATGGCGCTCGTGCGCGACCTGTTCGGCCTCGAGGTCGACGAGCGAGCGGTGACCGAGGAGGCGCCGGCCGTCGACGACGCCGGACTCCTCGCCGAGGTGCGGCAGCTTCGCCGGCGGTGATGCGGATCGGGACGCGGGCGAGTGCGCACGCGCTCGCGCAGGCGTCGTGGGTCTGCTCGCGTCTGCGGTCAACCGCCGCCGTGCAGTGCGAACTGGTCCACGTGACGACGTCGGGCGACCGCGACGAGCGACGCGCCGACAAGTCGCGCTGGGTCGCCGAGCTCGAGCGGGCGCTGCTCGCCGGCGAGATCGACGTCGCCGTGCACTCGGCGAAGGATGTGCCGGCCGAGCTCGCCGCCGGGACCGAGCTGTCGGCGGTCACCGAGCGCGAGGACCCGCGCGACGTTCTGTGCGGCGCCGGCTCGGTCTCGGAGCTGCCGCTCGGCGCCCGGATCGGGACGAGCAGCCTGCGCCGCGCCGCCCAGCTGCGGGCGCTGAGGCCAGACCTGGAGGTGGTCGAGCTGCGCGGGAACGTCGACACGCGGCTGCGAAAGCTCGCGGCCGGCGAGGCGGACGCGATCGTGCTGGCGCTCGCGGGCCTCAGACGCCTGGGCCGTGAGGCCGAGGCGGGCGGCGTGCTCGATCAGCTCGTCCCCGCGGCCGGTCAGGGCGCCCTGGCGCTCCAGTGCATGACCGCCTCGCCCGCCGGCGAGGCGGTCAGCGCGTTGTCGGATCCCCGGACGGCTGCCTGTGTCGGCGCGGAGCGGGCCCTGACGCGCGCTCTCGGCGCCTCGTGCCAGACCGCCGTCGGTGCGTTTGCATCCCCCGTTCCGGACACGCCCGGCGAGATCGAGCTGTGCGGATGGGTCGGGCTACCCGACGGCAGCGAATGGATCGCCGATCGGCTCCGCGGGACCGCGACCGAGATCGGCTCGCGGGTCGCCGAGCGGATGCGCTCCGCCGGCGCCGAGGACCTGCTGGCGCGCGCGGTCACCGAGGCGCCGACATGATCGCGACGTCCGCAGCGTGACCGTCTATCTCGTCGGGGCCGGACCCGGCGATCCCGGGCTGATGACGGCGCGCTCGCTCGAGCTGATCGCAGCGGCCGACGTGATCGTCTACGACCGGCTGATCCCCGACGGCGCGCTCGCCGGCGCGCGAGCTGACGCGACGGTCGTGTACGCGGGCAAGGAGGGGGGTGGGCCATCGATGCCCCAGCCCGAGATCGACCGGCTGCTCGTCGAGCACGGCTCGCGCGGCGGGATCGTCGTCCGGCTGAAGGGTGGGGACCCGTTCGTGTTCGGTCGCGGCGGCGAGGAGGCCGAGGTTCTGCGGCGCGCCGGGATCGCGTTCGAGGTGGTGCCGGGGGTAACCGCCGGCGTCGCCGCGCCCGCGTACGCGGGGATCCCCGTGACGCACCGCGAGGCGGCGAGCGCGGTGGCGTTCGTGACCGGGCACGAGGACCCGCTGAAGCCCGAGACCGCGCTCGACTGGGACGCGCTCGCGCGCTTCCCCGGGACGCTCGTCGTCTACATGGGCGTCGCGCAGCTCGCCGCGATCGCCTCGCGGCTGATCGCCGGAGGCCGGGATCCAGCCGAGCCGGCCGCGCTCGTCCAGCGCGGGACGTTTCCGGACCAGCGGGTCGTGGTCGCGACGCTCGACACGATCGCGGAGCGGGCGTCCTGCGCGGGCGTGCGCGCGCCGGCGATCGCCGTGCTGGGCGCGGTGGCGACGCTGCGCGACCAGCTCGCATGGTTCGAGCGGCGCCCTCTGAGCGGCCTGACGGTGGCGGTGACGCGCGCTCGGGCGCAGGCGAGCGGCGTGGCCGCGCGTCTGCGCGCGCTTGGCGCCCACGTGCTCGAGACGCCCGTGATCAGGATCTCGCCGCTCCCGGGGCCGGCGCCGGACCTGGGCGACTACGATCTGATCTGCCTGACGAGCCCGAACGGCGTCTCAGCGCTGTTTGCCCGGCTGGCGGCTGCGGGATTGGACGCCCGCGCGTTTGGCGGCGCACGCGTGGCGGCGATCGGCCCCGGGACCGCGCGGGCGCTCGCGTCATACGGGATCCGCGCCGACATCGTTCCCGACCGGTTCCTCGCCGAGGGTCTGGTCGACGCACTCCGGGACGTACCGGTCAGGCGCGCGCTCGTCGCGCGTGCGGCGCAGGCGCGCGATGTGCTGCCCGACGCGCTGCGCGACCGCGGCAGCCCCGTCGACGTGGTGGCGCTGTACGAGACGGTGGTCGAGCCGCTGCCGGCCGCGCAGCTTGCCGCCGTCGCCGTCGCCGACTACGTCACCTTCACGTCGTCCTCGACCGTCACGAACTTCCTCCGCGCGGCCTCCGGGTTCGAGCGCTCGGGCGGGCGCCCACGGCTGGCGAGCATCGGCCCGGTCACGAGCGCGACGTTGCGATCGCACGGACTCGAGCCAGACCTCGAGGCCGAGCGCTACGACATCGACGGGTTGCTAGACGCGCTCGTCGCCGACGCCGCCGGGCGTTCGGCGTGAACGTCGCGCGCGCGTTCGCCGGCTTGCCCGTCACCTCTGCGCCGGTCGTCACGCTGCTGACCGACTACGGGCTTGACGACGAGTTCGTCGGGGTCTGCCACGGCGTGATCGCGCGGATCTGCCCGTCGGCGCGGATCATCGACGTCTCACACGGGATCGCCCCGCAGGACGTGCGCGGCGGCGCGCTGGCGCTCGCCGCAGCGCTGCCGTTCCTGCCGATCGGCGTGCACGTCGCGGTCGTCGACCCGGGGGTGGGGACCGAGCGCCGGGCGGTGGCGCTCGCGCTCGCCGACGGACGCGTCCTCGTCGGCCCGGACAACGGGGTGTTGTCGCTCGCGGTCCGGGTGGGCGGCGGAGCGCGCGTGGCGGTTGAGATCTCGAGCTCGCCGCTGCGGCTCGAGCCCGTCTCCGCGACCTTCCACGGCCGCGACATCTTCGCGCCGGTCGCAGCGCACCTCGCCGCCGGAGCGCCGCTGGCGGACGCCGGCGTTCCGCTCGATCCGAGCGCGCTCGTCGCGCTCGAGCCGCCCGCCGCGACGGTCGTCCCCGGTGGACTGATCGCCGCCGCGCTGCGTGCCGATCGCTTCGGCAACATCCAGCTCACCGCGACTCACGAAGATGTCGAGGCCGCTGGCATGCGGCTCGGCAGTTCGGTCGCGGTCCGGCTCGCGTCTGGTCAGACCCACCGCGCGCGGTTCGTGCGCGCCTTCGCGCAAGCTGCGCCGGGCGAGCTGATCGTCTACGAGGACGCGAACCGCCGGCTGGCGGTCGCCGTCAGCCACGGCAGCGCCGCCGAACTGCTCGGGCTCGCCGGCGGAGAGCAGTTGACGATCGGCGACCTCTGAGATGGGGACGCTCGGCACCCCTCGCGTCCACCTGCGCCAGACCGATTCGACCAACCTGCGGGCTTGCGCGCTGGCGCTGCGCGGCGCCCCGCACGGCACGCTCGTGACCGCCGCCGAGCAGTCGGCCGGCCGCGGCCGCCAGGGGCGCACGTGGTCGGCGCCCCCGGGCCGAGCCCTGCTCTGCTCGCTCGTCGTCCGCGACCCGCCCCGGCTGTTGCCGCTCGCCGCCGGTGTCGCGGTCGCCGAAGTGTGCGGCGACGTTGCCGCGATCAAGTGGCCCAACGACGTCCTGCTCGACGGGCGCAAGGTCGCGGGAATCCTCGTGGAGGGTCGCCCCCAGGAGCAGTGGGCGGTGCTCGGGATCGGCCTCAACGTCGCGCTCCGCCTCGAAGACTTCCCAGCCGAGCTGAGAGCCACGGCCGGAAGCCTTGGGCTCGAGCCCGACTCGATCGAGCCGGTGCTCGCCGAGCTGCTCGCAAGGCTCGATACGTGGACGACGGCGCCCGACGACGCCGTGCTCGACGCCGTGCGGGCGCGCGACGCCCTGCTTGGTCAGCCGGTCGGCTGGGCGGGTGGCGAGGGAACCGGAGCCGGCATCGACGGCGACGGCCGCCTGCTCGTAGCCGCCCCCGGCTCGCCGACGCCGGTCGCGCTCGACGCCGGCGAGGTGCACCTGACCGACCGCCGCTCAGGCGGCGTCTAGCTCGTCGGGCTCGTCGAGCCCTAGGCTCGGCTCGGTGTCCTCGGCGTCGCTGTCGTCGTCGGGATCGTCGTCGAGGTCCGAGTCCGCGTAATCGTCGTCGTCTGCATCCTCGACGTCCTCGTAGGCATCGTCGATGTCGTCGCCGTCATCGATCTCGTCGGCGTCTAGCTCCGGCGAGCCGTCGTCGGCGCCGAGCTCGACGCCCTCGTCGTCAACGTCCAGCTCCTCGCCGCCGGCGTCGTCGAACTCGAGCTCGCCGCCGACCCGCTCGCCGTCGAGCGCCGCAGCCTCCTCGGTGCTGACGCCGCGGGCCACGGCGCGGACCGGTGCCGGCTCGCCCTCGGTCGGCTTGCGCGTGCGCCGGCGCTTCGTGCCGCGGCGGCCCCTCGGGAAGTTTCGGAGCAGCTCGCGCGCGAGCGCCGCGGGCTTGCGCGCCATCCGCGTGCGCGCGCCCCGCAGCGCCTCCTCGGCCTCGGGCGTGTGGGCGAGCGCAGCCGCGAGCAGCGCCGCCGCCAGCCGCCGGTCCTCCTTGCGGGTCGCGTGCACGAGCCGGCGCGCGTTGCGGGCATGCGCGGCGCCGCTCGAGTTGACCAGCAGCCCCAGCAACCGCTTCGTCTCGGGCCAGCGCTGGACGGCGTACTCCTCGTGCACCTCGCGGGTGTACTCGGCCATCCGCCAGATCCACGCGTTCGCCTGGTCGCGCCGGCCGATGCGCCGCTCGGCGAGCGCCTGGAGCATGATCTTGACGCCCTCGCGCCGCTCGTCGCGCGGCCAGCCGGCCATGATGTCGATCGCGGTGTCGAACGCCTCGGCGTCGCGTGCGACGGCGATCTCCTGGAGTGCGCGAAGGCGCAGCTGCGGGTTGCGGTTTCGCTGCAGCGCGGTCAGCAGGAAGCGCCGCTTGAGCTCGCCACCGCGGTCGAAGTGGAGCATCGCCTTCGCGCGGCGCCAGCCGTTCGGCGCCACGCGCGCGCCGGCCAGCGCGGCCCATACGTGCTGCTCGCCGTAGTCGAGGTGCTCGACCGCGATCCGCCACAGCTCGCGCTCGAACACGTCCGCGCGCCGCTCGGGATCCGGCGTGACCGGTAGCACCCGGCGCTCGACTCGGACCCGCCGACCTCGGCCCCGGCGGACCGGGCCGACGACGATCGCACCGCCGCGATACACGTCGCGGTCGAGCAGCGAGTGCAGCGTCACGACCGGGTCGTCGTGCTTGGTCGCCGGGTGCACGAAGTCGACGACGATCCCGGCCTCCTTCCCCGGATGCCGGCGGGTGACGCGGCCGACACGCTGCTGGTAGACCCGCTTGGAGGCGGTCGGCGCCAGGTGCATGCAGACGGTCGCGCGCGGGGAGTTCCACCCCTCGGCGAGCAGCTGCGCGTTGATGAGCACGTCGACCTTGCCCGACTCGTAGTCGGCGAGGATCTGCGCGAGCTCGCGCTTGGGCGTCTCGCCGGAAACGGCCATCGCCTTCATCCCGAGGTCGCGGAAGGATGCCGCGACGTTGTACGCGTGGCGCACACCGGCGGCGTAGACAACCCCCGGGACGCCGTTGAAACGCGTCTTGTAGAGATCCGCGATCGCCAGGTTGAACGGCGTCTGGTCGAGCAGCTCGGCCAGCATCTCCTGGTCGAACTCGGTGTCCACCTCGCCGCGGCGCAGCGGCACCTTGGCGATCGTCCGCACCCCCGGGCCGGGCGGGATCCGGATGCAGCGAAGCGGCGAGATCACGCCACGCCGCGCCGCCTGCGCCAGGTCGAACCGCGACGTCTGCGTCGGGAACAGGTCGGTGACGTGCCGGGCGATCAGGGCGCCGGTCGCGGTCATCCCGATCCAGATCGGCTTGTCCAAACCCCTGATCGCGGCTGAGGTCTTCTCGCCGAGTGCGGTGTGCGCCTCGTCGCAGATCACGATCGCGTAGGCGTCTGAGATCTTGCCGGCGTTGCGGACGAACCACTGGTAGGTCTCGACCGTCACCGGCCCGTTGGCCGCGTCCTGCCCGACGAGCAGCGGCGCGTGGATCCGGTCACGATAGCCGCGGTCGCGCAGCTCGCCGATGAACTGGTCGACGAGGTTCCGGCGGTGGGTCAGGATCAGGATCCCGCCGGTTCGCGAGGACTCCACGAAGCCGAGCGCCGCCACCGTCTTGCCCGCACCGGTCGCGTGCTCGAACCAGAACCGCCGATCAGCGCCCGCGTCATCCGCTGCGCCCTCGACCACGTCATCGTCGACCCCGTCGTCGTCCTGCCAGTCCTGCGGCTCCTCGTCCTCGTCGGCCTCGTCGTCGAGGTCGGCGTCGAGCTCGTCGTCGAGCTCGCCGTCACCGGCGGGCGCGGATCCGTTCGAACCGGCCGGCGGCGCGACCGCGGCGCCGCGGCCATTTCCGTCGGTCATCTGCGCCGCCGCGAGCAGCGCCGTCAGCGTCCCCGACAGCACGTCCACCTGATGGGCGGACAGCACGGTCCCGTCGACCAGGTGCGGCTCCTCCTCGGACAGGACGCGCTCGAGCCCGAGCAGCAGCGAGTACTTGCGCCGCCACTCGAGCGAGGGCTGCTTGGCTCCGTCCTCGATCTCCGCCAGCGCTTCGTCGAGCGCAACCCGCCGGGCCGATCCAGGGGCGAGCGCCTCGTCGAGCGACTCGCCCGCGTAGACGAACCGCTCGCGCGTGAGCAGTTCAGCGCGAGCGATCTCCGCCGCACTAGGAAAGGTCCCACCCATATTGGATTGAAAAGGGTTCGTGTAAGCAGGGGGAGTCGCGGGGCACAGCTGCGCGACTCAGGAGAATCTCGGCATTCAACCGAGCACCGGCAAGGGCCCTCAGAAGTGGGCGTCCCTCGCCACTGCCCTGTGCTCAGAGGATAACGGCTATTTAAGCAGACTGGTCATATGTCAAGCTGTCGAGCCGTGGGATCGACATTTGAGGATATGTCCGCGCCCGACACAACCTTCGAGATCCGGCACGTCCGCACGCGGGAAGAGCTGTCGGCGGCGATGGCGCTGCGCTACGAGGTCTTCTGCGTCGAGCAGGGGGTGCCGCGCAGCGAAGAGCGCGACGGGCGCGACAACGACGCGCTACATCTGATCGCCGTCGACTCCGACGGGCGCATGGTCGGGACGTGCAGGTTGGTGTTCGTCGGGATCACCGTTCAGTTCAGCCGGCTGGCTGTCCTGCGGTCGGCTCGGCGGCGCGGGGTCGCCTCGGCGCTGCTGCGCGCCGCCGACGCCGAGACGCTCGCGCGCGGCGCCAACCGCATCGTGCTGCATGCCCAGACGTACGCCCGCAGGCTGTACGAGCGCCACGGCTACCAGCCACGCGGCCCCGAGTTCACCGAAGCCGGGATCGAGCACGTGGCGATGGAGAAGGTGCTCTGAGCGGAGCGCAGCTGCGGATCGATCCGCTGACGGGCGACCGCGTGATCATCGCCGCCGGGCCGTTTCCATCCGGCGGCGGGCTGTGGGCACCGCCGCCGGATCCACGCGTCGGCTTTGCGCCGTTGCTTGATCCCGACGCCGGTGGCGAGCGGTCGACCGGCTCTCCGCTCGAGGGGGTCCGCGCCGACCGCGAGGCGGACCTCTTCTGGCACGCGCCGGCGACCGGGGTGCACGAGCCGCTCGAGGGCGCATTGACGCTCTCGCAGACGCTCCAACAGTGGCGCGAGCGCATCCGTGAGCGCTCCAGCGCGGCCTGGGTCCATGTCGCCTCGACCCGCGCGATGCTGCCCGCCGCGGAGCTGTTCGCCCTCCCGTTCGTGCCCGCCGGAATCGCCCGCGAGCGCGAGCGCTTCGGCGCCTACGCCGTGCGCACGATGGGCGGGAACCTGCTCGGTGATCTGATCCAGGAGGAGGTGCGCAAACGCGAGCGGATCGTCGCGATCGACGCCGAGGGCGTCCTCATCTGCCCGTTCGCCTCGCGTGCTCCCTACCAGCTGCTGCTGGCGCCGCGCACGCCGCGGGCGCGCTTCGAGGACGACGGTCCGGTCTGCGGTGCCCTGCTCGAGGACGCGCTTGCGCGCCTCGCGCGGTGCATCGGGCCAGACGTGCCCGTGCAACTTTGGGTGCGGACCGCGCCGCGCGATGCCGAGCACTTCGCGTGGCGGATCGAGATCGTGCCCGCCGGCCTGGCGCCGGGCCTGCTCGAGGCCGGAGCCGGGATCCCGGGCAACCCGCTGGCGCCCGAGGCCGCCGCTGCCCAGCTGCGGGGATGACGCGTTGAGGGCGCTCGTCCAGCGGGTCTCGCGTGCGTCGGTCAGCGTCGACGGCCAGCTCATCAGCGCGATCGGGAGCGGGCTGCTGGTGCTGCTCGGCGTCGGCGTCAAGGACACGCCGGCCGACGCTGAGCGCCTCGCCGACAAGGTCAGGGCGCTGCGCGTCTTTCCCGACGCCGGCGGGCGCATGAACGAGCCGCTCGGCGATCGCGAGGTGCTGTGCATCAGCCAGTTCACCCTGTACGGCGACACCCGGCGCGGGAATCGCCCCAGCTACGTCGCCGCCGCCCCGGGACCGGTGGCCGAGCCGCTGTACGAGCGCTTCTGCGAGCGCTTGGGGGCCGAGCGCGGCGTGTTCGGCGCCCACATGCAGGTCGAGCTGGCAGGCGACGGGCCGGTGACGGTGCTGCTCGAGACCTGACCGACAGTCGCCGCTCAGCGCTGGCCGGCGCGCCACTTCGCGGGCGCCCGGACGGCCTGCTCGTAGACCTCCCAGGTCGCCTCAGCGGCGTCTTCCCAAGTCCACTCGATCGGCTCCGGCGCCGGCCGCGAGGCCGACTCCGCCGCCCGGATCAGTCCCTCGAGGTCGTCGACGGCGCTCAGCGCGACCCGGCCGTCGAGGACCTCCCGCAGCGCCGGCAGGTCACAGGCCGCAACCGGCGTGCCACAGGCGAGCGCCTCCACGGGCGGCAGCCCGAAGCCCTCGTCGTCGCTCGGGAACACGAGCGCGTGGGCGCCCGTGTAGATCGCCGCCAGCTCGTCGTCGGAGACGCGATCGGTCAGCGTCACGTTCGGCAGTTCGTGCGCCCAGCGGCCGGCGGCCCCGACAAGCACGAGCGGCATCGAGCGCTTGACCTTCGCGAGCGCGTGGACTCGCTTGCGCGGATCTGGCGTCTGCAGGCCCCCGACCCACAGCAGGTACTGGTCGGGCAGCGCGAAGCGCCGACGGACGGCCGCGACCTCGTCATCCGAGCGCCGCCGCAGCGCCGGGGCTGCCGCCTCACCGATCACCGCGATCCGATCGGCCGGGATCTGCAGGGCGCGGACCGCGTCGTCGGCGACCGCGTGGGTCGGCACGATCACGCGGACGGCTCGCTGCACCGCCAGGTAACGCAGCTTGAAGCGCAGGCCCGAGCGCAGGAACTCGCCGTGGCGCTTGAGCGGGATCAGGTCGTGCAGCGTCACGACCATCGGCACGGGGCTACGCAGCAGTGCGCCGTCGAGCCACGGGGAGTGGTAGAGGTCGACCTTCTTCGCCCGCGGCTCGTGCGTCTCGACGATCTCGCCGCGACCGGATTGCTCCAGCGCGCTCAGCAGGCAGCGGGCATAGCGACCGACACCGCGAGGATCTCTCGCCGCCCGGCTGTCGAACGCGAACCTCACGCCACCGGCGCTCCTCGCGACGGCACAGCATGTTCGGGATTCGCAAGTGGACGCCGGCCCATGGTCACTCGCCTCGCGGGGGACTGTATACGTAAGTGGCTTGAAGGACTACTACGAAAACCTATGGAGTCGGCTGCCCGTCGGTCTGACCCTGCCGGACCTCGAGCGCCGCCGCCGCTTTCTGGTCTCTGAGCTGCGGCCTGAGGACCGGGTGCTCGACCTCGGTTGCGGCGAGGGCACGTTCGCCGCCTACGCGATCGAGGCGGGCACGGCGGCGGTGCTCGCCGCCGACGTCGCGGAGGCAGCCCTGGTCAGGGCCGCCTCCGCGCATCCCCAGCTCGACCTGCGCCTCGTGCCGTTCTGCGGGCCGCTGCCATTCGAGGACTGCTCGTTCGACCTCGTCTGGGCCAGCGAGGTGATCGAGCACGTGGCAGACACAGCCGCGTGGCTGTCCGAGGTACGGCGGGTGCTGGCGCCGCGTGGCCGGCTGCTGTTGACGACGCCCTCGCACGGACGGTTGCGGCTGCTCGCTGGAGGCATCGAGCGCTACAGCGAGCCGCTCGGCGATCACCTGCATCTGTACACGGCGCGCTCGCTTCGCGGGCTGCTGAGCGAGTTCGGTTTCGATCCGGTGATGGTGATCGCGGCTGGGCCGCCGCTCGCGCGGCGCCTGTTGCTCGCGCGCGGGACCCGCTGAGTCTCGGCGCCCGACGTTCTAGGGTCCCTAACATCACCGGCGTGTACGGGATCCGGACGCGAGCCGCTCGGATGGTGGCGAGCGCGGCGATCTTCGCTGCGCTCGCAGTCGCCCTCCTGCCGGCCACCGCCGGCGCCTTTGCCAAGGCGGTGTGGGGGCCGATCGTCCGCAACGGCGTCAACCAGTTCCCGGTCTACCACAAACTCGGCGTCCGGATCTACCAGATGGATCTCGACTGGAGCCAGGCCGCGCCGAAGCGGCCGGCCGATCCGACCAACCCGAAGGACCCCGCCTACCACTGGCCCGCCGCGGTCGCGCAGGCGCTCGCCGCCGCCGCGCCCTACCACATGCGAGTGCTGCTCGAGCTGATCAACGCCCCCGTGTGGGCCGACGGCGGACACGCCGGGCCCGGCTGGGCTCCGCGCAACCCGCTGGACTTCGCCCACTTCGCGCAGGCGGCAGCCCGCGAGTACCCGCACGTCCACCTGTGGATGATCTGGGGTGAGCCGACCAAGGAGGGCAACTTCCAGCCCGAGCCCCGGGTCGAGCCCGGCGAGCCGCTCGACGCCGCGCAGCGCGCCGCCCCGCACCTGTACGCGCGGATGCTGAATGACGCTTACGGGACGCTCAAGGCGGTCAGCCACCGCAACCTCGTGATCGGCGGGTGCACCTTCACCACCGGCAACATCAACCCGCTGCAGTGGCTCGAGAACCTGACGCTCCCGAACGGCCGGCGCCCGCGGATGGATATGTGGGCGCACAATCCGTTCAGCTACACCCCGCCCGTGTTCGCCGGGCCGCCGTCGCCGTTCGACGAGGTGCAGTTCTCCGACCTGCCCGAGCTTGAGCGCTGGATCCAGCGCTACTTCCACCGGACGCTGCCGCTGTTCCTGTCCGAGTTCGAGATCCCGACCGCACCCGACGACACCTTCAACTTCTGGGTCGATCCCGAGCTCGCCGCCTCGTGGGTCAGGGAGGCGCTGCGCACGTCGAGGCGCTGGCACGACATCTACGCGCTCGGCTGGATCAACGTCTATGACGACCCGCCACTCGAGACCGGCGGCCTGCTGACGGCGAACGGCACCCCCAAACCCGACTTCTACGCGTTCGAGCACAACTGAAGGAGCGACGCTCTTGCGCTAGACGCCCAGCTGTGCCTCGGGCCGCAGCGGTTTGGCCCTGTGGATGAGGACAGGATTAGGACGCGTTGTAAGCTCGCGCTGTTGCTCGAGGCCAACGAAGAGAACATCGC